>Ga0256833_1000126_pt1 | contig 59540 bp, 60 predicted proteins | sample 356284metaG_FD_190535 | JGI IMG/M metagenome (GOLD analysis project Ga0256833, IMG submission 190535) | Hydrothermal vent microbial communities from Mid Atlantic Ridge, Atlantic Ocean - 356-284 | ecosystem: Environmental > Aquatic > Marine > Hydrothermal vents | place: Atlantic Ocean: Mid... | reverse complement strand
ATTAATCAGTGCAACAGTGAGCAAAACAGAGCTTACAGATGAGCTGTTTTTTGAAACAGCTTACAGATTTGAACCTCATCCAGACAATCTCCTCCCTGCATGGAAAGGGGGATTTATCACTGCCCTTTTATCAGAAGGTAAAACATACTACCAGAAGATACCATTCCCTGAAGATATAAAGGTTGTTGTTGCTGTTCCTGATTTTGAGCTTTCCACAGAAAAGGCACGCTCTGTTCTGCCAGAAAAAATACCTCTGAAGGATGGTGTATTTAATGTTCAGAGGGCATCTTTGTTTCTTACAGCACTGATAAACAGAAGATACGACTTTCTAAAAATTGCTATGGAAGATAGATTTCATCAGCCTTACAGAAAAAAACTCATTCCCGGATTTGATGATGTGATAAAAAGTGCTTATAAAGCTGGAGCTTTAGGAGTTTCCCTAAGTGGAGCTGGACCTTCTATTGTTGCCTTGGCAGACAAAAATTACGAAGAAATTGGTAAGAAAATGGTTGAAGGATTTGCTCTCCACGGTATTAATGCATCTTTCAAAGTTTTAGAGATAGATAAGGAAGGAGCAAAAGTAGAGATATTAGAATAGTTACATCTGAGAAATTATATCAGCTAACTTACCTATTTTATCTTTCTTCAGGTATATAGTAATGCTGTTTCCTGACAGTCTCTTTATCTCAAAGCTTTTTAAAATTCTATCTATAAACTCTGGAGATGGTGGATTTTCTCTATCAAAAATTATTGTTCCATTATTTTCTGATATCTCTATCTCCTTAATACCTTTATGTTTAATAGCTTTTTTCAATTTTTCAACGTCAAGATATATAGAAAGGGCTTCAGGAATTCCTGAGTAAAACTGCATCAGGTGTTCTTTTATCTGCTCTATTTCTGAAATTTCTGCTTTAGATACAATCATGTAGAGATTCATTCTTTCTGAAGGATTTTTAATAAAGCTGTCTGGAATGTAACTATCCAAATTTACTCTGACTATAGGTGTTTTCTCTTTGCTTCCTGTTTCTTCGTTTATCACTTCTTGAAGAAGTTTCACATACATCTCATACCCTACAGCTTTCAGATAACCACTCTGCTCAACGCCCAATATATTTCCTGCTCCTCTTATTCTCATGTCTTCAATAGAGATTTTCAGCCCTGAACCAGGTCTGGTAAACCTAAGAATAGCATCTATTCGTTTCTGAGCATCATCTGTTATCTCTTCAGGGAGAAGAAGATAGCAGTAGGCCTGAAGATTTCCCCTTCCCACTCTTCCTCTCAGATGGTAAAGCTGTGCAAGACCAAAAAGGTCTGCTCTTTCAACTATCAGTGTGTTTGCTGAAGGTATGTCTATGCCTGTTTCAATTATTGAGGTGGAAAGAAGAATGTCAAATTTTTTTTCTACAAAGTCCAATATAGTTTTCTCTATCTGCTTTGGCTTTAATCTGCCGTGGGCTACACCTATCTGTGCGTGGGGAAACATACTTTTTAAATGTTCTGCCCTTTCATCAATTTTATCAATTCTGTTAAATAGATAAAATACTTGTCCATTTCTCTTCAGCTCAAACTCAACAGCTTTTTTAACAATTTCATCTGAGTAAACAGAAACATAGGTCTTTGTCTCTAATCTTCCTTCTGGTGGCGTTCTTATCACAGAGATGTTTTTTAAACCAGAAAGTGCCATACTGAGAGTTCTGGGAATGGGAGTTGCAGAAAGATAGATAGTGTCTACCTCTTTCTTTACTGTTCTTATCTTTTCTTTTGCTCTAACACCAAACCTGTGTTCTTCGTCAATAACAAGTAGCCCTAAATTCTTGAACTTTACATCGTCTTGAAGAAGTCTGTGGGTTCCTATTATCACATCTATCTGTCCTTCTTTTAGTTTTTCTAAGATATCTTTAATTTCTTTTTTGGATTTTAATCTTGACAGGTTTTCTACAGTTATACCAAAAGGTTGTAACCTTTCTTTGAAGTTTCTGTAATGCTGGAGAGAAAGAACTGTTGTTGGAGTTAAGACTGCCACCTGTTTACCATTAAAAACTGCTATAAATACGGCTCTCAGGGCAACCTCTGTTTTTCCAAAACCTACGTCTCCACATATTACCCTTTCTACAGGTGTATCTGATGCCATATCTTTTTTAATGTCTATAATAGCTTTCATCTGGTCTGGGGTTTCAACAAAAGGGAATGTGCTTTCAAACTCTCTGATAATTTCGTCATCTATCACATAGGGTGTTCTTTTCGTGTTTTGTCTTTCTGCATACAGTTTAGCCAACTGTTTGGCGATTTTTTTCAGAGAATTTTTTACTCTTCTTTTAAGATTTCTCCAGGATGTTCCACCTATCGTATCTAACTGAATTTTTCCTGTTGCATTATATCTGTGTATCTTGTCAAAGTGTAGATAGGACAGATATACTTTTTCACCCCCTGCATACTCTAAAATCATAAAGTCATAATTTTTTCCTTTTATGTTTTTTGTTTCTATACCTCTATATATACCTATCCCGTAATCTTCGTGAATTACATAATCTCCTTCTTCCAGTGGCTCAAAATCTATCTGTAAAACATTTTCTTCTGTAGGGGAAAAGAACACACCTTCATTTTTTAAGACAAGAGGTTGTCTTAAAGGTAGTTTTATCTCTTTAAGATTGCCTTTTTCTTTTATACTACCTACTAAATCAGAACTTCCTTTTGAAAAAAAATAGACCTTTCCATCTATCCCTGTATATACATCTACATAATACTTTTGAATCTCTTTCAGATAGTCTGAAATTTTTGCTTTTCCTAATTGCTCAAACTCAAGATTAAACTTAGACCTGTTTACATCAACAGGAAAGTCATAAAGGGGAATAATTTCTATCTTCTTTATTTTTTTTCTTGTTCCAATTTTTGACTTCAGGTAGATGTTCTCAACGAAATCTCCAAAAAGGTCAATCTCCACTATTCCCATAAAAGGAAGATAAATAGAGATAAAGCCTCCTTTTATGCTAAACTCTCCTACATTTTCAACATAATCTTCCCTGATGTAACCATTTCTAAGAAGGTTTTCAATAAGTTTTTCCCTGTCTATCTCCTTTTCTTCTTCAACAGATATTATGCTGTCTAAAAAGTCTTTTATCTGTCTCACAGGAATGTCAAGGGAGTTTTTATCTGTAACAATGATGCAGTTTCCTTTTTTTAATGCACAGTATAGAGCATAATTCCTCTTTATTTGAGAGTCTATATCTAACACATCTGTTTCTGACGGTATAATTGCTATATCTATTTTTCTGTTGAAATGTTTTGCATACACTGTTGCATCATGATAAAACAGTTTTGCTCTTTTCTCAGAATCTGTTATAACAGATACGGATTTCTTAAAGTTTTTGACAGTCCAGTATTCAGGAAAAGAACCTGAGCTTCCGTAAAACTTTTTCATAGAGAAATCTTATTTTTTCCTCTTTTCTTTGATATTACTACCCTTTTTGTTTTTAGCTTAAAGGGTTTTTTCTTAAGTTCAAATTCCGCTTCAGACACAAATATGTATTTTGGAACATAATACATCAAGGCGAGTATTAAAGTAAGAAATCCAATGCCTACATAATCCCAAGGCTGGAAGTGGGGTGCTTTTATAATAATTTCTCTTAAAACAGCTATCAGAGTTGTTTTTACTATAAGTGAAGTGTCTATTCTCCTTTCTTTTAGATATACAATTGTCAATCTAAAAAGCTCAATAAGAATAAAAAGATATATAAACTTAGGGATTATGTCATAAACTTTTATCTTAACGTGTGTTAATGAAACATATATATCAAAAAGGGCGTATATACTCAGTAAAAAAAGCAGGAGCAACAGTATTAAGACAATGATATCCTCTAAAAACTCTAATAAATCTCCTAACTTTTTGTGTATTTTATGGGGTTCTAATAGGGTTCTGAAAGTTTTTTTAATTTTATCCGTCATTTGTTCTCTTAATTATTGTTATTTTCTGTCCTACTTTTATAACGTTACTGTTTAGTCGGTTCCATTTCTTTATTTCTTTTACTGTTACTTTATATTTTTTTGCTATTTTCAGTAAAGAATCTCCTCTTTTTACTCTATAAAATATGTATCTATAAGTGGGCTTTCTCTTTTTTACTTTTTTCTTAAGATATGCTATGTTCCTCTTTATGACAACCCTGTTATTAATATTTCTGTATTTTACCTTTTTGTATATTATAATCCTTTGATTTGGATATATGTATCCATTTATTCTGTTCCAACGTTTTATCGCAGAAATAGAGACTCTAAACTTTTTAGCTATTTTTCCTAAAGTGTCTCCCCTTTTAACTTTGTAAATAATACCTTTTGGAGTGTATATAACGTCTTCAGATAAATCAATAATTCCATCATAGTAATCTGGATATGCCATTATGAAAGAAGGAACTTTTAAAACAGAGCCTGCAATAAGAATACTGTTTTCTAAATCGTTCACTTTTCTTAAGTAAGAAACAGTAGTCCCAAACTTCTTAGCTATCTTAGATAGGGAATCTCCTTTCTTTACTGTATATTCTTTTAGGGCTGGATATTTTTCAAAGGTAGATTTTTCTAAGGCAACTTTTATTGTTTCTTTGTATCCTTTTGGAACATAGATGTTATACTCCCCTTCGTATGGTGGAGTTACGCCTTTTTTTAGGTGAGGATTCATCTTTTTTAGAACGTCAACTGGATATCCAATGAGGGAAGCTATGTATCTAAGAGATACAGGTTTGTTTACTCTAAGAATTTCAAACTCCATGTGCCTGTAGTCAAAATGTTCTCTATCTAACATTTCCCTGACTATAGATACTGTAGCTAAAAAATTTGGAACATAATTTCTTGTCTCTCTTGAGAGATATTCATCAATATCCCAGAAGTTAAGACCACCGTATTTGTTGATTTTTCTTATGATAACTCCCTCTCCTGTGTTATAGCTTGCAAGAGCTAAAGTCCAGTCTTCAAATATTCCATATAAATCTTTTAGATACAGGGCAGCTGCGATAGTAGATTTTTCAACGTCATATCTTTCATCTATCCATTTATTAATAGTAAGACCATACATTCTCGCTGTTTGTGGCATAAACTGCCACAACCCTGCCGCACCAGCTGGAGATACCGCTCTTATGTTGAAATGACTTTCTATTATAGGCAAAAAGATAAATTCGTTAGGAATGTTATACTTGTTAAAAATCTCTTTTATCAGAGGTATATACTTTTTACCTCTTTCAAGGTAGTAAGAAATCTTTTTTAAACCCCTCTTTTTAAAAATCCTGATGCGGTCTTGTATTATTGATTTTTCAACAAGGTCTATTTTTATAGATATATTTACTTTTGAGTCAAAAAAAGCATCATTATTGATTATACTGGAGCTATCAAGAGCTAAAGAAAGAATAATGTTAATGTCTTCAGGGTCAATTTCTTCTCTTAAAGGAAGTCCAAAACTGAAGCTGAAAGTTATTAAAATAATTAATAATTTTTTCATTTTTTAATACTCTACAAAAAATATAAAAGAATTATAATATAAATGAAAATAAAATCAAAAGGTAAAAGCTGTGAAATACATATTTGGACCAGTTTTATCAAGAAGATTTGGAAAATCAATAGGTATTGACCTTTCTCCAGAAAAGAAGCAGTGTAATTTTGATTGTTTATACTGTGAAGTAGGAAAGGGAAATACAGTAAGTAATATGACTAATCCTCCTAAAGTAGAAAAAGTAATAAAAGAACTAAGTGAGTTTTTAAAAATTTCAGGTTATCCTGACGTTATAACCATTACAGCGAGTGGGGAACCGACCCTATATCCCTATCTTGAGGAACTTATAAAAGAGATAAACAGAATAAAAAAACAGTCAAAAACATTAATTCTTTCTAATGGCTCCACCATAAACAGGCCAGAGATTAGAAAAGCATTAAAAAACCTTGATATCGTTAAACTCTCTCTTGATGCTGCTGACCAAACAACTTTTAGAAAAATCAATAAAATACATAAAGGCATCCACATAGATGAGATAGTTAAAGGAATAAAAACTTTCAGAGAAGAGTTTGATGGACAAATAATAATAGAGGTTCTCCTGGTCAGGGGAGTAAACGACTCCTTAGAAAATATAAACAAACTATATGAGATAATGAAAGAAATAAATCCTGATAGGGTTGACATAGGGACAGTAGATAGACCTCCAGCTTATAGAGTCAATCCTCTTACAGATAACGAGCTGTTAAACATATCTAAACAGTTCAAAAATCTAAATGTTAATGTTATAACACGGGGAAAAGATAGTGTTTCAGAAAAAATAAATATCAGTGAAAAACAGATTATCCAGACATTCAAAAAAAGGCCTTACACTTATCAAGATATCCATAACATCTTTAAAGAAGAAACTGTCAGGAAAATAAAAGAGATGATAAAAGAAGGAAAATTGAGAGAAATCGTCTCAAATAACGAAACATTTATCATTCCAGCAGTGACAAACTAAATTTATCTCATCATATTAATAGTAGTAAATATTTATCCTCTTTCTTGAATTTGATAAAAATAAACTTATATTTCTTTAGTGAAAAAAATATAAAAAGGAGGGTGAGCCATGAACTTTGAAAAATATGTCCAGAAGGGAAATCTGTTTCTGAAAGAGTTGGCAGAAGAGTTAGGTGTTCCTGAAGACAAAGAAAGAGCAGGAAGGATATTAAGGGCGGTTCTCCACGCTTTCAGAAAAAGACTTACCCCTGAGGAATTTTTAGACCTTTTAGCTCAACTTCCTATGTGCATAAAGGCTATTGCAGTTGACGGATGGAGAATTACAGAATCCCCAGACAAATCTATAAAACATGTAGAAGACCTCATCCACGCAGTAATGGAAGAAGATAGGAGAACAGCAGCAAGGGACTTAGGAAACGAAGAGCACGCTAAAGAAGCAATCAAAGCAGTAATAAGAGTAATCAAAAGACACGTTTCTGACGGTGAAATTCAGGACGTAGAAGCTGAGCTGCCTAAACATCTCAGAGAATTTATAGAAGAAGCTTAATTCTTTAGCCGCCTTTAAAGGCGGCTGTATAACATAAATCATTTTATCTTCCCTTTCTTTATGTTTTCCTATTGTCAAAAAGGAGTATTCCACAATGAGATATAAACAGTTTTACGGTCTAAAACTGTCAGAGATAGGTATAGGAACATATTTAGGCGCATCTGACGATAACACTGATTTCCTGTATGAAGAAACAATATTAGCAGGCATAAACAAAGGTATAACAGTTATTGACACAGCTATCAACTACAGAAAAATGAGAAGTGAACAGGTTATAGGTAAGGTCTTAAAAAAATTAGATAGAAAAGAGGTTGTCCTTTCCACAAAAGGAGGTTACATAACCCCTCCTCCTAAAACAGAAAAAGACCCAACCCAGTGGTTCAAAGAAGAGCTTGTAGAAAAAGGCATCGTCCAGATATCAGACATAACAGAGACAGGTAACATCCTTACAACAAAATATATAAGCTGGTCTTTTGAAAGAAGTTTAAAAAACCTGAACACAGATTACATTGACATATATTTTCTACACAACCCTGAAGACCAGTTAACAAAATTTAGCAAAGATATTTTTTACAACAAATTAGAAGAAGTTTTTTTGTTTTTAGAAAAAAAGGTTAACGAAGGAAAACTAAAGTTTTATGGTCTTGCTACATGGAATGGTTTTAGGGTAGACAGAAATCATACCCAGTTTTTAGACCTTGTAGAAATATTCCGTATCGCAGAAAAGGCAGGAGGAAACAACCATCACTTTAGATTTATACAACTTCCTTACAACTTAGCAATGCTTGAAGGATTTTTATTAAAAAATCAGCTAATTGATGGAGAAAAGCTATCTACTTTTGAGGCAGCAGAAAAATTAGGCATCTATACATATATTAGTGCTCCTCTAATGCAAGGTAGACTTTTAAGACCTGTATCAGAAGAAGTAATACACAGATTTAAAGTTAAAAAAACTTCTCACGTTCCCTTACAGTTTGTCCGAAGCACACCAGGTGTTGGAACTGTCCTAATAGGAATGTCAAAAAAGGAGCATCTGTTAGAAAATTTAGAGATAGAAGAAGTTCCTCCTTTATCTTCAGAAGAAATAAATCAAATAATCTCCTCAAAGGGATAAATGAATAAAAAACCAGTTTTAGTAGCAAGCAGCTGTCTTACTGGAGAAAGGGTCAGATATGATGGACAAAATGCTGCTGACCATTTTGTTATCAAACTTTCAAAGTATGTATCTATCATAAAGGTCTGTCCTGAAGTTGAGATTGGTCTTGGTATTCCGAGAAAAAAGGTATTTTTAGTCAAAAAAAACAGTTATGCTCTTTTTCAGGAAAAAACAGGAAAAGAATTAACACAGCAGCTAAACAGATTTTCAAAAAAATTTCTATCTTCACTAAAATGTGTAGACGGCTTTTTGCTAAAATCTAAATCCCCTTCTTGTGGAGTATACCACGGAGCTAAGACCTACAAAAATGCTGACAGGACAGGATATTTGGGAAGAAAAAGGGGTTTATTTGCCCAGGCTGTTAAAGAGAGTTTTCCTTTTCATCCTGTAGAAGACGAAAAAAGATTAAAAGATTTTCACATAAGATTTTTATTTTTAACAAAGCTTTATCTATTTTTTTATTTCAGAGAATATGGAGCAGACTATGTTTTAGAAAAATATCCAGAGCAATTAAAACTATTTAGTAATACAGGATTTAAAAAGTTTAAAAAATATAGAGATAGCACAACATTTCTAAACATATTTAGAGGCAACATTGGCAGAAAAACTTTACAGAAAAAAGTTCCTGACTTTTCTGAAAAAATCATAATATTTCCAAGAGAGTTACTCTACATATAAATGTTTTAAAAACATCGTAGCATAACTGCCCTTAGGTAGGAAAAAGTTTATCCTTTTCCCTTTGAGATAAAGTTTCTCCACCACAATGTAACTTTTTCTGTAATCCCCCTTTATTTTTAAATCTCTCAGCTTTTCCAAAAACTCTTCATAGGAAAACCCCTCTTTCCTTAACACTTCCTTATAAATATCTTCATAAATACTTTCAATCTTCACCTTATATCCTAAAATAGGCAAAAATTTAGGTAACTTTTCAACACTGTCTATATCAGGGATAAAATGTGTGTATCTTCCCTCTTGAATTAGATACCCTCTATAACTGTTTTCCAAAAAAAGTTTAACAGCCTCATTCCACAGATAACTCAGATATGCGTCTATATAAAAATTTTCAAACCAGTTAAGACTCTTCCAGCTTTTACCTTTAGTTTTATTTATGACAGCCTTTCCTTTCTCTCTATTTCTACTGAGTCTTTGAACATCATAGTAATTTATAAACCAGTTTTGATTTTTTAGTTTTGTTTTTTTCAGTTTTATAGAAAAGAAATTTCCCTTTAAGTGTCCTATTTTTATTTTCTTTCTGATTTTTCCTATCTGAAGAAGGGCAAAAAATGAGTTTTTATCAATCTTTTTTAACAGATACTTACCGTAATCAACATCTGAAGAAACATACTGGAATGTAAGGGCATTTTTATCTTTTAGCCCTGCATAGCTAAGTTTTAATGGGTGGCATACAGACCTTGTATTTAGATTTCTTTTTACAAGAAGATAAAGGAAAAAATTCCCATTTTTGTCTAACTGGTAATCTATTTCTTCCTTCACTATAAAATCCTCTGGTTTTTCTTTAACTTTCCATCTGAAATAAATTCTGTCCATTACTCTCCCTGTTTTGAAAAATATATAAATTGTAATATAATAACAGTCTGAAGAAACAACAGGAGGAATTGAATGAAAATACCAGCAAGGCTGGTAGAGAGGATTGTTAACAACATAGCAAAAGAGTTAACAGAAAAACATTACATAGAAACTGAAAATGAAGAGGAATTTAAAAAGGCTGTTTTTGAGATTATAAACAGAGCAATTGAAGAAGAAAAAGAGATAGAAGAAGAAGCTGAAAGATTAGTTGAACAGCACATGCATCTCATAGAGTCAGAAGATATAAGATACAGAACAGCAGTCATGAAAGTGAAAGAAAAACTGGCAGAAGAAAGAAACATACATCTTGACCCTGAAGAAAGAATGAACCAGATTGCCCATAAAATAAAAAAATACATAGAAACAGAAAATTCCATTGAGATTTTTGAACATCCAAACAAAATCAGAAGAAAAATATTTGATATTCTTAAACAGCTTGTGAAGGAAGAAAAAGAGATAGATAGAGAGGTAAGACAGAGAATAAAGTCTTACTCCAAAAAGATACTTGAAGGAACACCAGAGTGGAGAATTCTGTATAACAGAATCTATGAGGACGCCTTAAAAAGAAGAGGGCTTCTTTAAACATTTGATATTACTGGAGACAAAATGCCTGAGCTTAGATACAATAGACTCAATGATACATGGGTTATTATATCCAAAGAAAGGGCAAAAAGACCCCACGACTATCCTGTAGATTGGAGAAAAGAAGTAGGAGACATAAAAAAATGTCCTTTTGAACCAGGAAAGGAACATCTTACTCCTCCTGAAGTTTTTGCCATAAGAGAAAAGGGAACAAAACCTGATACTCCAGGATGGAAAGTCAGAATAATTCCAAATAAATTTCCTGCCCTGAAACCTGAAGAAGATTACTTTAGAACATCTGAGGATATATATGACAAGATGGGAGGATTTGGTTTTCACGAAGTTATCATTGACACTCCAGAACATTACAAACATATACACCACTTTTCTGTTGACGAGATTTTTTTAATGTTTGTAGCATATAGAGAAAGAATGAAACAGCTCTATAGAGAAGAAAACATTTTTTATGTTCAGATATTCAAAAATCACGGTAGAGAAGCTGGAAAAAGCCTTTATCATTCCCATTCCCAGTTAGTTGCACTGCCCAGAATTCCTAAGAGAATAAATACACAGATTAAACAGTGCAGGAAGTATTACATTGAGAAGGAGAGATGTCTTATCTGTGATGAAATAAAGTATGAGCTAAAAGAACAGTCAAGAGTGATTTACGACAATAACAGATTTACGGTTTACTGTCCTTTTGCATCTGCTTTTCCCTTTGAAATGAGGATAGTTCCAAAATTTCACTCCCACGACTTTACTACTATAAGTGATGAAGACCTGATGGAGTTATCTAAAGCAGTTTTTGTATCTGTCAGAAAGTTAGCGAAGTTATTTGACGACCCTCCTTTTAACATGATACTCCACACAACTCCACCTAAAAGAGATATTCCATGGGACGCCAATTATTTTTATAATATTGAGAAAATCTTCCATTGGTATGTTGAGATTTTTCCTCGTATGGCAATACATGCAGGTTTTGAATTAGGAACAGAATTTTTTATAAATCCAACACCCCCTGAGGAAGCAGCTAAATACCTCAGGGAGAAAAAAATAGAGGAGGGATAAAATGAAGAGATTGTCAGCTGTTATTTTCTCTCTCGCAATTGGAACAGCAATTGCGGGGGGAGGCCATTGGAGCTATCACGGAGAAACAGGTCCACAGCATTGGGGAGACCTGAAAAGTGAGTATATTATGTGTAAAATTGGGAAAAACCAGTCTCCTGTGGATCTGAGCAGAATTGTGGAAGCAGACCTTGAAAAACTCCAGATTAACTACTCCGCTGGTGGAGTCTCTGTAACAAATAACGGCCATACTATCAAGGTTAGCTACGAGCCGGGCAGCTACATTATTGTAGATGGGGTCAAGTTTGAGTTAAAACAGTTTCACTTCCACGCTCCAAGTGAGCACACAATTAAGGGCAAGTCTTATCCTTTTGAGGCTCACTTTGTTCACGCAGACAAAAACGGAAATTTAGCAGTTATTGGTGTGGTTTTCAAAGAAGGAAAAGAAAATCCGGTCATAAAAAAGATATGGGCAAATCTACCTGAAAAAGGAGAAAAAGTAAAGCTTGCCCATAAAATAAATGCCTATGACCTCCTACCTGAGAAGAAAAAGTATTACAGATACAGTGGTTCTTTAACCACTCCTCCGTGTTCTGAAGGGGTGAGATGGATTGTTATGAAAGAAGAGATGGAGCTGTCTAAAGAGCAGATTGAAAAGTTTAGAAAACTTATGGGTGGAGACACAAACAGACCTGTTCAACCACTAAATGCAAGAATGATTATGGAAATGGATTAATCCGATGCCCCCTTCAGGGGGCTTGTCACATATTGGAGGCACTATGGAAGAAAAACTTATTGAGATGTTGCAACTGCAGGATAAACTCAACAAGAAGATTAACGAAAACTGGAAAGAAATAAGAACAAAAGAAGACTTTGCAAGGGCTACGTGGATTGAATGTGCTGAGCTTGTTGACAGTCTGCCATGGAAGTGGTGGAAAAAGCAAGAAGCAGATATAGAAAATGTCCAGATTGAAGTAGTGGATATATGGCATTTTGTTTTATCCTATTTAATGTTAGAGCATAAAACTTTGGAAGAAATTATAGCCTCAAAATCTGTCCAGAACTTTAAGAAGGGAATTAATGAAGACTTTACAAATATAGAAGTTGACGGTGCATACATAAACCATTACCTTGGAGAAACAGATAAGTATAAGAAGATAATATTCCTTGCAGAAAGAGTTGCTGAATCTTTCTTAAAACAAAATTTAGATGAAGGTATGTTCTTTTTTGGACTGTTAGTAAGAAACAGCATATCATTTGACTCAATGTATTTTTTATATGTTGGGAAAAATATTCTAAACCACATAAGACAAGAGAAAGGATACAGGTCAGGGGGTTATAAAAAAGAGATAAATGGTATGGAGGATAACAGATATCTGTTTAACATTGTAAAAAGCATTAAAACCAGAGAAGAGTTAGAAGAAAAAATCAGAAAAGAATTTGAAAAAATTCACAGTTAGGAGGATAAAAAATGGACCCCTCAGGAGCTATATGGATAAACCAGATTTTCTGGTTGATATTCCTGCTACTACTTGTTCTTCCAATGATAAAGGCACAGACTTTAGAATGGAGCAGGGAAAGACTAATCAGAGCTATTGAAGAGAAAAGAAAGTCCAGAGTAATTACTATGATTCATAGGCAGGAAACCCGCTCATTCCTTGGTTTTTTTATGATGAGATTTATAACTATAGAAGATTCAGAACAGGTTTTGAGAGCTATAAGAATGACACCCAAAGACCTTCCTATTGACTTTATCATTCACACACCGGGAGGTCTTGCATTAGCAGCAACCCAGATTGCTCAGGCTCTTGCAGACCACAAAGCACCAGTCAGAGTTATCGTTCCCCATTATGCAATGTCTGGGGGAACATTAATAGCCCTTGCAGCTGATGAGATAATAATGGACGACCATGCAGTTTTAGGGCCTGTTGACCCACAGCTTGGTCAGGAACCTGCCGCATCTATTGTAAAAATAAAAGAGGTAAAAAAGCCCGATGAGATTGATGATGCAACATGGATAAAAATAGATGTAAGCGAGAAAGCCCTAAGGCAGATGTATGACAATGTTAAAAACCTTCTACTTAAAAAAGGATATTCTGAAGAGACAGCTGAAAAGGTAGCTCAGGAACTTTCTCAGGGAAAATACACCCACGATTATCCATTAAATGTTCAATATCTACGGGAGTTAGGGTTAAAAGTTTCAACAGATGTTCCTGAAGAAGTTTACGCATTAATGGATTTATATCCACAACCAGCTGGAACACCTGCTGTTCAATACATACCCGTTCCTTATCAAAGACCAGGCAACAGCCAGCCAACAGGAAGTAAACAGTGAGTTTGAGGAGAAAATATATATTTTCAAAACTAAGAGATACTTTTTTTGCTGGATTATTTGTTTTTATACCTATCGCAATAACTATATGGATTGTTCTATGGCTTTTGTCTTTCGTGAACAATCTTGTTCTTCCATATGTAAGATACATAATCCCTGTTCCAGACATTCCAGGTATAGGCATAGCTTTAACTATTTTTTTAATTTTTCTTTCAGGAATTGTTGCCCAAAACTACTTTGGGAGAAAGCTTATAGTTTTATGGGACAACCTGATAAACAAAATTCCTTTAGTCCGTTCTATATACATAGCTACCAAACAGCTTATGGAAAATCTGTTTAACACAAAAGGAAAAGGAAAATTTAAAGAAGCTGTTCTTGTAGAATTCCCAAGAAAAGGTATGCTGTCTATAGGATTTGTATCAAATAAAGTTAAGATTGATGATAAAACTTATTACCTCCTTTACATTCCAACAGCTCCCAACCCCACGTCAGGATATACCATATTCGTAGAAGAGAAGGAAGTAACACACACAGATATATCTGTAGAAGAAGCTACAAAAATAATCCTTTCAGGAGGACTTGTTACAAAAGACAAAATCAAACCTCTGTAAGAGGATGGGGAGCAAAACCATGCTTTTTCCTGTAAATGTTGACAGTGTTGAGAAGTAGAGAAGCAACTGTCATTGGCCCCACTCCTCCGGGAACAGGGGTTATTGCTGAAACCTTATATTTTAATCTCTCAAAATCTGTATCACCAACTATTCTTCCATCTTCAAGTCTGTTTATTCCAACATCTACAACAACAGCTCCTTCCTTTACCATATCTTCTGTTATCAGATTAGGTTTTCCAACAGCAACAATTAGAATTTCAGCCCTTTTTGTGTAAGATTTCAGGTCTTTTGTATTAATGTGACATACAGATACAGGAGCTTCCTCGTTTTTTAAGAAAAGTAGAGCCATAGGCTTTCCAACAATGTTGCTTGCACCAACTATAACAACATCCTTCTTAAAGGTTGGTATTTTGTAATGTTTTAAAAGTATCCATATCCCTAAAGGAGTGCAGGGAATAATCCCCTCTTTTTTTCCTGTTGCAAGTTTTCCAACATTTTCTGGATGAAATCCATCAACATCTTTGTGGGGATTTATCGCCTCTATGATTTCTTGAGTGTTTATGTGAGAAGGCAGAGGGAGCTGGACGAGTATCCCATCTATATCCTCATCTCCATTAAATTTCCCAATCAGTTCAAGAAGTTCCACCTGTGTTGTATTTTCTGGAAGTTTAAAAACCATTGAGTTTATGCCAACTTCTTTACAGGCTTTTCTTTTATTTTCCACGTAAACCTGACTTGCAGGGTCCTCTCCAACAAGTATAACAACTAAGTTAGGGTTTCTCATTCCCCTTTTAATATATCCTTCAATCTCTTTTTTAAGCTCACCTCTAATCTTTTTTGCAACAGATTTACCGTCTAAAATTAATGTCATCTCCACTCCTATATAGCATATTTTTCTTTTAAAAGAAGAGCTTCTTCTGGGTTTAGAATTTTTGTTATCTTCCCTAATATAAGCTCTGATTCTTCAATAATCTTTGCCTTATAAAAAGGTAATCTATTTACTGCTATAACAGGTTCATAGCTGTCTATATGTATCTCAATCCCTTTTTTTACAGAATCTGTTTTTAGACCTTCAGACAAAATAAAAAAGTCCAAACTTACCTGTATCTCCTTTTCCATCTCAAAAATATTATATCAGAAGTAGATTATGACAAATCTCTTATCTTTTTGTAGTTTTTGGAAATATCTTATAATTATAATCAAGTAATAAACAGGAGGATATAAATGATAAAGGCGAAACCAGAAACATTAGAGAAAATGAGAAGTTTTGCAGAGAACTTCTCTAAAAAATCAGGAACTGTTGTAAACCCAAACAAAGAAGCTGCAGAAGCTGTTATAAGCGGTCTTGCAGCTCATGTTGATGAGCTTGGCAAACCACTGTGTCCCTGTAACTTCTATCCTGATAAACAGGAAGAAGTAAAAAAGAGAAGATGGATATGTGCCTGCAATGAGATGCAGATATTTAAATACTGCCACTGTTTACTTTTCACGACAGAAGAGGGACTGCCTATAACAGAGTATCTTCCAGAGTGGCACGAAGGAAGACAGATTTATGGACTGGTAAAAGACCCTACACCAGACAAAGGGAGAGCTCTTTCAAAACCTGATAAAATATACGAGGCATTAAAAGAGTATGTGGAAGAACACGGTCTTGACATTCCAGATGAAGAAATAAAAAAGTTTGCTGAAGAAACGGCAAAGAAAAAATGATGAAATATCTTTTAGGTATATTATTCTTACTAATAGGAGTGGCGGGAATTGTTCTTCCTGTCATTCCCGGGGTTCCTTTCCTTTTGATTGCTGCCTTTTTCTTTGGTTTAATCTCCAGAAAGAAAGTTGCTTATTATGTAAAAAAGTTTAAAAACGGCAATAAAAACTCAAAAATCAATAGATTTATAAACTTTGTTCTAATAAAATACATACACGGTAAAGAGCCGTTAAAAAGCAGTGGCAAAAACTGAGCCTTTTGACCGCTTTCCTGAAAGATACGAAAGATGGTTTGAAAAACATTACTACACATATATGTCTGAACTAAATGCTGTCAGAAAGCTCCTTCCTGAAGGAAAAGGTATTGAGATAGGAGCAGGAACAGGAAGATTTGCTGTCCCACTAAAAATAAAGTATGGTATTGAGCCATCATTAAAAATGGCAAAAGTCTGTAAATCAAAAGGTGTATATGTTGTCAGAGGGGTTGGAGAATATCTACCACTGAAGGACAGCAGTTTTGATTTTTCCCTTCTTGTAACAACTATATGCTTTTTAGACGATGTAGAAAAGACATTAAAGGAAGTCCGCAGAATACTGAGAAAAAGAGGTAAAATTGTTGTTGGTTTCATAGACAGGAATTCTCCTTTGGGGCAGTTTTATCAAAAAAACAGAGATAAAAACCCCTTTTATCGTGTAGCAACATTTTTTTCAGCAGAAGAGGTTATTAAACTCCTCTCTGATGCTGGCTTTGGTAAATTCAGATATGTTCAGACAATTTTTGACTTCCCTGAGAACATAAAACAGGTTCAGCCTATTATTAAAGGATATGGGACAGGCTCATTTGTAGTAATTCAGGCAGAAAAGATTTGAATGTATTTTTCTATAGGTTCAGGAAGTTTTTCTAATTCTATATCTATTGTGTTTCCCGTGCGGGGATGGGTAAAGGAAAGTCTGTATGCAACAAGGGCGTGAAAGTTCAGCTCCTGTGAAAACTCTCTTGCAAGCTGACTTTTAAGAGAAGAGGTTTTGAAACCATAAACTCTGTCATTAAGCAGAGGATGTCCGATTTCTGAAAAATGAACCCTTATCTGATGGGTTCTTCCTGTGTGGAGTTTTATGTCAACAAGAGTCAGGTTATGCTCCTCCCATCTTTTTAAAGCCCAGAACTCTGTAAGGGCATCCCGTAGATTTGTTGACACGCTTCCCATCTTTTTTCTGTTGTATACAGACCTACCTATGGGGAAATCTATAAAGCCGTGGTCTTTTCTTATTATTCCTGTAACAATAGCTTTGTATTTTTTGTTTACTGCTCTGCTTTGAAACTGTTTTTGGAGCTCTTTATGGGCAAATTCAGACTTTGCAACAACCATCAGACCTGCAGTATCTTTGTCTAATCTGTGAACAATTCCTGCCCTTTCCCTTCCACCAAACTGGGAAACATTTTTGAAGTGATAAAGGAGTGCATTTACAAGGGTTTTAGATGTGTGTCCGGGGGATGGATGGACAACCATACCGGGAGGTTTGTATATAACTGCTAAGTCTTCGTCTTCATAGTGTATTTCAAGAGGTATGTTTTCAGGCTTAACCTCTATTTCCTCTGGAGGAGGAATAGTAAGGCTTACCCTTTCTCCCCCCTTTAGTTTTAAGGAAGGTTTTGTTGCCTTTTTTCCATCTATCTCAACATATCCATCTTTTATAAGCTTTTGAAAATAAGACCTTGAATATTCAGGATAAACTTTTGCAAGAAACTGGTCTAATCTGACATTTTTTTCTTCTACTATAAAACTGAGCTGTTCCATCAACCTTGAACCTGTGTTTTTTAAAACACATTATAATATTCAGTTTATTTTTATCAAGGAGGACGGATTGGATAGCAGACTGAAGATATCCATCGCTATTGTTCTTAACATGATAATTGTTATTCTTCAGATAGTTATAGGTCTGTATGCCCATTCTATGGCTCTGATAACTGATGCTGTTCACAACTTTCAGGATGTTATATCACTGGTTATCGCTTTTGTTGCCATCTATTTTATGTCAAAGAAACCTACAGAAACTATGACCTACGGTTATCTAAGGTCTGAAGTTATGGCAGGATTTATAAATTCTGCATTTTTGCTTGGTGCTATATTTCTCATAATTATATCCAGCATTGAAAGACTTTTTGAACCTGTAGAGGTAGAGAGTGTTTATGTTATCGTTATGGGAGCTATTGCATTTGTTATAAATGCATTTTCTGCATATCTTCTTGGTCTTCACGGACATAAACATCATTCCCATGAACATAACCACGACCTTAATATAAGAGCTGCTTATTTGCATCTACTCAGTGATGCAGGAATTTCCCTTGGTGTAGTAATAGGAGGAATTGTTATCTATTTTTATGGTATAAACTGGGTAGACCCTCTTATATCAATTATCTTTAGTCTTTACATATTAAAGGAAACTACCCCTGTTTTGAAGAAAAGCTATATGATTTTGATGGAATCTGTTCCTTCTGAAATAAACATAAATCTTATAAAGGAAATTATTTTGAAAAATCCAGATATTTACGATGTTCACGACATACACATCTGGGCTTTATCTTCAAAAGATATATATCTTTCTGCCCATGTAGTTTTAAACAAGGAGGTAACTATTGAAAAATTTGATAAGATAGTCTACCAGCTAAAAAAAGAACTTGAAGCTGAAGGGATTAATCACATCACACTTCAACCTGAAACAAAAGAGTTTGTGTGTGAATATACATATTAATGTAATCCTTCATAAACTCTATCTATGTTAAACTTCATCATGTCTAAATAACCTTTGTCAATGCCAAACGGGTCTAAAAAAACAACATTTACATTTGTGTTATTTTTTATAAGGCTGATATACTTCCTGTTATAAAACTGTTTTGAAGCAAATATTGATTTAATTTTGTATTTCTTTATTGTGTTGATAAGATTTATTAGATGTTTAGGAGTAGGCTCTCTGCCGTGTCCCATCTCAACAACTCCTACATATTCCAAACCAAATGCTTGCGTAAAATAAGGCCACGCATAGTGATAAGAAATAAACTTTTTATTTTTTAAACTACCTATCTTTTTCAATCCGTAATTTTTTAACTCTGTTATTTTTTCAACAAATTTTTTAAATCTTTTCTCGTAATTTTCCTTATTTTCAGGGTCAATCTGTTCTAATTTTTTTGTTATATACTTGGCTATCACAACTGCATTATCAGGATTAAGCCATATGGCAGGATGTTTGTGGTGGTGGTCTTCGTCCTCTATAACGTTAAGCTCTTTTAGGTCTAACAGTTTAATCCTCTTTTCCTCTGGTATAGATTGAAGCAGTCCCTCTATGGGAGGTTCTCCTGAACCTATATAAACAAACAGGTCGGCATCATACACCCCTTTCAGTGAGGAAAACTTTATTTCATATGTGTGAGGGGAAGTGTTTGGAGGTATTATGTAATAAACCTTTTCTCCTGTTATCTGTGATATTATGTCAGCTATCGGTTTCACTGTTGTATAAACAACAGGTTTTCCATAGGAAAACGAGAGAAACATACTCAAAAACAGAAAAATTACAACTCTCATTTTTTTACCCTTTCAGATACTTCTTTTCAAGTTCTTTTATTGTTTTTTCTATAGTTTTACTAACTTCAGGATATAAGTGGACTGTGGTATCTATATTTTTCATCTCTTCTGGCAGGCTGTTAAAGCTATTTATTGCTTTTTCCTTTATTTCCTTTAAAGAAGGTAGTTTTTTTACAAGTTTTCCATTTTCAATGTATTTGTGTAGAAGAGGTGTTCCTTCATCTACTTTTTCGTCGTATCTTGTTATGATGTCTCTTTTAATTATACCGTTTTCATATATTCTATAAATTTGTTTTTTGTGAGGAAGGGTTTTTTTCTTGGTGCTAAATTTCATAACAGGCCTTCCATCATATTCAACAAGTTTGTATGCACAGTCAAGATAGGGAAGGTCTGCTGATACTACCAGTTCTGTTCCTACTCCCCATCCATCTATGGGGGCCCCATTATCTAAAAGCTCCTTTATTTTATATTCATTAATCCCTCCACTTACCACTATGATAGCATCTTTAAAACCTTCCCTGTCTAATATCTTCCTCGCTTCTTTTGATAATGAAAGGATGTCCCCACTGTCTAATCTTATTCCCTTGAAATGTTTAAGTCCCAATTTTTTTATTGCTTTTACTGCGTTATAAATACCATTAACAGTGTTATATGTATCAACCAAGAGGATTGTATTTTCTGGATAAACAGAGGCAAAGTTAATAAATGCATCAACTTCATCTTTATGGGCAAGTATAAAAGAATGTGCCATTGTTCCAAATATGGGTATTCCATACTCTTTCCCTGCAAGAATGTTTGAAGTTCCTGAAAACCCTCCAATAAAAGAAGACCTTGCTGCTTTCATTCCTGCATCTGTTCCGTGGGCTCTCCTTAAGCCAAAATCAATCAGTATTGTTCCCCTTGCGGCTGAATAACATCTCATTGCTTTTGTTGCAACTAAGGTGGGATGCTGTAGGGTATTGATTAAGAATGTTTCAATAATCTGGGCTTCTATTAGAGGGGCTTCTACTTGAATAATAGGCTCATCTGGAAATACAATTTCTCCCTCTTCTACTGCATACACATTTCCTGTAAAACGGAAATTTTTCAGATAATTCAGGAAATCCTCCTCAAAAAGACCTGTTGAACGAAGATATTCCAAGTCCTCCTGAGTAAATTTTATATTTAAGAGATAAAAAAGTAGCTGTTCAAGACCTGCAGTGAGAAGGTAAGACCTGTTTTCTACTTTTCTTGTATAAAAATCAAATATGGCTGTTTTATTCATTCCTCTTTTAAAGTAAACCTGAGCCATAGTCAGCTCGTAAAGGTCTGTTAAGAGGGACATATTTTCTTCATTAACAAAGCCAAACTTCATTACCTTTCCCCTCTAACCTCTATAGTTTCACAAACCATCTCAGACACTTTTGTTATGTTTCCTGCTCCCATGATAAGCAACACATCTCCTTTTTTTATAATACTTTTTAACAGATTTAATATTTCCTGAAAACTATCTGCATAATAAGCTATCTTTCCACATTTAGAAATATCATTGGCTAATTTTTCACCACTGACACTGTCTATAGGATTTTCCCCTGCAGAGTAAACTTCTGTTATCACAGCAATATCTATTAGATTAAAAGATTCAACAAACTGTTCGTAAAGGGAAAACAGTCTTGAGTATCTATGGGGCTGAAATACAGCTATTAACCTTTTATTGGGAAACATTTCCTTTGCTGCTTTTATTGTTGCTTTTATTTCTGTAGGATGGTGAGCGTAATCATCAATTACTGTTATACTGCCGTTACATTTTATCTCAAATCTTCTGTTTGCATTCTTAAAGTTTTCAAGGGTCTCCTTTACCACACAAAAAGGAACTCCCAACTCATAAGATATTGAGATGGCAGATAAAGCATTATATACATTATGCTTTCCTGGTATTGAAAGATGTATCTCTCCAAAATCATTAACTTTGAAACTATATTTTCCATTTACTAATTTCAGGTCATAAGCTCTTATTTCAGCTTCATCTGTAAGACCAAATTTTATAACCTTTTTTTCTATCTCAGGAATAATATCTTTAACATTAGGGTCGTCAACGTTAACTGCTACAGCCCCGTAAAAGGGCACTTTGTTGGCAAACTGAATAAAAGCTTCTTTTATCTCCCTTATATTCCTGTAAAAACCTATGTGTTCAACGTCAATGTTGTTAATAGAAACAATAGTAGGAGTAAGCTTTAAAAAAGAACCGTCACTTTCATCTGATTCGGTAACAATAAAGTCTCCACTACCAAGCTTTGCGTTACTTCCGTAAGCTTCTAACTTCCCTCCTATAACTACTGTTGGGTCATAACCTGTTTTTCCTAAAATAAAGCCAACCATTGATGTAGTTGTTGTTTTGCCGTGACTTCCAGCAATGGCAATTCCATATTTAAATCTCATAAGCTCTGCGAGCATCTCCCCACGAGGTATAGTAGGAATTCCCAACTCTCTTGCTCTAATTAGCTCAGGATTGTCCTGTTTAACTGCTGAAGAGTAAACAACCACATCTGCCCCCTCAACATTATTAGGAGAATGTCCTATTACAACTTTTGCTCCCATTTCCCTGAGATTTATAACAGTTTGACTTTCTTTAAGGTCAGAGCCTGTCACAGTAAAACCTTGATTTAACAAAACCTGAGCTATTCCGTTCATCCCGGAACCGCCAATACCTATAAAGTGAATCCTTCTTACTTTACCTCTAAACATGGAAACTCCCAAGTATGAAATTTGTCAATGAAATATATCCATATAATTTTATAATGTTTTTAACAGTTTATATACAGTTAAGGAGAAGTATGAAAAGGAATTATACAAAGTTTAGAATTTTTCTAAGAAGGCTTACATTTAGGGAAAAGGCAGGTATTTTAATATTTTTTCTGCTTCTTTTAATATCCCTTTTTCAGACAACAGTTGATATCAAAAAAAATCGAATAATAAAGGAAAAGCCGGGATTTGTTTTCAAAAAAATAAAAATTATTTACAAACCAATACACAGGATAACGGACATTGTTCCTGTAAACTGTAGCCACGTTATTCCTATTGTTTACACAAAAGTAATATCTTTAGACAGTCTGCCTGTTGAGCAGAAAAAGAGAAAGTTTATTGACATGGTTCTCCCCTCAATACTTATCCAAAATTTTGAACTGAAGCAGTATAGAGCATTTGTGCATTACATAAAGAAAAAGTTAGAAGAAGGGAAAGAAATACTTCCACAAGAACAGGAAATTATCGGAAATCTTTTAGAAAAATATAATGCAGACGGTCTTAATGAATTACTAACAAAACTTAACGTTAATCCTGTAAGTATTGTTCTTGCTCAGGCAGCCATAGAAAGTGGCTGGGGCAGTTCACGATTTTTTGTTCAGGCAAACAACCTGTTTGGAGTGTGGACTTTTGACAAAAAACATGCATCTAAAATAAAAGCAAAGAAAGCTAATGTTTATCTTAAAGCATACCCAAACATACTTGAATCAGTAAAGGATTATTATGATAGTATAAATAGAGGATGGGCATACAAAAAATTTAGACTGGTGAGGCTTAAAACAGATGACCCTTACCTACTTACTAATCATCTTGAAAAATACTCTATACTAAGGGGAATATATGTTCAAAGGGTTAAAAATATTATTAAGTCCAATAAATTACATAAATACGATAACTGCCGTATTTCTCCTGATTACGTTTATCAGTAAATCTCTATATGCAGGATATGCGACTATTTTTATATACCACAAATTTGGAGAAGAAGACAGATACCCAACAACATCTGTCAGTATGGAAGATTTTATTAAGCAGATGGAATATCTGAAAAAAAACCATTACAATGTAGTTCCCTTATCGAAACTGGTAAATTACCTCCAAAGAAGAGAAGAGATACCAGAAAAAACAGTTGTTATCACAATAGACGACGGGTATAAATCAACGATGAGAGCATATAAGATTTTAAAAAAGTATAACTTTCCATTTACTGTGTTTCTGTATGCTGAAGGTGTAGGAAGATATCCTGACTATCTGACAAAAGAGCAGATATCACACCTAAAAAAAGACCCTTTAGTAGAGTTTGGAAACCATTCTTATTCCCACAGGCATTTTGCAAAAATTATGTCCCAGATGGAGTTAGAAAGCTATAAAAAATTAATAGTAAAAGATACATTAAAAGCAGAAGAAAAATTAAAAAAACTCCTTGGTTATGTTCCTAAAATCTATGCCTTTCCTTACGGAGAATACACAAAACCTTTTATTCAAACGCTGAAAGAGATGGGATACATAGCATTATTTACCCAAGACCCCCAAAATGTTGATGAAAACACACCTTTATGGCTTATTCACAGACAACCAGTAGTTGGAAGCTGGGCAAAGATGAAGCATTTTAAAAAAGTTCTAAATACAGAGGTTCTGCCTGTTATTAAACATTCTCCAGACATAGGATATCTAAAAAACAATCCACCAGAAATCTCTGCGGAAGTTGAAAATTTAGACAAATATAAAAACTGTGGAATTTACATATCTGAGATAGGATGGATAAAGGCAGAGAAAAAAGGAAATAAACTATATGTTAAACTTACTAAGCCACTAAAAAAATGGAAAAATAGAATAGCCTTTACCTGCTGGAACAAAAAAACAAAAAGGAAAGCTACATACTTCTGGTCAGTATACACGAGGGAAGATGGAAAAGATAATTAAAGAGATAATATTTACTGGAAAAGTCCTATATAAAGAAGGACTGGTTAATTCCCACGCAGGAAACATCAGCGTGAGAGAGGGAAGCAACATATTTATAACAAAAACAGGAGCAATGCTGGGATTTCTTACAGAGGAAGATATTGTCAAAGTTCCCGTTTACGAAACATCAGATATGGACAGGCTGGCATCTTCAGAGCTGATAGTTCACAGGGCTATCTATCAATCAACAGATTACAAGGCTATCATTCACGCACACCCTGTTAATGCTGTAGCTCTCAGTTTTTCTTTAGACAGAGAGTTCACTCCCATAGATAACGAAGGAAGACTGTTTTTAGGTAGTGTTCCCATTATTGAAGTTAATAATCCCAGTGGTTCCCCAGAACTGGCAAAAACTCTTTCATCATTTTTTAAAACAACAGAAAAACACGTTGTTATCGTGAAAAAACACGGCTCTTTTGTTGCCCACAGTAGCCTAAATTATGCTCTAAAGTTAACCTCAGACCTTGAATTCTGTGCAAAAGTCTATAACTTGGTGAATTATGGGAAATCTGATAACTAAAGTGTGGTTTTACTTTATTATAGGAGTGGTTCTGGTAACATCTCTCTTTGTCTCTTTTTTTGTATTTTTAGCTGTTTTGCTGGTTATTTTTATTACTATTCCATACCTCATGTATATAAACTGGAAAGCGAAAAAGGATTATAAGAGGTATTTATAAAAAAGGGGGAAATCCCCCCCACAAAAATTATGCCCCTTCTGGTCTTTTAACGTCGTAAAGGATGTCATCTGTTGGATGTCTGTACAGAGGCATATCAAGTCTCTTTTCATCAAGGTAATGTCCGATAAATCCGATGGTTCTTCCTAAAACAAAGAATGCATTGAATGCACCTGCATTTATCAGCTCGTCTATCTGCTCGTCGGAGTATCCCAGTGCCCTGAACATATCAACAAGGAGAACTCCTATCGTTCCGTCAACGTTCAGTATCAGATTTTCCTTTTTAGATGTTGTTACCTTTTCAACTTCCAGCGCGTAATCTAACAGCTCTGTGCTTGGGAAGTTTTCTTTAGCAAAGTTTTTCAGAAGCTCAACCCTTTTGTCAGGATTTTTTGTTGACTTTATTCTATGACCAATACCCGGTATTGGTATCTTTTCAACCTTTTTCATGTAATCAACAAACTCAACAGGATCCATTCCTTTTTCTTTCGCCATCTTGAAGTATTTGGCAGCTCCGTCTATAGCTCCTCCGAATCTTGGCCCTATAGTAAGAATTCCTGTAACAATAGAAGACATCAGGTCTTTTCCTGCCCTTGCAGTAACCTTTGTGTTGTGTGCACCAGAAACAGCAGGACCGTGGTCAGCAACAACTTTTATAACCATGTCTAAAAACTGTGAAGCCCACTGTGGGAACTTCTGCTTAAACCACAGGAGTCCTATAACGTCAGCTATTGTGTATCCCTTTTCTACCACTTCAGATATTGGAACACCGCAGTAGGTAGCCTCTTCTCCTCGGTCGTCAGATATAGTGCATATGAAGTTTGTAGGTTTTCTAACTTTTCCTTCCTTTAAGGCTTTTGCGTAATCTTCAGGAATTGGTGGAACTTCTGGCTCTTTGATTTCTGGTATCTCACCTTTTGCATGGAGCTCTTCATAAACTCCTCTTATTAGCTCTGGCAGTTCGTTGAAAGAAGATGGAACATATGCTCCTGCTTCTCTCAGTGCAGCATTTTTTGCATCTGCTGTTTCCGCTTCTGCTCCAGCTTTTGCCCCTGCGTGTCCAAACTGAACCTCACCACCAAAAAACTTAGAAATTGTTCCTATACACCATGCAATAACAGGTTTTGTTATCTTTCCTTCTTTTATTGCTTCAGCAACTCTCAGCTCAAGTGTTCCTCCAACTTCTCCAAGGAGAACCATAAACTTAACCTGTGGATTTTTCTCGTATCTGAGCATGTGGTCTAAAAAGTCTGTTCCCGGATATCTGTCTCCACCTATTGCAATACCTTCAGCAATACCATTGGCATTTCTGGCTATCACGTTTGACAGCTCGTTAAACAGACCACCAGACCTTGTTACAAGACCTACTGAACCTGGTCTGTGGAGTTTGGAATTTACAATATTTTCAATTGTTCCTCCTGTGTTGGCAATTCTAAATGCTCCCGGTGCAATTCCTCCAACAGTAGCAGGTCCTATAATCCATTTACCTAACTCTTTTGCCTTTATTCTCATTGTTCTTGCAAATCTTTCAGGAATTCCCTCAGCTGTGATTGCTATTGTTCTAATTGTGGGTATCTCAAGAGCTTCCATCGTAACGTCATAGGCTGTTCTAAAAGATGCAAAGTTAAGGAGAACGTCAGCTTCTGGAAAGTCTTTCGCTGCCTCTGTTGTAGATTTGTAGATAGGTATCATTATCTCATTTGTTCCATAAAAAAACTTATCAAACTTTCTTGATTGTGTTGGAGCAACTATTGCAACAACAGATGGGTCTCTTCCAACTACGTAATCGTAATCTAACATCCTCTGGATAGCATTTCTGTTCAGGTTCCAGAAAATTGCCTTTGTGTTTCTGTCAAAAAGAAGATATTCAGGTTTGCTCATTTAGTTAACCTCCTTCATTTTCCTTTTTTTAAGCAACCACTTTGTTTTCGTCAAGGGCTTTCCTGACTATTTCAGTCATATGGGTTTCTGGCCCATACACTTCTATTGGTATTCCAAGCTCTTCTGCTGCTTCTTTTATTCTTTTGAGTCCTATCTGGTAGTTTGGACCACCTCTTCTGACGTATATTCTTATCCCTACTTTTTTCAGTTTGTCTGCATACTCTTTCATTGCGTCTATTATTCCGTCAAATGTTTTTGCAACGTCTGTAAAGTTTGCTATTGCTCCACCGATAATCAGTATCTTGTCCCCTTGAGGATGTCTATTTCTTGTCATCAGGTCAAATACAGTTTTTACATACTCTCTTGTTTCTGCTCTTGATGGATTTCCTGAGTATTCCCCATAATTTGCAAGCTCCTTAACTGCTCCAAGGTCTGCAACTGTATCTGCGTAAACAACAGATGCTCCACCACCTGCAACAAGTGTCCATATTCTTCCTTCTGGATTGAGTATTGTCAGTTTCAGGGAAGCTCCTGACTTTTCATCCATCTCTTTTATGTATTTTTCTTCTGGTGTTAAATCTCTACCAAATCCAGCTGGAAATTCAAGTTCACCCCATTTTCTTCCTGCAACAAACTGGGCAGTGTCGTCAACTCTTCCAACAAAATCAAGGGGATAAACTCTGTTCCCAACCATAACAAGAGGATTTATCTCAAGATATGTAAAGTGAAGGTCTTTAAACAGTTTGTAAAGTCTGAAAACAAAATCTGCATATTTTTCTTTATCTTTAATCTCTTTAGGAACATTCTGTGAAATTATTTTTTTTACTTCTTCATCAGAGGCTGTAACAGGAATTTTTACTTCCACAACTTTGTCCCAGTTTTCTTCAACCTCTATTCCTCCAAAGGCAGACATATAAATAATATCTTCGTCTTCATCTGTAGTAATGGCAACATAATATTCCTCTTCTGGTTTATGGGGAACAAAAGGTTCCACAAGGAAGTGGGTAAGATGTCCTTTTATTCCATTTATTTCTACCTCTTCGGACATCTTTTGCTTTATCCATTTTTTTGCGTCTTCCCAGGTTACGTCACCAGGTTTTTCCTTTTTGAAAAAAATTAGGCCTAATTTTCCTCTTTTACCAAAAAGCATGTCAGGCTTTGCAACTAATGGTGTTTCTTTAACCCACGGATGTTCTTCTGGAACTTTATCAAGGTCAGTCTCCGGAGTAATCAGAACAGACTTAAAGTCATACTGGAAGGCATCATCAAAATACTCCTCCCAGTTTTGGGCTAAGATTCTTTTTCCGTCATACTCTCTAATACCTCGTTGAGCCATTTATATCCTCCTGTTTTCTTGAAGTTTTTTCAAACATATAAAAAGGGACGCCTCCATTCTGGAGAAACGCCCCTTATAAAAAAGTTTCTCAGTCTTTACTGTTTTTTTCAACTTAATCTAAGACTCTAACAGTGCATCAATAATTTTGTTGAGTGTTTCACTTGGCCTCATAGCTTTTTCTGCCTTTTCATCATCAGGATGATACCATCCTCCTACATCTGTAGGTTTTCCTTCAGCTGCAGCTATCTCTGAAAGTATTTTTTCTTCATTTTCTTTAAGTTCTGCATAGACTTTAGAGAATTTCTCAGCAAGTTCCTTGTCTTCCTCCTGTGCCGCTAAAGCTTCTGCCCAGTAAAGAGCAAGGTAGTAGTGAGAGCCCCTTGTGTCTAACTGTCCTACTTTTCTTTTTGGGGTTTTATCTTCATCAAGGTATTTAGCCACGGCTCTGTCAAGAGTTTCTGCCAACACGAGAAGTCTTGGGTTTTCCACCTGATGGATTGCTTTTAGCTGTTTGTAAGCGTGTCTAAGTGACTCAACAAATGCTAAGAATTCTCCTAAAGAGTCCCATCTCAGGTGACCTTCTTTTAAAAACTGCTCAACGTGTTTAGGTGCTGAACCTCCAGCTCCTGTTTCAAACAGTCCTCCACCTGCAATGAGAGGAACTATAGACAATGCCCTTGCTGATGTTCCAACTTCAATAATAGGGAACAGGTCTGTAAGGTAATCTCTGAGAACGTTACCTGTTACAGATATAGTGTCTTCACCATTTCTAAATCTTGCGAGAGTAAATTTCATTGCATCTTGAGGGGCTTTTATATACCAGTCAACATCAGAAAGGTCATATTTTGGTAGCTCTTCTTTTATTTTTTCTATCAGATTTCTGTCGTGGGCCCTGTATTCATCAAGCCAGAAAACAATAGGGTATCCTGTTTCTTTAGCTCTATTTACAGCAAGTTTTATCCAGTCTCTTATTGCTATATCTTTTGTTATGCAGCTTCTCCATATATCTCCTTCATTAACACAGTGTTCTATGAGAACATTTCCTTCCTCATCAACAACTTTTATCTTTCCATCTGCTGGTGGGAAGAATGTCTTATCGTGGGAACCATATTCTTCAGCTTTCATTGCCATAAGACCAACGTTCTGAACTGTTCCTATCTTCGTTGGGTCAAACTGTCCTCTTGCTTTGATATCTTCAACTATCTCTTTATACATAGTTGCGTAAGACCTGTCTGGTATAGATAGAACTACATCATCTGTTTCTCCATCAGGACCCCATCCTTGAAGACCATTTCTTATAACAGCAGGAACAGATGCATCAATAATAACGTCGTTTGGCATGTGGAGGTTTGTTATACCTTTATCTGAATCAACCATATACATTCTTGGTCTTTCTTTATAAATCTCTTCAATTGTAGCTTTAACAGCATTTCTCTCTTCTTCTGGAAGTGTTTCTAATCTGTTTTCAAGCTCCTGCATTCCAAATTCAGGTTTCCATCCAAGTTTTTCAAGGATGTCTCCATGCCTTTCAAACAGCTTTGCGTAATACACCCTGATAGCATCTCCAAATATAACAGGGTCAGAAACCCTCATCATTGTTGCTTTTACGTGGAGTGAGAACAGAATGTCTTCCTCTTTTGCAGTGTTTATTACTTCTTCAAAGTATTTTCTCAGTTTTTTTCTGTCCATATATGTTCCATCTACAACATCACCTTTTCCTACTTCAACTTCTTTTAAAACCGTTTGATTTCCGTTTTCATCTTCAAAGATGTATTTTATTTTTGTGTCCTTCTCTATTATTACAGATTTTTCGTGTTCGTAGAAATCACCTGTTTTCATGTGTGCAACATGAGATTTTGAATGAGGTGATACTTCTTTTAGTTTATGGGGATGCTTTTTTGCATATTCCTTAACAGACTTTGCAAGTCTTCTGTCTGAATTACCCTGTCTGAGAACAGGGTTAACAACAGAACCAACACATCTATCGTATCTTTCTTTTATTTTCTTCTCTTCCTCTGTCTGAGGATTTTCTGGATAGTCTGGTAATGGATATCCCTGTTCTTGAAGCTCTTTTATTGCTTCTTTAAGCTGGGGAACAGAAGCAGAAATGTTTGGCAGTTTCATAATGTTTGCTTCTGGTTTCCACACTAATTCTCCAAGATATGAAAGCTCATCGGGAACTCTTTTGTCTTCAGGAAGGATATCTGGAAATTGAGCAAGTATTCTTCCTGCCAGTGATATGTCTCTCAGTTCAATCTCAACATTAGCATCTTTTGTAAAAGCTCTCATAATAGGAAGAAGTGAGTATGTTGCAAGAGCAGGAGCCTCATCAATTTTTGTCCATACTATAGTAGCTTTGGCCATGAAAATCCTCCTTTTATTTTTTTTTGCTTATTAAATAATTGCTAAAAATTATAACCAAACCTGTCCAAAAAATCAAACACTGTTTTATTTTTTATTGAACACAGAAGAAAAGCAGATGATATAATATTTGGAAGGAGGGTATATGCTAAGATATAGGACATTAATAGCTTTTTTTATTTTGCTTTTTTCTTTTGACTCATTTGGAAATACACACATTCGTAGTGAGGGTTTAACAGAAAGTCAGGTATACAGCATCAGAATATACTCCCTTCGAGCATTAAACCTTGCCTTAGATGCTTATTCTTCGTTAAGTAAAAAAAGAATAATAAAGAAAGAAAGCTATGCTTATCTTGATGCTTCTTTATTTTTTATTAATGAAGCATACCAATATTCTCCTACTTATGCTATCCAAAGGGAAATAGAATCTTTAATCAAAAGAATCAGATTGTATCCAGAGGAAAACTATGAAACTGAAGTAAGAACCATCACCGTTCACATTGAAGAAATATCAATTCCTTTACAAAACTACAATTCTATAAAAGAAAAACTACAGAACCTTTCCAAACTTGCTTCAAAAATGAAAAATGATGTATTAGCTGAAAAACTTGAAAAACTCAGGAAAGAAGTGAAAATTCCCCTCATAGACAGTCCTTTATCAGAGGCAAGATTTTTAATAGGTGTTGCTAAAGACCATCTAAAGGCAGGAAAAATAAAAAAGTCAAAACAGTCTATAGAGCTTGCTTTAACACCTTTAATACAAATAGGGACAAGAGAGAATCTGTATATAGTCCTTACACTGGAATATCTGTCTAAAGCAAAATTTAGCTACAAAGTAGACCCTGATATCTCAAAAACTTTTTTCAAGTCTGCCCTTTACAGCATAAACAAAGCGTATTTAGTATCTTCTGAAGAAAATAGAGAGACAATAAAAAAGGTTAGAGACAAAATAAAGTCTCTTGTTGACAGATACAACAGTTATTCAATTACAGAAGAAGATTTTGATACGGTTATACAGATGTTAAAAAAACTGTAGGAGGGAACAATGTTTGACGAAACAATAAGCAAAAAGATAAATAACCCACCAAGAAAAAGCATAAATCTTGTAGTAAAGGTAAATCCAGAAAAACTTAACTTTATATCTATGGTTGTTGATGGACACGGTAGAATAGCACTGCCCCGGACAAGAAGTGGAAAGAAAGGGATATTAGATTTTTTAACATCTCCAGACTGTGTAGACCAGCTATATATGATACTTGATGACATAAAAAAGAATTATGACCCTTCCCTTGAAATATTAAAGGATTTAGGAGATAACTGGATTGAAGCGGTAATATAAAACTTGATTTTTATATATTTAACAATATTATTAGTAGTTAATACTATTAATACTATTTGCAGGTAAGTTATGGCTAAGGTTTTAGAAAAACAACCATCAGAGGAGCTTATAAATAAGTTAGATTATCTAAAACAGGAAGATATTGAAGATATAAAAAAAGCTATAGATTTTATTATTGAAAAACACAAAGGACAGTTTAGAAAATCAGGGGAGCCATACTACATCCATCCAATTGAAGCAGCTAAAACCCTTGCGGAGCTTAAATTAGACAAAACTTCTATAATTGCTGCTCTTTTACATGATGTTGTTGAAGATACAGACACCACTTTAGAAGAAATCAGGAAACAGTTTGGAGATGTAGTAGCAAAAATTGTTGACGGCGTTACTAAAATTGGGAAGTACCAGTTTCAGAGCAGGGAAGAAGCAGAAGCTGAAAATTTCAGAAAAATGATTGTATCTATGGCAGAAGACATAAGAGTTATTTTAGTAAAGTTAGCAGATAGACTACATAACATCAGGACATTAGAACCTCTACCAGAAGAAAAAAGAAAAAGAATAGCCAGAGAAACTTTAGAAATCTATGCTCCTTTGGCAGCACGACTTGGGCTCTGGAAAATAAAGAGTGAATTAGAAGACAGATCCTTTATGTATACTAATCCTGAAGAGTATAAAAAAATAACCACATACATCGCAGAGTCTAAAAACAAACAAGAAAAGTTTTTATCTGAAGAGATAGTGCCTAAAATAGAAGAACTTTTAAGAAATCACGGCATAAAAGGCGAGATACAGTATAGGACTAAACATATATACAGCATATATGAAAAAACAGTAAGAAAAGGTATAAGCCTAAGTGATGTATATGACATATACGGTATAAGAATAATATTAGACTCCATAAGAGACTGTTATTTAGTTTTAGGACTTATACACTCTACATGGTCTCCTGTTCCTGGAAGATTTAAAGATTACATCTCACTACCTAAATCAAATATGTACCAAGCCCTTCATACAACAGTAGTTGGCCCAGGGGGGAAATTTGTTGAGATACAGATAAAAACTCACCAGATGCATAAAATAGCAGAAGAAGGAATAGCTGCTCACTGGAGATATAAAGGAGGAAAATATCTATCAGAAAAAGACCTTAACTCTTTTACGTGGTTAAGAAATATATTAGATTCCATAAAGGGAAATAGCAGCACGGAGCTTATATCTTCAGTTAAAGGAGACCTTGCTAACGAAGAAATATTCGTTTTCACTCCAAAAGGAGATTTAATAAAACTACCCTCAGGTTCAACTCCCGTTGATTTTGCATATGCTATCCACACGCAGGTGGGACATAAAACATCAGGAGCTAAAGTTAACGGTAAACTGGTGCCGTTAGATACCAGATTAAAAAGTGGTGATGTAGTTGAAATAATAACAGCAAAATACCACAAACCCAGTAGAGACTGGCTAAAGTTCGTAGTTACTTCAAAAGCAAAGACAAACATAAAACAATATCTCTCTAAATTAGAAAGAAAAAGAGCATTAAGATTTGGAGAAAAGTTATTAGATAAATTTTTAAGAAAAGTTGGGAAAAGTATTTCTGACCTTACAGAAGACGAAAAAAAACGCCTTCTTAATAGATTTAGCTTTAAAACATTTGAAGATTTTATTATTTCAATAGGAGAGGGAAAAATATCTCCTAACAAAGTTGTAAGGTTCTTAAGGGGAGAAACAGTTAAACAGAAAAGTCAGTCAGAAACAAAAAGTATTTCTGATAGAGACGTTGCTATTGAAGTTGACGGCATTTCAAACATTCTATCCACAATAGCAAAATGTTGTTGTCCTATACCAGGAGACGAGATTATAGGAGTTATAGTAAAGGGAAAAGGAATATCTATCCATTCTAAAAACTGTCCCAATGCACGAAAAACATTAGAAACAGAACCAGAAAGAGCTATAAATGCAGTGTGGAAATCTGAAATAAACAATACTGTTTTCCCTGCATATTTAAGAATTGTTACAAAAGATAAGCCAGGTCTCCTTGCTAACGTTTCTTCTGTTATTGCGTCAACAAAAACAAACATATCAGGAGCAAATATCAGAACGAGAAGAGATGGGAAAGCCATAATGGACGTTAAAATATCTGTAAAAAATTTAGAACATCTTCAGAAAATAATACGGCTTATATCTTCTATTAAAGACGTGGAACAGGTTACGAGAGTATGTAGGAAAAAGTAACTACTTATAGATAAATCTATTCTCTGTTCCCTTTATAAGTCTATCTATGTTAGAAGAATGTCTAAAAATTATCAGAGCAGATGCAAGCAAAGTGGCAAGGGTATAATAATAATTTCCATCTATGTAATTCATAGCTATCCATGACACAAAAGCAGATATTATAGACGCAAGAGAAACAAATCCTGTGGTAAGAAAAATCCCCATCCAGAGAATAATTACAATAAAAGCAACTTTAGGGGAGAGAGCCAGGAGCACACCTATTCCAGTTGCAACTCCCTTCCCACCTTTAAACTTCATAAATATAGAAAAACAGTGGCCAAAAACTGCAGTAATAGCAACAGCTGCTACATACTTGTCCCCATAGACAGGATAAAAGTATATTTTTGATAGATAAACAGGAATAAAGCCCTTAAACATATCCAGTATAAGAACAAGAGCCCCTGCTTTTTTTCCTATTGTTCTGGCAACATTAGTAGCTCCAATATTACCACTGCCCACTTTTGTTACATCTTTACCTAAAATTTTTCCAATAATGTATCCAAAGGGAATAGAAGCTATTACATAAGTAAAAATAAGGTATAAAACGCTCATTTTATTCCCAGGCTCTTTTCTTGATAAATATTTTAAAGTAATCAAATGCTGAATAATATGCAATAACTATAGAAAACCATAAAACTAATATCCCAATACTTACAACATTTATTGAGAGAAGGAAAATAGACAAAAGCTGGAGGGTAGTTTTGATTTTACCGTAAATAGATGCTGGGACTACCACCCCTTTATTTACTAACACACTTCTGAGCCACGTAACAATCATTTCCCTCGTAACTATAAGGAATATTACAAAAGAAGATACAATACTCTTCTCTACAAATGCAGTTAAAATAGAGATAGTAAATATCTTATCAACAGCAGGGTCAAGGAGTTCTCCATGTTTAGTAACATCATTCTTTTTTCTGGCAATAATGCCATCTAACCAGTCTGTAAGAACAGCTACAATAACAAGTATTCCAGAAAAGAGATGCATGTTTTCTAAAATACAAAAAATCAGAACCGGTGTAATAAACAAACGGGATAAAGTTAAAGTGTTAGCTAAGCTGATAGAGTTAATAACTTTCAACAGCCTCTCATACTTTGTATCCTCAAATCCTGCATTCAATTAATCTCACCTTTCCTTTTTCTTATGTATGCAGGAATGTCAAGGTCTTCATATTCTATTTCATTTATGAGTGAACCAGGAACTTGAGGTTCTTCTTTTACTTCTTCCTTTTCATTAGACAAAGGCTTTCTATGAATCTTCCTCTCAATTAGTTTTTTTGTTTTAACTTCTGAAGGTTTTTCACTTTCAAAGTCTGTAGCTACAACAGTTATTCTAATTTCATCCTCTATTTCCTGACTGAGAGATGCTCCAAATATAATGTGGGAATCTTCGTGGGCTTGCTCTCTAATTTGAGCCACTGCCTCTTCTACATCAGCGTAAGACAAGTCCATACTTACTTCAACATTTATCAGTAGTCTCCTTGCTCCCTGTATAGAAGTTCCTTCCAATAAGGGGGATGTTGTTGCTGAAATTACAGCTTCTTCTATTTTGTTTTCTCCCCTACCAGAACCAACACCAATAAGTGCTTTTCCTCCACCTTCCATAATTGTTTTAACATCAGCAAAGTCAACATTAACAAGACCTGGAGCAAGTATAAGGTCTGTTATTCCTCTAACAGCTTTATACAGAATACTATCCACTAACTTAAAAGCTTCACTGAAAGTGAATCTCTTTCCTGCTATAGTTGCTAATTTCTGGTTGTGTATTACTATGTAAGTATCAACAACATCTCTTAATTTTTTTAAACCTTCTTCTGCAAGTTGTGCTCTTCTTGGACCTTCAAAATCAAAAGGTTTCGTAACAACAGCAACAGTAAGAATTCCCATCTCTTTTGCAGCCTGTGCAATAACAGGAGATGCCCCTGTTCCTGTTCCACCTCCCAGTCCTGCTGCAATAAATACCATATCTGCACCTTCCATTGCCTGCTTTATTGTTTCTATGTTTTCCTTTGCAGCTTCTTCTCCAATGTCAGGTTTTGAACCGGCACCTAATCCCCTGGTAACTGTTTCTCCAATGTGTATCTTATTTGGGACTGGTAACGAATTTAAGTGTTGCATGTCTGTGTTTACGATAAACAGCTCAACATCTTTTAATCCTTCCTGATACATTCTTGCAACAGCATTACTTCCACCACCACCTACGCCGAACACTTTTATTTTTGAGGGATTTTTAGACTCAAAATCAAAGTTCTCCATAATCAGCCTCCCAGATTAAAAAATCGTCTTTATTTTCTCAATAATACTTTTACCTATTCTTAATATATCAAAATTTGAAGAATTAGGGGTTACTATTCCTGACGATGCAGGTAACTTGCTCTTTGCAAAAAGAAGCATTCCTATAGAGGTGGAATATTGAGGAAATGCAACCTTATCACTAAACCCAGTATAGTCTTTAGGTTTACCAATTCTTACATCTAAACCAAACACGCTCTCTGCAAGCTCCTTTATGTAAAAGGTGTTTGCGACTCCTCCTGTAAGAACTATACCTCCGTTTATTCTTTCAAAAATACCTTTTTCTTCAAGGTCTTTTTTTACTATCTCAAATATCTCTGATAACCTTGCCTCAATTGTATCTACGAGGTCTATCTGGTCAATATGGACAGGTTCTTCACTTCCCCGGGGATAGACTTCTATAATTTCATTTTGGGCTGCTTCTGTTATAGCAGCTCCGTAATCTATTTTTAAATTTTCTGCTTCATCTTTTGAAACCTTGAACCTATGGGCAATATCCATAGTTACCTGATTTCCACCTACTGGAAATGATTTTATGTATTCTATGCTGCCGTCTTTGTAAACTGCCACATCTGTAGTCCCTGCACCAATATCTATGACGGCAATTCCCATCTCTTTTTCCTCTGGATATAAAGTGGCATAAGAAGAAGCAACAGGATTTGCAACAAAATCAACAACTCTCAGGCCTGCAGACTCTATAACTTTTTTAAGGTTCGTATAAGCGTTAAGTTTGTCTAACACGATGTGAAATCTCCCTTCTAATTTAGAAGCAACAAGTCCTACAGGGTCTATTACTTCATCTTCATCATCTAATATGTATTTTTTAGGAAGAATATGAATTATTTCCAGGTTTTCTTTTTCTGGCTGTATTTTTGAAGCAACTTTCTGTATTAACTGGTTTATGTCTGCCTGGGTTACTATTTTTTGAGATGTGTTAAATTCTACTTTTTCTATATCGTTTCTACATTCAATATGATATCCACTAATGTTTGCAATAACTCCACTTATTTTTGTTCCTGCTACATTTTCTGCAGTATCCACAGATCTTCTTATAGCTTTTATAACGTCATGAGGTTTTACTACTATACCTTTTTCTATACCAGAAGAGTAAGCTTCTCCAAATCCAACTATGTGAATCTCTCCTGTATCATCAATGTCTCCCACTAATGTAGTGATTTTAGAGGTTCCAATATCTAATACTATCAATACGTTTTCCTTTCCCATTTTCATCTCCTTGCTATTACCATATGTTCAAAACTAAAGTTTAAATATTTAAACTGGTTTATACTGACTCTCTTCATGAAAGCTTTTGCTCTACTTATACTTTTTTCTATGTCTTCTATACTGAATATAATATCTTTGTCATCTTCTGTTCTGCAAGCAATCTGACTTTTGTATACATAAAACTTTTTAAATCTCATTTTTCCTTTAAACTCTTCTTTAAGGAGCTTAATTTTTGCCAGTTTGTCCTTACTAATATATTTATCATTATAGTATAGATGGGGAAGTTCCCCTGTTATTTTATAATATTTTTCTGAAAGCCTTACTCCTTCTTCGTCTATCAGATACCTTTTATTTTTGTAATGTATAACAGCAAAAGGTATTCTCTCCAAGATAACAAGGTCTATGTTACCTACAAATAATCTATTTACCTCTACATCTTTAACAAAATTAAATTTTTTAAGTTTATTTTTTATTTTTTCTTTATCAATAAAAAACCAGTTTTCTTTTTCAAATATTTTTTTTATATCTTCTTTTTTAAATTTGTCTGTTCCTTTGACGTAAACTTTTTTTATCTCAAAAAATTCTTTTACAAAAGGAATGGTAGGTGAGAAGAATCCAAAAGAAGCACAGATAATTATCCACATTCCCCCTATTACTATTTTTGTCTTCTTACTTTTCATTTATTGCCCCTTCTATTATTTTAATAACAAGTTCATCAAAGCTAATTCCACAGGCTTCAGCAGCCTTTGGTAAAAGACTGTGGTCTGTCATCCCGGGAATTGTGTTGATTTCTAAAAAGTAAGGTTTGTTGTTTCTAAGTATAAAATCCACCCTTGCAGCTCCCCTACACCCTATTGTTTTGTAAACAGTTAATGCATCCTCTTCTATCTTTTTTCTTACACCTTCTTCCAATGGTGGAGAGGTAATATATGTTGTTTTGTCTGACAGATATTTGTTGTGAAAGTCATAAAAGCCCTCTTCTACTACAATTTCTATAGGTTCTAAAACTTCTCCATTTAGTATGCTCACAGTAATTTCTCTGCCCTGTATAAACTCTTCTATTACGACTTCTTCATCTATTTTTAGAGATTCTGCCACTGCATCATACAACTGATTACTGTCCTTAACTATACTTACACCTATAGAAGAACCTTCAGAATTTGGCTTTACTACAGCAGGGTAGTTTTTCCAATCTTCTACTTCTTTAACACTTTTAACTGTTATCCAGTAAGGGGTGTTAACGCCAATACATTTTGCAATACTTTTTGCCATAGATTTATCCATTGCTATTGAGCTTGCTTTTACAGGAGAGCCTGTATATTTAAGGCCTAAAACCTCAAACAGTCCCTGAATACTGCCGTCTTCTCCATTTTTTCCGTGCAACACATTGAAAACGACATCTGGTTGATATTTTAGTATTTCATTTATAAATTCTTCTACATTAATAGGGTCAAATACTCTAAACGGGAGATTTAGTCTTCGTAGAGCCTTCTCTACAGCTTCTCCACTTTTTATAGATATTTCCCTTTCCGAAGACTTTCCTCCATAAACAAGAGCTACTTTTAAGTTACTCAACAATCTTTATTTCCCTTTCAAGTTTAATTTGATATAAATCCCCTACTCTTTTTTCGGCTGTTTCTATTAATTTCTTTAAATCTTTAAATCTTCCTTTTCCTAAATTAATGAGAAAGTTAGCATGTTTTTCAGAAAATGCTACATCTCCAATCCTGTATCCTTTCATACCTGCGTTTTCTAACAGATATCCTGCAGGCTTTTCTTTTGGGTTTTTAAATGTTGAACCAGAAGTTGGATAGTTTAAAGGCTGTTTTTTATTCCGTTCCTCAAGGTGTTCTTTTATTATTTTCTTTATATCCCTTTCAGAAGGTTTCAGTTTTATTACCACTTTGTAAACAAAACCTTCTTCTTGAAAAGGGGATTTTCTGTAAGAAAATGGTATCTCTTTTCTGTTAAAAACTTTTAACTCTCCTTTCTGAGATATCCAGTAAACTTTTTCTAAAATGTCTGCTATTTCTGTTCCGTAGGCACCTGCATTCATTACCACTGCACCTCCTACAGTTGCAGGTATACCTGACAGACTTTCAAAACCTTCTAAATTGTATTTAACAGCTATATCTCGTATCGTTCTAAAGCTAACTCCTGCTTCAGCTTCAATAAAAAAGAAATTATTTTCCTGCCACAGTTTTACTTTTTTTAGCTCTCTGGTTAGAAGAAATATATGTTCCAATGTTCCATCTGAAAATACTACATTGCTCCCTATACCGATAGGGAAAAATTTTTTTCCTGAAGAGAGAGACTCTATGAGAAGATTTTTTACTTCTTCAGCTGTCTTAGGTATAAAAAGTTTTCTTGCTTTACCTCCAATCTTTATGGTGCACAGTTTTGAAAGGTCAACAAACTCTTCAAAGTTTATCCAGCTCATCTAACATCCTGTCTACAATAATTTTCTCACTGTCATAAACACTGAGATTCTTAAGACCTTTTTCAATTTTTTTTAAAGGAAGTTCTTCACTTTTTAAGACAGGTATTATATTTTCCACAGATAAATCACTTTCTCTGATAACTTTACATAAACCTTTTTCTTCTAACCAGAATACATTAAAAAACTGATGGTCTGAAGCTGCGTAGGGATACGGAACAAATATAGCAAACTTCCCTGAAAGCATTATCTCGTATGTGGAGGATGCTCCTGACCTTGATATTACAATATCTGAAGATGCATAAGCAAGTCCTATCCTGTCTATATACTCAAAGTAATAACTGTTTTCTGGTATGTGGGAAGGTTTTTGGTAATGCTTTCCTCCAATTACTATAAACTGGATATCTCTGAGATTTTTAGCAAGCTCAAAACCTATCTGTGACAATCTTTTTGAACCCTGACTACCACCAAAAATTAATACTGTCTTTTTGTCTTTTAAGCCAAGCTTTTTACGAGCTATCGTTTTTTCTTCGTTTATGTCGTCTTTTATCTGTTTTCTGACAGGTAAACCTGTAACAACTGCTTTTTTTTCACTAAAAAACTTTTTTGAGTAATCAAATGTGAGAAATATTTTTTTAGCAAATTTAGAAAGAAAAAGATTTGCGTAAGAAGGGACAGAGTTTTGTTCGTGAATAAATAAAGGCACTCCTGTCATCACTGCTGCCAAACCTAAGGGAACTGATGTATAACCTCCGAAGCACAAAACAGCATCAGGTTTTTCTTTTTTTACAATTTTTGCAATAGATAACGATGTTCTCAATAGTTTGTAACCAGATAAAACAGCATGAAGACTGTTTTTTCCCCTAACTCCTGTGATGTTATACAGAAATTTCTTTTCCGATGGGAAATCTTTTTTACTTTCAATACCTTTTTCTGTTCCAAAGTAGTAAATTTTAGCTCCTCTTTTTTTTAATTCTTCAGCTACTGCCAAGGCTGGATAAAAATGCCCTCCAGTCCCTCCACCTGCAATAAAAAATTTCATATTTTCCACCTACTGTAAATGCTTGATTTAGGTTCTTTTGAAAGTCTAAGAAGTATACCTGCAGCTACAGAGAAAACCATTAATGAAGAACCACCATAACTAATAAACGGTAGGGTAAAGCCTGTTGGTGGAAAGAGACTTACATTTACTGCAATATGAAAGAGAGCCTGCATTACTATCATGTAGGTTATGCCAACTCCAAGAATCTGTGAGAATGTATCTTCAAGCTCAAGACTTATTTTTATACCTCTATAAAGTATAATAAGGAATATTATTATAATAGATAATGCTCCTATAAATCCTGTCTCTTCTCCAATAAGAGCAAATATAAAGTCTGTATGTATTTCAGGTAGATACTTTAATTTTTGTGTTCCTCCACCAATTCCTTCTCCTACTAATCCCCCTTTTACAAATGCAAGTATAGATTGAAACACCTGATAACTTATGCCTGTTCTGTTGTGAACAGGGTCTATAAGTGCTTCTACCCTTTTCAGGGCATAATCTGAACTGAAGATAAAAAATAGAAACAAGGGAAAGAAAATAGCTGGCAACAGTAGTAATTTTTTTACAGGAACTTTAGAAGATACTAAAATTGCAAATAAGAGAATTGTTATAAATATAGCTGCACCTTTGTGAGGTTCTATCAGCACAAGCATTATAGCAATAGCAGGAAACAAAAACATCCCTATAACAAAAGACCAGCTGTTAAGGAAGTCCTTTATTACCTCTTTTTTTGATATGTAGTTAGCAGTAAACATTACTACAGCCAGTTTTGTAAGCTCTGAAGGCTGAAACCTTACTACACCTAAATCTATCCACCTCTTTACGTGAGTTCCTTTAATTTCAGCAGGAAATAAAAACACCAGTATTAGAAAAACAATGGAAACTACCATAAGAGGATAGGCTACCTTTTTCCAGAAATCTATAGGAATAAGATAAGAGATAAATATAACAAACACAGAGAAAAAAGCCCAAAGGGTCTGCTTTTTTAAATAGAGGAAAGGGTCTTTGTGATTAATCAGTGAGGGTGTTGAGGTGGCACTAAAAACAAATACAATCCCTAATATTATCAGGATAAAAAAACAGATAACAAGAATTTTATCAAAATAGAAATTTCTAATCATTTATCTAAACTTTCCACAATCTGATTAAAGTTTTCTCCTCTATCTACATAATTTTTAAACATATCAAAACTTGAACATCCTGGAGAAAAAAGAATTACATCTCCCTTTTCGGCATTCTTAAAAGCTTTCTTTACTGCAGATTGTAACTCTCTGGTAACAATGGCTTTCTCTATCATTCCTTTTAGAATATGTCTATCCCTACCATATATGTATACATACTCTATATTGCTGTAGCTGCTTAAGACAGAAAAATCTCCTCCTTTATATATTCCCCCAATAATAAGGTGAACTTTTCTTTCAGAGAAACTTTCAACGGCTCTCATAACAGATTGGACGGTTGTTGATTTAGAATCGTTGTAAAACAACACTCCATTTTTCTCACCTACAAACTGTATCCTAAAGGGTAAAGATTCCAGCTGTGGAATTTTTCCCTCTATTTTTTTTAAAGGAACGCCACATAAATATGCAGTAAGAGTGGCAGCCATAAGATTTTGCAGATTATGGACTCCCTTGAGTTTAAATCCAGAAATGTCTACTTTGTGCAGTTTCTTGCCTACTTTTAAAATAAGCCTATTTCTGCATGTAAATATACCTTCAACCTGAGAGGGAAGTAACTTTACGGAAAAGTAGTATTTTTTTCCTTTCGTTAGAACATTTCTCACAATTTCATTGTCATAATTCAGGACTGCTATACTGCCTTTATCCATATTTTTAAACATTTTCAGCTTAGATAAGAGATAGTGATTTCTTCTTCTATGCCAGTCTAAATGGTCTGTAGATACATTAAGTAAAACTCCTATGTTTGGTTTAAAATTTTTTGTAGAGTAGATTTGAAAGGAAGAAAGTTCTAAAACTGCTAAACTCTTTTTCTGTTCCACTGCATTTATGAAAGGCTCTCCATAGTTTCCTCCTACAAACGGTTTTTTTTCCCTTAAAAACTCACTTAAAAAGTATGTCGTGGTGCTCTTTCCATCAGTTCCTGTAACAGCTATTATTCTTCCCTTAAATAATCTGTATGCATACTCAACATCTCCTATTACTTCAATGCCGTATTTTCTTCCTATTTTATAAATCTGGTGATAAAAAGGAACTCCCGGAGAAGTAACAATAAGATTTACTCCCTTAATGTCATCTAAACTGAAGTCTGTATCATCTCTTACTATAAAAGGTATTTTCCTTCTTTTCATAAATTCAGATAGATATTTTCCTGTTGTTCCTTTACCAAAAATTAAAATCACAGTTTTCTCCCCCAACTTTATAATATTTAAATTATTGTATAATATAGGAAGTCTTTACAAGGAATACAATCACAGGAGAAGGTGATGGGTAGAACCATTGAATTTACAGATGTTACGCTAAGGGATGGGCAACAGAGTCTTCTTGCTACAAGGGTAAGAACAGAAGACCTTTTACCTGCTGCTGAAAAGTTAGATAAGGCAGGTTTCTGGTCATTAGAAGTGTGGGGAGGAGCAACATTTGATGTTTGTCTTAGATATCTAAAGGAAGACCCATGGGAAAGACTGAGAAAGTTTAAAGAAACTGCACCAAACACAAAGTTAGAAATGCTACTGAGAGGTCAGAATGTTGTTGGTTACAGACATTATGCAGACGATGTTGTTGAGGCTTTTGTAAAAAAGGCAGCAGAAAATGGTATTGACGTATTCAGGATATTTGATGCACTGAACGACGTAAGAAATATGGAGGTTGCCATATCAGTAGCAAAAGAAGAAGGAAAGATAGTAAAAGGCGTTTTATCTTACACAATCAGTCCTGTCCATACTGTTGATTACTTTGTAGGAATAGCAAGACAGCTAAGAGACCTTGGAGTTGACATCATATCAATAAAAGACCAGGCCGGAATACTCTCTCCAAAGGTTGCATACGAATTAGTTAAAAGGCTTAAAGAGGAAATTAAACTACCTGTTCATCTTCATGCCCAGTCCACAGCAGCTATGGCAGAGATGACACTCCTGAAAGCTGTTGAAGCTGGAGCAGACATTATAGATACAGATGTTTCTACCTGGTCGTGGCTGACAGCCCATCCACCTAACGAAACAATGGTTTATGTTCTGAAAGAGTTTGGATATGAAACAAAGATTGATCTAAAAATTGTTGAAGAGGTAGCAGAATATCTGAAAGAGGTAAGGAAAAAGTACAAAAAATACGATACAGCAGAAAAATGGCCTGACTCTCAGGTTCTGATACACCAGATACCTGGCGGAATGATGTCAAACTTTATAACACAGCTAAAGGAAAACGATGCCCTTGACAAGTTGGACGAGGTTAAAGAGGAAGTTGCAAGGGTCAGAGAAGACCTCGGTTATCCTCCACTTGTTACACCTACGTCACAGATAGTTGGAACACAGGCACTTCTTAATGTTCTTCAGGGTGAAAGATACAAGGTCGTTACAAAAGAAACAAAAGATTACGTTAAGGGGCTGTATGGAAGACCTCCAGCTCCTATAAAGCCGGAAATAATGGAGAAGATTATCGGAGATGAAAAACCTATAGAAGTTAGACCTGCCGACCTTTTAGAACCTGAAATGGACAGATGTTCAGAAGAGGCCGTGAAGGTTGGAGCAAGAAGTGAAGAAGATATAATCTCTTACTGTCTGTTCCCTCAGGTAGCAAAAGAGTTCTTTGAGTGGAGAGAAAAATTTGAAAAAGGAGAAGCACTGCCACCTGAAGTGGAAGAAATAACAGAAGAAGAAGCATGCACAACAAAGGCACCGATAGAGTTTAATATCACACTCCATGGAGAAACGTATCACATACAGATAGCTGGCGTAGGAAGTCCTGTTGAAGGTGGAACCCCTTACTTTGTTAGGGTTGATGGAAGGCTTGAAGAGACTATTGTCCAGCCTATAAGGGAGATTGAAGTTGGAGAAAAAATGGAAACTCTTCCATCAGAAGGAGGTATTCCAGCAGGCAAAAGACCTAAGGCTGTTGATGTCGGAGATATAAGCTCTCCAATGCCTGGTAAAGTAGTATCTGTTAAAGTTTCAGCAGGGGATAAAGTTAACAAAGGAGATGTTCTTTTAATCGTAGAAGCTATGAAAATGGAAAATGAGATACATTCTCCCATTGATGGAACAGTAGAAGAAGTTTTTGTTAGAGAAGGAGACCAGGTAAATCCAGATGAATGCCTTATAAGAGTAATACCTGACTAAACGGAGGGATGCTCTCCCTCTGTAAGAATTTTTTTCAGTTTTTCTGTATTTATGATAATCCATTTTCCGTAAAAAGAAATTAGAGAATGTTCCTCTCCTACAATCAGCCAGCCTTTTTGTGGATACCATATCATTCCTGACAGAAGAGAAAGCATTTCTCCTATAAGCTCTGATAGTGTATCAGATGAGTGAACTATTTTGTTTAGTAAAGAAATCTCTGCATCGTTGAGGTCTCCTTTAATATCGTATTCATCTGCACATGGAGAAATAACGGCAGCTACTTCTATGTGAGGGTTCATAATCAGGTCTGTTACTGATGTAGAGCTTACGTAATCACCAAACTTAATAAGTTCTGAAGGTGTTTCTGTTATAATCACGTAATCTTTATCTACAAAAAGAGCATATTTCTCACTCCACATTCCTGAAAAAATTACAGGTGATATGTGATACTTAGATGAAATAATGTTCCATCCTTCCGCCTTCATTTGTATCACATCAAAATTTACCTTGGCAAGTGAACGAATAAATCTCTCATGGTCAAGAGGGAGTAGTTTCAGTCGTAATGTTACTTTTTCTGTGGCTCTCTCAAGGACAAATATGAGTTTCTTTTTATCTATAAACTCCCACACTTCCATGCTCTCCCCTCCATCTTTTTATATGTAAAAGGGAGGTTTTTATTCCTCCCCTTCGTATTCCCATTTACCAGTCATAAGATATTCGTGTATTGCTTCAGCTGCATCTCTACCATGTCTGATAGCTGTAACTACCGTATCACCACCGTTGACCACATCACCACCGGCAAATATTCCTTCAACGTTTGTCCTATATTTGCTGTCAACAGTAGATAAATTATTCCATTTATCTATTTTAAGACCAGGTATGTTTTTATATGCAACATCGTTGTATCCCTGTCCTACAGCCATAATTACTGCATCACACTCTATTATATGCTCAGAACCTTCCACAGGTTTTGGTCTTGGTCTTCCTCCTTTTTCGTCTGGAACAAGTTCCATCTTTATACATTTCAGACCCACAACTTCTCCTTTCTCATTACCTATAACTTCTATAGGCTGAGTCAGCCAGTGGAAGATTGCTCCTTCTTCTGCTAAGTGGTCCCACTCTTCATCTTTCGCTGAAGAGGTGTCCCTTGTTCTCCTATAAACAAGATGAGTTTCATTGCCCAGTCTTATAGAAGTAATCATACAATCAACAGCTGTAAATCCTCCTCCTATCACGCATACCTTTTTGTTCTTTGGCAAATCCACATCTTCCTCAGGAGCAAGCAGTGGATGGGTGTGTCCCACGTTCAGCTTCATAAGAAAGCCTATAGCTGTGTAAACCCCTTTTAGGTCTTCTCCCGGAATGCCCATCTTTTTTCCTCTTCCAGAACCAACAGCAAGGAATATGGCATCAAAGTTTTCCATTAATGTCTGAATTGGAATGTCTTTTCCAATTGTTACTCCTGTATTTATTTCAACCCCTAACTTTTTTATAAGCTCTATCTCAAAATCAAGGGCATGTCTGTCCAATCTTGCCATTGGTATTCCGTATCTCATAACTCCACCAGTGAATGGAAGAGCCTCAAATACTGTTACAGAGTGCCCTTTTCTTGCGAGAAAGTATGCAGCTGCCAGTCCTGCCGGTCCTGCTCCAACAATTGCAACTTTTTTACCTGTTGGGGGCTCTTTTTCATCAACCCATTCTATCCCAGACATCCTCACAGAATCTCCAACAAATCTCTCAAGGCCTCCTATACTGACTGCCTGACCGTTATCTTTGAATGTGAGAACACAGGTGCTTTCACACAATCTATCTTGAGGACATACTCTCCCACATACAGAAGAAAACGGGTTTTTCTCTCTCAATATTTTGTATGCTCCCCATATGTCATCTTGTTGTATCTTTTCTATCCATTTTTCCATCTCACTTTCAACTGGGCAGGAAGGAGTGCATGGAGCTTTCCTACATAAGATACATCTAAAAGATTCATCTTTTGCAGCTGTATGCCCAAATCCAAGTATAAACTCCTTGAATGTATGTTTTCTCCTTTCAGGTTCTAACAGGGGTATAGGGTTTCTGTCGTGTCTTCTGTAAACAGTTTTTTTCCTTTTTTCAGCCATGTTTAACCTCCCATTTATTTAAATAGTAAACTCATCAATGCCTTTTGTGCGTGGAGTCTGTTCTCTGCCTGCTCAAATATCACATCAGAAAACTGTTCAAATATCTCCTCTGTTATCTCTTCACCTTTGTGGGCAGGAAGACAGTGCATCACAATAGCTTTTTTTGAAGCGTGTCTTAAAAGTTCTCTGTTTACAGTAAAACCTCTGAAATGCTCCTTTTTTTCCTTTTCTCCTTCCTGTCCCATACTGACCCATACATCTGTATATATAATATCTGCACCTTTTACTGCTTCTACTGGGTCATTGGTCAGGAATATTTTCCCTCCAGAATTTTTACACAGATTTACAGCTTCATACACTGCTTTTCCTGAGGGTTCATATCCTTCTGGAGTGGCTACACTTACATTTAGACCCATTAAACCTCCCGCTATAAGCCATGTGTTTGCCACGTTATTACCGTCTCCTACATAAGCAATCTTTATACCTTTTAGTGTTCCAAACCGTTCGTATATAGTCTGGAGATCTGCCAGTATCTGACAGGGATGGAGATAATCTGTCAGGGCATTAATTACAGGTCCATCAAAATATTTTGCAAGCTGCTCAGTTTCGCTGTGTGAATATGTTCTGATAACAATACCGTCTAAATATCTGGACATCACCCTTCCAGTATCTTTTATATCTTCACCTCTACTGAGCTGGGTTGAAGAGCCTGTTATATAAAGGGGCTGTCCTCCCATCTGATAAACGCCAACCTCAAAAGAAAGTCTTGTTCTTGTTGAGGGTTTCATAAAAATAAGTCCGATAGATTTGCCTTTCAGACTCTGGTCTGAAAATCTGTTTTTCTTTAGTTTTCCTGCATATTTTATAACTTCCAAAACCTCTTCTCTGGTAAGGTCAGAGATATTCAAAAAATCCCTTTTCAATTTACTCCTCCTGATTTTGAAAATAAAAATATAACACTGTTTGATTTTTTATTCAAGCTGAAATTATTGATTTAAAAGGAATTTGTATATGGCCATTCTTGTGAATAAACCATTCTCAACCTGCTGCAGTATAACTGTTCTGGTGCCGTATACCAGCTCACTCTGTATCTCAACTCCTCTGTTAACAGGGCCAGGATGCATAATAATAGCATCTTCTTTAAGAAGGTGAATTCTTTCCTGATTTAGACCGTACTTTATAGAGTATTCGTTAAGTGTTGAGAAAAATACTTTTTTCTGTCTTTCAAGCTGTATTCTTAAAAATACAGCTACATCTTTGTCTTTCAGGGCATCATTAACATCTGTAGTTATAAAATCAACCTCAAACTGCTCCATGTGTCTTGGAAGCATTGTCTGAGGACCACACAGTGTAATCTCTGCTCCAAGCATGTGGAACAGTTTTATCTGAGACCGTGCAACTCTGCTGTGGAGAATATCCCCTATTATGGCTATCTTCAGCCCTTCTATTTTTCCTTTTTCTTCTAATATAGTTATGGCGTCTAAAACTGCCTGAGATGGATGTTCGTTTGTGCCGTCTCCTGCATTTATAACCTTTGATTTCACCTTTTTTGCCACTATGTGGGATGCTCCAGACATGTAATGTCTCATAACAATAAAATCTGACTGCATTGCTTCAAGGGTTTTTATCGTGTCGTACAGGGTTTCTCCTTTTTTAACAGAGCTTGAAGAACCTGATATGTTTATTGTATCTGCTCCTAATATCTTCCCTGCAAGTTCAAAGGATGTTCTTGTTCTCGTTGAGTTTTCAAAGAATGGAAGGAGTACTGAGTAGCCTCTTAAATCCTCAAACTTTGTCTGGCCGTTTCTGTATCTCTCTCTGTAGTCTTTAAATATTTCATAAATCTGGTAAAATCTGTTCTCATCTAACTGGTTTACAGAGATAAAATCTTTCAATCCTATCTCCTTTTTTTAATTTATTATACAACTTTGAAAGAGAAGATTGAGCGAAGATAAAAGAATTTTAATTATAAAACACCTTTACAGGTTGAAGAACACCTTCCTCCTTCACTTTACCAATGCCCAGAAGATTTAATTTCCTGTCAAGAACTTTAACAGTTCCCTTTTCCTGGAAGGGAACTTTAAATCTCTGCCCCATAGTAAACCTTCTGTCAAATCCTTTATCCAATACTATCTCTGGCATAAAATAAAGGGCATCTTTTACAGATATTAATATAGATTCAGTTTCACTCTCTGTCATCGTTAGAAATTTTTCTAACTCTGTAGCCCTGTCAACACTGAAATCTCCGATTTTTGTTCTTCTCAGCTTTTTTGTGTAAGCTCCACATCCTGCTAAATCTCCTATCTCTTTTATTATGCTTCTGATGTAAGTCCCTGAGCTACAGAAAACCCTGATGGTAAATTCAGGAGGTGAAAAATCAAGGAGCTGTATCTGGTATATGGTAACTTTCTTTGGTTTTAATGGGACTTCTAATCCTTTTTTTGCAAGCTTATATGCCCTTGTTCCCTTTATTCTCTTTGCTGAATATGGAGGGGGAGTCTGCATGTATGTTTTTCTAAAAGACAGCACAATTTTTTCAAGCTCCTGCTGTGTGATATTATACGGTTTTTCCTGAATAACCTTTCCCTGTCTATCGTAAGTATCGGTAATCTTACCAAGCTCTCCTGTTGCAACGTACTCCTTATCCAGTCCCTGAAGATACTCTGTAATCTTAGTTCCCTTGCCAACTGTTATAATCATCAGTCCCGATGCAAAAAAGTCCAGTGTTCCTGTATGGCCTACCTTTATGTCTCTTCCTGTTATCTTTTTTAGATGTTTCCTTATTTTCTGTACCAGTCTGTTTGAGGTGATATTTTCAGGTTTATCTATCAGCAGTATTCCGTCCATTTTTCCTTCCTGCTATTTTAAGTACTTCACCTACAAGGTAGAGGGAACCTGTAATCAGTATAAGACTTCTACTATCTGACATTGATTTTGCCACTTTCAATGCTTCATTCGGATTTTCAGCATAAAACACATTTGAAATGTCTGTCAAATCTTCCCTTTTTATTGAACGGGAAACGGGAATGGAAGTAACAATAACCTTCTGTGATGGATGGCAAACAATACTGAGGTTTCTCTTCCAGTTTTTGTCTTTCATACTGCTGAATACAGTTATAAGCTTTTTGTCTGGATACAGTTGCTTCAGTTCTTTTATGGTCTGAATGATGGCTTCTTCGTTGTGGGCACCATCAACTATTATTAATGGATTTTCAGAAATTTTTTCCATTCTTCCCGGCAGATAAGTAGAAGATACTGCTTCTGTGATAAGCTTCATCTTAGCTTCTATACCGTTTCTCTTGCAGAAAAGGAGAAAACCTGTGAGTGCCGATGCACAGTTTGAAAACTGTCTTTTTCCTGAAAGGGAAGGTTTGAGATTTTTTAGCTCTAATTCCTTGAAAAAGTAGTCCATACTGCCGTTTTTTATCCTGTAGTGGAAACCTATCGGATAATGGTATATCTCTTTTATTCCATTGATGACAGCCTGAGATATTAGCTCTGTTTGCTGTGTCCCTATCACAAGGGGTCTGTCTTTTCTCGCGATACCTATCTTTTCCCTTGCTATCTCGTATGTTGTTTTTCCTAATATGTGTGTGTGGTCAAGGGATACATTTGTTATTATTGATACCTCAGGATAAACAACATTTGTTGCATCCCATCTGCCTCCAAGACCAACCTCAAGGACGGCAATGTCAACCTTCTCGTCTGCAAAATATCTGAAGGCAATCAGCGCTGATGCCTCAAAATATGAAAGATTATATTTCTGGATTACAGGTTTTAGCTGTTTTATGTATTCTTCAAGCTGTAAGTCTGGCATGTTTTCTCTGTTTATCTGCCACCTTTCGCTTTCTTCAATCAGATGGGGAGATGTGAACAGTCCTGTTTTAAAGCCGTGCTTTCTGAACAGGGATTCTAAAAAGGCAGCTGTTGAGCCTTTACCGTTTGTTCCAGATATAAGGACGGATGGATAACTTTTGTGGGGATTGCCTGTCTCTTTCAGGGCATTCTGTATCCTTTCCAGTCCCGGTTTTATATCAAAAACCTTTCTGTTAAACAGACTGAACAGCTTCATTTCGCCTGCGACCATACAAATAGATGATTATTCCTACAGCGACCATCCCTAGAGATACAATCTGATTCCACGTAAGACCGATGTAAGGAATAGGCGGTGTAACTCCTCTCCAAAATTCCAGCCCAAACCTTTCTAACCCATACAGAACAAGGTAGAGGGAAAATATCTGACCGTCAAATCTTTTTTTTCTGTAAATAAAAAATAGAAACAGGAATATCAGAAAGTTTCCCACTGCCTCTGCTGGCTGTGTAGGATAAAGGGGAATACCTGCAGGTGCAGATGAATGTTCGTGATGCGGAAATGTTATAGCTAAATCTCTAAATGGGGAATCAGGTGGAACAGGTTTTCCATAACAGCACCCTGCCGCGGTACAGCCTACCCTTCCTACTGCATGACCAATTATCACAGAAATCCCTGCAATGTCTCCAGCTTTCAAAACAGGAATTTTATATTTTTTGAGTAAAAATATTATTACTAAAGCTCCCCCAATAAAAGCTCCAAACCAGTCTATTCCACCTTTCCATACTGCTATGTAATCAAAAAAATTTTTAAACTGGTCTGGATGTTCTATTATGTAGGCAATCCTTGCTCCTACCAGCCCTCCAATAATTGTAAATGTAAACAGGTTATCAATCTTTTTTGTGTCTATACTTTCCTTTTTTCCAAAGTATAAAGCAGTCAGGTAGGAAACAATCAGCCCTAAAGCAACAAGAACTCCGTATGTGTGAATGGTGAAATCACCGATTTTTATAAGATCTGGAAACAATTCTACCTCCTATTTTGCTTTTGCAAGCTCCTTTTTCTTTTTCATATATCTGTCTAAAACTATTCTTCTTTTTACTGGTGGGAGGTAGTTTATGAATGGTATTCCGTTAATGTGGTCTATCTCGTGCTGGAGAACAACAGCTAAAAAGTTTTCCCCTTCAATCTCAATATCTTTTCCTTCTATATCTTTTGCCTTTACTACAACTTTCTCTGCTCTTGGTATTGTTATCTGAACACCGGGAAAGCTGAGACATCCCTCTGTTGATTCAATTTCTCCTTCTTTTTTTACAATCTGTGGATTAATCAGAACCATCTTAACCCCTTCTTCTCCTTCCTGCTGGTCGTACTTTTTGGTATTTGTGTCTATAACGATAATCTGGTAGGGAATTCCAATCTGGTTTGCAGCAAGACCTACACCTTCAAGCTGATACATTCTCTCAAACATTACATCAACATACTCCTTCAATCTCTCATCAAAAAAGTCCACCTCTTTCATCTTCTGTTTCAGTATTCTGTCAGGCCAAGTCCTGATTTCGTACGCCATCTTACACCTCTATAAACCTAACTTTTTCTTTCAGTTTTTTAACTGCCTCTGCAGGATTTTCTGCTTTAAAAACAGAGCTTCCTGCAACGAAAATGTTCACTCCTGCAGCAGAAACTTCTCTAATATTTTCCTCTTTAATCCCTCCGTCAATCTCAATTAATATATCCGTTCTTCCTGTTTCTTCCATGAGAATTTTCAGCTTTTTTACCTTTTGCAGTGTCTGGGGTATAAACTTCTGTCCTCCAAAGCCGGGATTAACAGACATTATAAGGACGTAATCTATGTAGTGTATTATCTCTTCTAATGTATTTACAGGTGTTGCAGGATTAAGTACAACCCCTGCCTTTGCTCCCAGATTTTTTATTTTTTCTACCAGTCTGTGGGAATGTATTGTTGCATCCATATGAAATGAAATCATGTTAACCCCTGCTTTAATAAAATCTTCAACATATTTTTCAGGCTCTACTATCATAAGGTGAGCATCAAAAGGCAGTTCTGTTATCGGCCTTATACTTTCTACAACAGGTATACCAAATGTTATGTTTGGGACATACCTGCCGTCCATTATGTCAAGATGTATTATGTCAGCTCCCCCTTTTTCCACTTTTTTAATCTCTTCTCCTAATTTTGAAAAGTCTGCAGAGAGAACAGAAGGGGCAATCATTTTTATCTCAGACAAAACAAACACCTCCTATCTTTAAGTTAGATTAAAATATTAGCATACAAAAAAAGGAAAGTATTATGAGAAATTTAAGGGTTGAAATTCCCCGTAAACTGTTCCACATTCTCGGCACTCTTTCTCTCCTTATTCCTCTCCATCTGTGGGGTAATACTGCCGTTGCTTTGATAATGGGATTGATGCTTGTTGTCCTGTTTCCTGTTTCTGCCCTCAGGATAAAAAACAGATGGACAGGCCTGTTCTGGAAGATTATCTATCTGTTAGAGAGGGAGGAAAATCTAAAAACTGTTCCGGGAAAACAGGCTTTTTCTCTGTCTGTCGGTATTGGTCTGACTGCGCTGATTTTCAGTAAGGAGGTTTTGGAAGTGGCGATAATTACTACTGCTGTTTACGACGGTGTTGCTACGATAGTAGGACTTCTGTGGGGAAAACATAAACTGCCTAACGGTAAATCTGTCGAAGGAAGTTTGGGAGGTATTATGCTGAATAGTTTAGTTTTATCTTTTTATGTGCCTGTTTTTTACAGTTTTCTGATTTCTGTTTTTTCTGCTTTTGTTGAGAACATATCTTCCAACAAGAGATGGTTCACAGATGATAACTTTCTGATTCCTCTGCTGACAGGAATGTTCTGTTATCTTTTACAGGTTCCAGCCTAACTCTCTGAGCTTTTCTTTTCCTTCAGGTGAAATCTTTTCTGCGTTCCACGGCTCGCTGAAATCCATGTTAACTGATATCTCATCAAGCTGTGGGAAATGTCTGTGAAGGGTTTTTATTACAGTTCTTATTATGTATTTTTCTAAAGGACACTGGGGTGTTGTAAGGGTCATTATAACTTTCAGCCTGTTATCATTAATGTTTACAGACTTCACAAGCCCTAAATCTACAATATTAAGGGGAATTTCTGGGTCATAAACCTCTTTTAAAGCATTTATAACGTCTATCTCTGTCATTGTTTCAGTCTCTGTAAACTATCTTTCCGTTAAAGAATGTGTACTTGACCTTCCCTATCAGTTTTCTCCCCATAAGTGGCGTGTTTTTGCTTTTGGATTTTATTGTCTCCTCGTTTACTTCCCAGCTTTCTGTAGGGTCAAATATTGTGAGCTCTGCCTTTTCTCCTTCCTTTATCTGGGGAGGTTTTATGCCGATCTTTTTTGCAGGATTTATGGACATCACCTCAACAAGCCTGTCTAATCCAAAATACTCTTTTTTTACCAATTCAAGTATTATGGGAAGTGCAAACTGAAGCCCAATCATGCCCGGTGGGCAGTGGCTGTGCTCCAACATCTTTTCCTGATGGGCATGGGGAGCGTGGTCTGTTGCTACAATATCTATAATCCCTGATGCCAGTGCCCATCTCAATGCTTCAATATCTTCATGCTCTCTAAGAGGAGGAGAAACTTTTGCCCTGCAGTCAAAATCCAGCCATTCTTCGTCTGTCAGATACAGATGGTGAGGGGTTACCTCTGCTGTAACCTTTGCTCCCATTGCTTTAGCCCATGTTATAATCTCAACACCAACCTTCGTTGACAGATGGCATATATGAACGGGCATTCCTGTATGCATAGACAGAATGCAGTCTCTTGCTACCATTGTGTCTTCAGCTTCTGGAGGTAAAGGAGGCAGTCCCAGTGCTGCTGCTATTTCTCCTTCGTGGGCTACCCCATCCTGAGAAAGATTTATGTCCTCACAGTGGTCTGCAACAAAGCTTCCTATGGAGCCTGCATATTCCATAGCCTTCCGCATTACGTGGGCGTTGTAAACAGGAGCACCATCATCTGTGAAATATACTGCTCCTGCGTCCTTCAAAAGCCACATCTCTGTCAGTTCTTTTCCTTTTCTTCCTTTTGTAACAGCCGCAGCAGGTAAAACCCTGCACAGTCCCACTTCTTCTCCCTTCTCTATCACATATCTAACAAGGGACGGCTCATCAATGGCAGGTATCGTGTTGGGCATACATACAACTGTTGTGTAACCTCCTGCCACAGCTGAAAGGCTACCTGTAAATATATCTTCTTTGTAAGTCTGTCCCGGATCTCTGAAGTGAACGTGAATGTCTGTGAAGGAAGGGGTTATTATCATGTTTTCTGCATTTATGACATCAATGTAAGGTGGAGGCTGTATGCTGTCTGATATCTTTTTTATCACTCCTTTTTCTATCAGTATATCTTTCTTTTCAGATAGGTTGTTCTGAGGGTCAACAACATAACCATTTTTTATCAGAACAGTTTCCAACCCTTACCTCCTTACTGGATTACCTTTCCTATTCTATTAAATCTAATTCCGGGAGATTGGGTGTCTATAGAAAAGTAAATAACAAAAGCCTGCCCTATAATGTAGTCATCAGGAACAAATCCCCAGAAACGACTGTCTCTGCTGTTATCTCTGTTGTCTCCTAACACAAAGTAATATCCTTCTGGAACCTCTACAGGACCAAAATCCTTACCTTCACCATCAAATATCTCTATAACAGTATAACTATGTTGCTTCCCTGTGTATTTTCTTGGTATAGTCTCTACATACTTGACTGCTCTTGCATTTTTTTCCTTAAAAAATCCAGCTTTTACCCTTTTTAAAGGTTTGCCGTTTATGTAAACAATATCATTTTTTACCTCAACTACATCCCCAGGAAGTCCTATTATCCTCTTTATAAAGTCTATTTTTGGGTTCTCTGGATATTTAAAAACGATAACATCTCCCCTGTCTGGTTTTGCCATCCTGTTTTTGTATCTGTAAAAGTCTATCCCTGTAAAGGGAATGCCTATGCTCCAGTCTCCATATACAAGCTTGTTAACAAGGATAAAATCCCCCACAAGGAGAGTAGGTTTCATAGAACCTGACGGTATGTTAAAAGCCTGAGCAAGAAATACTCTGATAAGGGATACAACAATAACAATAAACAGAATGGTCTTTATCACACCTGTGACTGTTTTTTTCTGTTTTTCCATTTAGGGCAGTTACCTCCATAATCCTTTCTTTTTTTCTCGGGCTTCTGTGAAACATCTGCGGAACAGTTTTTCATACTTTACGTTAGGAGGGATTGTGAGGGGATATGCATATCCTCCACATATTATTTCTTGATTAAGCATTCTTCCATCTGGCAGCCATACATACGCCAAAAGTCTTCCATATCTATCTTGAGGCTGAGCATCAAACTCTAAAAAGACCGTCTTATAAATCTTTCTTTTCCCTGCATTTCTAACAAAGAGGAGAGTTTCAGTGAAATGTTTTGCTTCTTTACCTAACTGAATGATAGTTTTTATGTCCCTTTCTGACTCTCTTGACTGGATTTTTGCTCTTCTGTTTGGCCGGCTTTCTGGTGTATCTATCCCAATAAGTCTAACTGTAAACTTAAGGTTTTTTAGTGTTTTTCTTCTATTAAATGTTGTTTCCCTTACCTTTACAATTATGGTATCACCGTCTATAACCTTTACAACTTTTGCTTTTACAAACTCCCGTGGTGGTTTCCATCCATATGAAATACCTGTCAAAAACAGTAGAAGGAGACTAACCGCTATAGCTGAACTTCTTAGCATCTTCATTTGCCTTTAGAACCTTTTCTCTCATTTCCTTTTTATACTGATGGAGTTTTTCTCTCACTTCAGGATAAGCAACTCCTAAAATCTGTGCAGCAAGAACTGCTGCGTTTACTGCTCCAGCCTTTCCTGTGGTAACTGTTGCCACAGGAACTCCCGGAGGCATCATAACTGTAGACAGCAGAGAGTCCAGTCCTTTAAAGGAAGAGTTGTCCACAGGTATTCCTATAACTGGAATAGAAACCTTCCCTGCTATTGTTCCTGCCAGATGGGCAGCAAATCCTGCTGCAGCAATTATCACTCCATAGTTTTCCTCTGCAGTTTTACATACCTGAGACACTTCATCTGGTGTTCTGTGGGCAGAAAGTATATAGACATCAAAAGGAATGTCAAACTTTTTCAATGTTTCAAAGCAGCTTTCCATCAGCTCAAGGTCAGACTTACTTCCCATAAAAACAGCAACCTTTTTCATACATTCCTCCTTCTTTATAAAAATTCTAACAGCTGCAGAGGAAAAAATAGTGAAATCTATTTCTTCTCTTCTGGTTTTGCTTCATCTGTCTCAGCAGCAGGTTTTTTCACCTCAACAGGAGAAATCTTTACAAAGTTATTTATCTCTTCATCAAAGTTAGACAGTATCTGGGATGCTATCTCACTGTCTGTGTATCCCTTGTGTTTTGTCAGAAGCCTTTTTATCTCTTCTATATCTTCGCTGTCTAACTCATCAATAAATACGTAGGAAGGATTGATGTTTCTCTCCATCTCCCCTTCCGGGTCATAAACGTAAGCCACACCACCTGTCATTCCAGCTCCAAAGTTAACCCCTGTTTTACCTAAAACCATAACTGTCCCGTTTGTCATGTATTCACAGCAGTGGTCTCCTGCCCCTTCAACAACAGCCGTAGCACCTGAGTTTCTTACCGCAAATCTCTCTCCAGCTATGCCAGAGGCAAACAGCTGTCCGCCAGTTGCTCCATAAAGACAGGTATTACCCATTATCACATTTTCGTGAGGTCTTCCTCTAAACTCTTTGGGAGGTTTTATAACAATAATTCCTCCTGTCATTCCTTTTCCTACATAGTCGTTAGCATCTCCCGTCAGTATAAGGCTCAGTCCTGGAACGCAGAATGCACCGAAAGACTGTCCACCTGTTCCCCTTAGATTTAGTTCTATTTTTGAAAGCCTTAATCCTTTATCACCGTATCTTTTTACAATCTCGTGGGCTATCCTTGCTCCAACAGACCTGTAAGTGTTTTTTATAACGTAAAACCCTGCATAATTTTCCTGTCTCTCTATGTAAGGAAGAACATCTTTTAAAATCTCTTCATCAAAAGGTTTTTTTGGAGGGTCGTTTCTATCCTGAACACATCTTATAGGCTTTGTCATGTCAGGTTTCTCTATAATGTAGCCAATGTCAACAAATTTTGCCTTGTAATGGTCTGCCGGTATTTTAGGTTTGATAAAGTCAACTCTTCCAATAATATCGTCAAGATGTCTGTATCCAAGGTCAGCGAGCCATCTTCTAACATCCTGAGCTAAGAACATCAGATACCTGATAACATGTTCAGGCTGTCCGGGGAATTTCTCCCTTAGTCTTTCGTCCTGTGTAGCAACACCAACAGGACAGGTGTTTAGATGACACTGACGGGCCATAACACAGCCTTCTGCAACCATCAGAGATGTTCCCAGTCCAAACTCTTCTGCTCCTAAAAGAGCTCCAACAATCACATCCCTACCTGTTTTAATCTGCCCGTCAACTCTGAGTCTTACTCTTCCTCTCAGGTCGTTGTCTATAAGAACCCTCTGAACTTCTGACAGCCCAAGCTCCCATGCTGTTCCTGCATTTTTTATTGATACAAGGGGTGATGCACCTGTTCCCCCATCATGCCCAGATATATGGATGATGTCTGCAAATGCTTTTGCAACACCTGATGCAATTGTTCCTATACCTGTTTCAGAAACTAATTTTACGATAACTTTTGCCTTTGGATTTATCATTTTAAGGTCGTATATAAGCTGGGCAAGGTCTTCAATAGAATATATGTCGTGGTGAGGTGGAGGGGATATAAGTGTTGTTCCCGGTTTTGCTCTTCTTAAGAAAGCTATGTATGCGTTAACCTTTTTACCAGGCAGTTGTCCTCCTTCTCCCGGTTTTGCACCCTGAGCTATTTTTATCTCTATCTCTTCTGCAGAGTTCAGATACTCTGGAGTAACTCCAAATCTTCCAGATGCAACCTGTTTTATTTTTGAGTTCTTTATTGTCCCGTATCTTGCAGGGTCTTCTCCACCTTCTCCTGAGTTGGATTTT
>Ga0256833_1000125_pt1 | contig 59803 bp, 58 predicted proteins | sample 356284metaG_FD_190535 | JGI IMG/M metagenome (GOLD analysis project Ga0256833, IMG submission 190535) | Hydrothermal vent microbial communities from Mid Atlantic Ridge, Atlantic Ocean - 356-284 | ecosystem: Environmental > Aquatic > Marine > Hydrothermal vents | place: Atlantic Ocean: Mid... | reverse complement strand
AGAAAGCAGCTTCTGGTTTAAAGGATAAAACAAGGGTTGTTGTGTTGAGAATCGGGGTTGTTATAGGGAAGGGTGGCGGGATTATTAAAAAAGTTTCTCTTCCCTTTAAATTGGGGTTAGGCGGAAGGATAGGCAGCGGCAAACAGGGTTTTTCCTGGATTCACATTGAAGACCTGTGCAGGATAATTATCTTTGCAATGGAAAATAGTGATATTAAAGGGGTGATAAATGCCGTTTCTCCCTCCCCTGTTGACAATATGGAGTTTACCAGAGTGTTGGCAGGGCTTTTGAGCAGGCCTGCTTTACTCCCTGTTCCCTCTTTTATTTTGAGTTTGTTATTTGGAGAGGGATCTGCAATTTTACTTGAAGGTCAGAGGGCTGTCCCGGAAAGGCTTTTGCAGTCAGGGTTTGAATTTTATTATCCGGATCTTGTATCTGCACTGAAGCAGGTTTTTAAGAGATGAAACAGTTTGATTTTTATAAAAATATTTTTCTTGATTACCTTTTAAAAGAAAAAAACTATTCACCAAACACTATAATCGCCTATGGAGAAGACCTTGATCAATTTTCGGATTTCCTGTCTCTTTTTAAGTTGAATGTTGAGGATACTCAAAGAGAACACATTAGAATGTTTTTATCTTATTTGAATAGAAAAAATTATGAAAAGAACACCGTATCGAGAAAGGTTAGTGCCATAAGGTCTTTTTTTCATTTTCTGAAAAACAGAGGGTATGTGAAAAAAAATCCAGCGGCATCGGTTCACCTTCCAAAGAGAGGAAGGGTACTGCCCTCTTTTTTAACAGAAGATGAGATGAGAAAACTTTTTGAATCCCTCCCTGAGCCGGTTGATTTTAAGACATCAAGGAACAGGGCGGTGATTGAACTTTTTTACGCAACTGGGTTAAGGGTTTCAGAACTTACAAATCTTAAAATGAGAGATCTTGATATGGAAAGTCAACTTGTAAGGGTTATTGGTAAGGGGGGAAAAGAGAGAATAGTGCCCTTTGGTATCCCTGCAAAAGAGGCAATGGCTGTATATCTGAGGTTTAGAAGGTTTCATCTTGAGAAAAGGAAAAATTTGGGAGAGGAATTCGTTTTCGTAAATGTGCGGGATGGGAGGCATATAACTGTAAGGGGAATGATCTTTATAGTTGAAAATCTCTTGAAAGCCCTCTCATCCATTAAAAAACTTTCAGTACACTCTTTAAGGCATACATTTGCAACCCATCTTCTGGAGCATGGCGCTGATTTAAGGGCAATTCAGGAGCTTTTGGGGCACTCCTCTCTTTCCACAACCCAGATCTATACACATCTTTCAATTGAAAGGTTGATTGATATTTATAGAAGATCTCACCCTGATGAACAATGACCAGAAATCAACTTAATATTTATTCGTTTTCTTTTTTGTGGTAGTATTGTCCCTACAAAAATATTTTTCAGGAGCGGCAAGTGAAATTAACACCTTTTTTGTCAAGCGAAAAGATATTTGTTGAGTTTAATGCAAAGAATAAACTCAATTTTTTTTCAAAATGCGTAGATATAGTTGTAAAAGATCATCCTGATTTTGACAGAGAAGAGGTTTTAGAACTTTTTTTAAGAAGAGAAGAAACCATGTCAACCGGTATAGGCAAAGGGGTTGCAATCCCACATATTGTTTACCATAAATGCAGGGCACATGAGATTTATGTTTTTAAACTTAAAAGCGAGATAGATTTTAATTCACTTGATGGCAGGCCAGTGAGGTTTTTGTTTGTGGTGATTGGTAATGCAACTAAAAGCAATTTAATACACCTGCAGATACTTGCAAAGTTAGCAAGAATGTTGAGAAAGGATCAATTTTTGAAGCAGTTGTTTGAGGCGAACAGCGTTGATGAAATTCTGGAGATAATAAAGAGGTATGAGTAAGGCTAAACTTTTTGTCTGTATAATTGAGAAAGAGGAAAAACTGGAAGAGGTTTTGGAGGGGCTTGTTGAAATTGGCGTTACCGGTGCATCTATTGTTGATGTAAGGGGAATGTTTGAATACCTTGCCGATGAGATCCCCATTTTTGCAGGATTCAGGAATTTAATTGAAGATAAAAACCCTACAAATAAGATGATTATCTCAGTTATGAAAGATGATAAAACTGTAAAAGAGGCAATGAACACAATCGAGGAAATTTACGGATCTTTTGAAACCCCCAATTCAGGTATTATGTTTTCAATTGATTTAACAGATATAAGGGGATTGAAAATTTAAATGTTGGCCGAGATTTTGATACTCTCCGCTGTCATTATCTCTTACTTTGGAGTTGGTTTTGTTTTCAATAAAAGGAAAATGTCTCCTTTCCTTGGACTTGAATTTTTTTTAATAGGGGTTCTTTTTTCCTTTTTAAAGGTTGAAAAGAGCACCTTTTTGCCTATCCTTCCACCATTGCTTGCAACCTTTGGATTATTAATGGGTGTTCAGATAAGGATCTCTGATTTAAAGGCGTTAAGATGGGATTTTTACAAGAAGGTATTTTCCTATACTATTTTAGTTTTTCCCCCGCTTTTTCTCATTTTTATATCTTTTTTCCCGAGAGAAATTGCATCTGTAATTGCCTCTGTGTTTGCTCTTGGGAGTTACAAGTTGATGGCAACATTTATCCGTGACAGAAAAAAAGAGGATAGAAAAAAACTATTTTTCTCCGCTTTTCTCCCGTTTGTGGTTACAGTTTTATACTTTTTTTCAATTTTTACCTTTATAAGTCCTTCTGTCACAAGGTGGTTTTTTGTTTTGCTAATTCTTTTTTCTCTTTTATCAAAGGTTCTTTTTTCAGTTCTTGAGGATAGATCATTGATTGTTTTAAGTTTAATGGGTGCTGTTCTTTTTTTTTCCGAGATATCTTACATTAAAGGTGTTTCCCCGTTTCTGGTTATGTTTTTTGTTGGTTTTTATCTCGCCAATTACTGTAAAAGGATTGATGTTCTTTTCTCGATTCTAATCTCCGATGAGAAGCAACTGTACACCATTTTTTTGATATTTTTAGGTTTTTTATCAGGTTTTGTATTTGATTTTAATGTACTGAAATTCTCTTTGATAATATTGTTTTCAGTTATCTTTGTTAAGTTTCTTGCCTTTCTCTTTTATAAGGAGAGTTTTGTTTTTTACCTTTCTCCAGGGGCATTTGGAGTGGTGTTGTTGTCTGATTACTGGCTTTTATCTGGCCATAAAAGTGGAGACAGATTTTTTTTCTCCTCAATTCTGGTGATAATCTTTTTGCAGGTTGTGTCAATGATTTACTTAAAGAGGGTATATGCTAAAGGGAATTAAGGTGTTGAGAATTTTAAGTGTTTTGCTTGTTTTCTCTTTGTGTTTTTATTACTTTAAAGAGGCAAAGGAGTTGTTTTATTTTTCCGATATGGTTTCCCCTTATTTCTCTCTTGGTTTTCTGATAATTTCCGCTTTGCTTTTAGGGGTTGTTGCAAATAAACTGGGTTTTCCCGCTTTAACAGGTTACCTTATAGCAGGGATGATTTTTGGCCCGCAGGTTTTTGATTTCATAACCAGAAATGATATTAAAACCCTTGAAATGATTAATTCAATAGCATTGAGTTTTATTGCGATTTCTGCCGGTGGTGAATTGAAGATGGAGAGTTTAAAAAGGAATGCAAAACCGATCTTGTTGATTACCGTTTTTCAATCTGTTTTTCTTTTAATAGTCTTTTTTTTGCTTTTCAGTGTATTTTTTAATTCCTGGTTTTTCATAAAAGGCATTCAGCCAGGTTCAATTGTCTTTGTCGCTTTGTTTTTGGGGGTTGTAAGTCTGGCAAATTCCCCTGCAACTGTTGTGGCCATTATAAACGAGTACAGGGCAGCAGGCACTTTTACGGATATAGTACTTGGTATAACCATGATAAAGGATATTGTTGTCCTTTTGTTGTTCTCAATTGTTTTCGCTTTTGCAAAAAATGTGATTGTAGGAACAAAATTGTCGTTTATATTCTTTCTATCTATCTTTTCTCACATTTTGGTTTCAGGGTTTGCAGGAATTATTTTCGGATTTTTAATGATCTTTTTTTTCAAATATGTAGCAAAAGAGATAGGGGTATTCGTTATTCTTGCGTCCTTTATCTCATATAGATTTGCGGCAATAACAGGGCTTGAGAACATGTTTATGTGTATGATCGCCGGTTTTGTTGTTCAAAATTTTTCAAAACAGGGCTCGGTGTTGATTGATGCGCTTGAAAACAGCCATCTTCCGGTTTATGTTATCTTTTTTTCAATTGCCGGTGCAGGTCTTGATTTTTCCTCTTTAAAACTTTACTGGACTGTTGTTTTGTTGTTTGTTTCTTTAAGGCTGTTTCTGATATGGGGAACCACATATCTTGGTGCTTTGTTGTCAAATGCAATAGAACCGGTGAAAAAGTATGCATGGACGGCGTTTGTCACCAATGCTGGCTTAACTTTAAGTTTTGTTATTTTGATTGAAAATGAATTCAGAGATTTTGGTTCAATTTTAAAGGCAATAGTTATTTCAGTGGTTGCAATAAATCAGATAATAGGCCCTGTTCTTTTTAAGGTGGGGATTGAAAGGTCTGGAGAAGCGACCAGGTTAAGTTAATAAAACATCAATTTAATTGCAAGAATTGTAATTGCAAGCAGAATGAACAACTTAATGTATTTTTCTCCCTTCTCAACGGCGAGTTTTGCACCAATGTACCCACCTATCCCCTGACCTGTTGCAACTATAACTGCCACATGCCAGTTTATTTTACCTTTTAATGCGAATATAAGAATTGCTATTATTGTGTAACAGGCAATAATGAAAGTTTTTATTGCATTGACTTTTATAAGGTCATAACCGGTTGCAATCCTGATCCCTGCAATAAGTAGCAACCCAACACCTGCCTGAATAAATCCCCCGTAAAATCCGACAACCAGAAAGATTAAAAAAACAATCGGGTAACTTTTTACTCTGAATGATAATTCTTTTTTACTGTTTGAAAACAGCGTGATTATCACAAATGCCATCATAAATATTGATATTATTTTTTTGAACTGAGAATCAGGAAGAATACTGGAATAATAAGCACCAATTACACTCCCTGCCATTGCGGGTATAACAAGTTTTACATTGGTTTTTAAATCCCATACATCTCTTTTTGCAAAGGAGTAAACGCCTAACCAGTTTTGAACAAGAAGGGATATTCTGTTTGTGCCGTTTGCAACGGTGGGGGGAAGCCCATAAAAGATTAGAAGGGGAAGCATAACAAATGAACCTCCTGCCGCTGAAATGTTGAATATCCCTGCAAAGATAGCAACAACAAATAATGCCCAGATGCTCATTATTCACCTTTTTCAGGGTATAATGACTTTAACCCTTTTTTGTAATCTTACATTTTATATCATAAAAAAAACAATCTGGATACTTTACATTTTTGTAAAAATTGCTTGAGTTTTTATTGTTGCTTATTAAAATATTATCGGGAGGTTTTATGAATTACCTTTTTGATTTTGTTGAAAAATTTTTAAAAGAATTTTTTATTCTTACTTCGGAGATGGGAATTTACCTTATTTCAGGTTTTTTTGTTGCTGGCTTAATTCATGTATTTCTTCCTGATTCGCTGGTTGAGAAGCATGTTGGCAAAAGGGGTTTTTTCTCTTCTGTTAAATCAGCCCTGTTCGGCGTTCCTTTGCCACTTTGTTCCTGCGGAGTTGTCCCGGCGGCTCTTTCTTTGAAAAGATCAGGGGCATCAAAGGGTTCCGTTGTTTCTTTTCTTGTATCAACACCTCAAACAGGGATGGATAGTATTGCAGCAACTTACAGTTTGCTTGGAGGCTTTTTTGCTTTTTTCAGGGTTGTGGTTGCGTTTATAAGCGGGGTGGCCGGTGGTGTTTTGACCGATTTGGTTGATCGTGAAGAAAAGGAGAAAGAGGATATTGATGGTGTAAATGAGAATGCTCCTGATTGTCATTGTGTTTCAGAGGGTTATTGTTGCAATGAAGGTTCTGAATCAAAGAAGACAGGTCTATGGGGTAACATAAAGCAGGCTTTTAACTATGGTTTTGGGGAGTTGCTTGACTCAATAGCAAAATGGATTGTTGTGGGGCTTGTTTTAGGTGCGTTTATAGATGTTATTCTTCCTGAAAACTTTTTTTCTTTATACCTTCCAAATAGAATGGCACTTTATTTTGTGTTATTGCTGGTTTCTATCCCCGTCTATGTTTGTGCAACAGGCTCTATCCCCATTGCTTCTTCTTTGATTTTAAAGGGTGTTTCGCCAGGTGCAGCCTTTGTTTTTCTTATGGCAGGGCCAGCAACCAATTCTGTGACATTTACAGTGCTTTTAAAGAGCATAGGGAAAAAAGCAACCATTTTTTACCTTTTAAGCATAGTTTTCGGTGCGATTTTAGGAGGGATTACCATTGATCTTTTCTTTTCAAATCTGATTGTAAAGCAGGTTTTGATCCTTAACTCCCAATCTTCTTTTTCATTTATGAAAGTATCCGGTGGGGTTTTGTTGTTGTTACTTCTTATTTTTTCTTTTGTAAAAGGGTTTTTGTTTAAAAGAAGTTTGAAAGATGAACAAATAGAGGATTGTGAAATCATAAACAAAGAAGATACTTTTGTATTTAAAGTTGAGGGTATGACCTGCCATCACTGTGTTGAAACAGTGTCTTCAATTTTAGATGGCATAGAGGGAATTGAGAGTTTTTCGATTTCACCTGAAGATGGCACTGTTCTGATTAAAGGGAATTTTGATTTTGATTCTCTGAGAAATGCTATTGAACATGCAGGTTATTCGGTTTTACTATAGTGGTTCTTTCTGGTATCTTTGAATTTATATTGATTGAATTTTTTTAAGTATTGAATATAATGAAATCGTTATGTTTAAGGTGAAGGTTGAAACTGTATTTTCAACATCACACTATCTTTCAGGTTACAATGGTAAATGTGCAAATCTGCACGGTCACAACTGGAGGGTCAGTGTGGAAATTGAAGGGGCAAAGCTGGACAAACTTGGTATGCTTGTTGATTTCAAGGAATTAAAATCTGCACTTGAAGAGATTGCTGAAGAACTTGATCACAGTGTAATTAATAATCACCCATACTTTAAAGGGAAGGAGATAAATCCCACCGCTGAAAACATTGCTTATTTTTTCTATAAAAAGTTGAAAAGCAGATTTCATCCAAATAAAGTTTCTAAAATTGAAGTTTACGAAACAGATAAGTATGTCGCAACCTACCTACCTGATTAATGAAATTTTCACCTCAATACAGGGGGAAAGTTCTTATCAGGGAATCCCCATGCTTTTTATCCGTTTTACAGGGTGCAATTTAAGGTGTGCTTACTGTGATACCACCTATGCCTACAATGAGGGGAAGAAATACACTTTAAATGAGTTGATTAAAATAGTGAATAATTCTGGGTTTAATCATGTTTTAATAACAGGGGGAGAGCCTTTAATACAGAGAGATTTAATATCTCTGCTAAAAGGCATAAAAAACAAAAAAATTTTAATTGAAACCAATGGAAGTGTGGATATTTCCCCCTTCCAGCTTGAGAATACAGGGCTTATTGTGGATATGAAAACCCCGGGCAGTAAAGAATCTAATAGAAACAATTTTAATAATCTTTCTATTTTAAGAGAATGTGATGAACTAAAGTTTGTCATAATGGATAGATATGATTATAACTGGGCAAAAGATTTGATTGAAGAATATAGGTTAACTGATAGAGACATTGTTATAAATTTTTCCCCTGCAATCCCATTTTTAAAGCCTTATTTACTTGCCGAATGGATTGTGGAGGATAGGCTGAGAGTGAGGTTTAATCTTCAAATCCATAAAATTATATGGGGAGACAGAAGGGGTGTTTGATGAGGATAAGGGAAAGATTTAACTCGTTAAGCCATTTTTTTGGTAGTTTGTTTGCCTTTATTGGATTGTACGGTTTGCTGATTAAAAGCGATACATTTGAGAAAAAAATCGCAGCGCTTGTTTTCTGTATATCAATGTTTGGGATGTTTTTTTCAAGTGCTCTTTACCATACTGTTGATGCAAAGGATTCAATAATAAAGACTTTGAGAAAATTTGACCACATAATGATTGGGATTTTTATTGCAGGGACATACACTCCCCTTTGTTTAATCTCTCTAAAAAACTCGCAGACTGGTATTGTTTTGCTGCTGGTTATATGGATACTGGCTGTTATCTCTGCTTTGCAATCCTTTTTCTGGATTGATGCCCCCAGGTGGTTTTCAACGGGGCTTTATCTTTTAATGGGCTGGGTTGCTTTATTTGGTATAAAGTATGTTTATATTGCTCTATCTTTTCATGCTTTTCTATGGTTGATTGTTGGTGGCTTGTTCTATACAATAGGTGCTATAATATATGCCTTTAAGAAACCTGATTTTGGCAGATTTTTGGGTTTTCACGAAATCTGGCATATTTTTGTTTTAGGCGGGGCTATTTCTCATTATATAATGGTTTACAGATATGTTTATTAATTGAATGGAGGGTGATGTGGATAAAGAGAATATGGATAGGTTAAAGAAACTGGCAAGGGGGTTCAGGAGAGACATTGTTGAAATGGTTTACAGGGCTAAAAGTGGTCATCCGGGAGGCTCTTTGTCTGTTATCGATATTTTGACTTATCTGTTTTTTTATAGAATGAAGTATCCGCTCAAAGACAGAAACAACTTTAACTCAGACAGGTTTGTTCTGAGCAAGGGGCATGCTACTCCTGCCTATTATGCCGTTTTGTGCAAAAAGGGATTTTTCGATAGAAACGAACTTTTTAGATTCAGACAGGTTGATTCTTTTTTGCAGGGACACCCTGAAAACGAGTTTGTTCCCGGTGTTGATGTAACAACAGGTTCACTTGGACAGGGCTTTCCCCAGGCTGTTGGCATGGCTTTAGGTTACAAACTTGATATGTCTAAAAGGTATATCTATGTGGTTCTGGGAGATGGAGAGTGTCAGGAAGGAGTGGTATGGGAAGCGGCAATGGCGGCCGGTCATTATAAACTTCATAATCTGATTGGCTTTGTGGATTTCAATGGCCTTCAGATAGATGGGGCGGTTGAAAGTGTTATGAATATTAAACCTATTGAAGATAAATTCAGGGCTTTTAACTGGTTTGTCCAGGTGATAGATGGTCACTCCTTTGAAGAGATTGATAATGCGGTTGAGAATGCCATAAATCAAAAAGAGAAGCCTTCAATGATAATTGCAAAAACGGTTAAGGGCAAAGGGGTTTCCTTTATGGAAAACAATTATAAATTCCACGGAAAAGCACCGAATGAGGAAGAGTATAAAATAGCAATGGAGGAGTTGAAGTAATGCATAATCTGCTTATAGGTATAGCCGGAGGGACAGGCTCCGGTAAAACCTCTTTTGCCCTTGAAATAATGAAACACTTTTCAAAAGGAGAGGTTGTTCTTGTCGATCAGGATTCGTACTATAAAGACCTTTCAGATATTCCTCTTGAAGAGAGGAAAAAGGTTAACTTTGACCATCCCAATTCGGTTGACTTTGACAGATTAATAGAGGATGTGAAGGCTTTAAAAAGCAATGTCCCAATAAAAAAACCTGTTTATAACTTTGTTACCCACACAAGGGAGAGGGATAAATTTACAACTGTTGTTCCCAAAAAGGTTATCATTCTTGAAGGGATAATGATTTTTGTTATTCCTGAGTTAAGAGATTTGATTGATATTAAACTCTATGTGGACACAGACGCCGATGTTAGGGTTTTAAGAAGGATTTTAAGGGACATAAATGAGAGAGGCAGAGATTTAAACGGTATTATTGAGCAGTACCTTAATCAGGTAAAACCCATGCACGAGGAGTTTGTGGAGCCTTCCAAAAGGTGGGCGGATTTGATTATTCCTGAAGGGGCACACAACAAAGAGGCTATAAGATTTGTGGTTAACAGAATAAAAACTTTGTTATCGGAGTAAAAAATGGAAAAAAAAGCAATGAGAGAGGGATATGGTGAGACTTTAATAGAATTGGGAAGGAAAAACAAAGACATTGTTGTTCTGGATGCAGACCTTTCAGGATCAACCAAAACTGCAATGTTTGCAAAAGAGTTTCCTGATAGGTTTTTCAATATGGGAATTGCGGAGCAGGATATGATAGCAACAGCCGCAGGGCTTGCAACTGTTGGAAAGATCCCTTTTGCCTCATCTTTTGCAATGTTTGCAACGGGAAGGGCATGGGAAATGGTGAGGCAGGCTGTGTGTCTTGGAAACAAAAATGTGAAGATCTGTGCTACACACGGTGGAATAACTGTTGGAGAAGACGGGGCAACCCATCAGGCGCTCGAAGACATAGCGGTAATGAGGGTTCTTCCCCACATAAGTGTCATTGTTCCTGCCGACTATTTTGAGGCGAGAAGGGCTGTTGAGTTTGCAGCAGAGTATAAAGGTCCGATTTACATAAGGATGGCCAGATCATCTTCTCCTGTTGTATTTGATGAGGATTATGTTTTTGAACATGGGCGGGTTAAAGTTCTGAAAGAGGGGAGCGATGTAACCGTTTTTGCCTGCGGGTTAATGGTTGCTGAATCGCTTGAGGCTGCTAACTTGCTTGAAGAAAAGGGTATCTCTGTTAAAGTGGTGAATGTGTCAACTATTAAACCCATTGATGTTGATGGAATTGTTGAGGCGGTTAAAGATACAAAACTCGCTGTCACTGTTGAGGAACACAATATCATTGGAGGGCTTGGTGGGGTTATTTCAGAGGTTTTAATTGAGAATTTCCCTGTTAAACTTAAAAGGATTGGAATGGAAGACAGGTTTGGAAGGTCAGGTAAAGCGGGAGACCTTCTGAAATACTTTGCCCTTGACTCTAATTCAATTGCCGTAAAGATAGAGGGATTTTTTAAAGAAAACTCATGATAAAGTTTTACCATGTTTATAAGGCTTATGATAATAGGAACCAGTTTGCTCTGAAAGATGTGACTGTTTCGATACAGAAGGGTGAGTTTGTGTTTCTCACAGGGCCTTCAGGTGCCGGAAAGACCACCTTTTTGCGTTTGATATTCAGGGAATTGACTCCAACCGATGGAAAGGTTGTTGTTAGCGGTATGGACACCTCTTTGATTGGGAAAAAGGCACTTGCTGATTTCAGGAAGAAGATAGGGGTTGTTTTTCAGGACTTCAAACTTCTTGATAACCGTACTGTTTTTGAAAATATTACATTTGTTTTAAAGGTTCTTGGTTATCCTGAAAGGTTCAGAGAAACAAAGGCTCATAATGTTTTAAAATGGGTTGGTTTGCAGCACAAGTTTAATGAATACCCCCCCTCTCTTTCAGGGGGAGAGCAACAGAGAATAGCAATTGCAAGGGCTCTGCTTAATGACCCTCTGATCCTTCTCGCAGATGAGCCAACGGGAAACCTTGATTACGATCTTTCGATCGAGATAATGAAGTTGTTTGAGAGAATAAACAATAGGGGAACAACCGTTGTGGTTGCAACTCACGATAAAAGTATTATTGAGATGTTTAAAAAAAGGGTTATCAGGCTGGAAAACGGATATTTAAAGAGGTGAAATTGAGGCTTTTAAGCGATCTGAAGTTTTATGTTTCTGAAGGATGGTTGAATTTTAAAAGGTCCGGAGGAACAACCGCTGTTTCTGTTTTTATAATTTCGATCTCAATAGCAATAATAACGATATTTTTAACTTTTTTTATCAACATTGATAGGTATCTTGCACATTTAAAAACACATCCTGTTGTATCTATCTACCTTAAAGACAATGTTTCGAAAAGTGATATTGCATTGCTAAAAAACAGATTGTCTCTTTTAAATGGGGTTGAGGATGTCATGTTTATCCCGAAAGAAAGGGGATTAAAGATTCTGTACAATAGATTTCCTTATCTTAAAGGGTCAGACAGGGAACTTGATTTTAACCCCGTTCCTGATACCTTTCTTGTTAAAACAGATTCAAAGCATATCGATACCCTTAAGACATTTTTACAAAAGTACTCTGATATTGTGGAAGAGGTTTATACTCCATACTTTCTGTTATCAAAATTTAAAAAGGTCTCAAGTTTTTTTTCTGTTTTTGCATCGGTTCTGACCCTGATTTTAATAATCTCATCAGTAATCACCATTTACAATGTTATCAGGATTACCGTTGTCTCCAGAAAGGAAGATATTGCCATAATGCAACTTGTTGGGGCAAATATGCGCTATATTAGGATGCCTTTTGTGTTTGAAGGCATCTTTCAGGGGATAGCAGGAGGGATAATTGGGCTTTTGATTGGCAATCTTTCGGTTTACAACCTTTATCACTCATACCTTTCAGGGTTGAATGTGTCGCTTTTTTTAAAGGGTTTTACTCTGCTTTCTTATGGTTTGCAGGTTAAAATAGTGTTTTTATCGGTGATCTTTGGGGTAATAGGTGCTTTGATGGCGGCTATGCAGATAGAGTACACTTAATCAACCGGGGTAAGAGGAGGTTTCCCCTTTAAAACAGCGTTAATGTTCCTTGCAACAAGCATTGACATATCCTCTCTTGCCTTTACGGTGGCACTTCCAATGTGAGGGAGAATAACCACATTGTCCATTTTCTTTAATTCTTCTGCAATCTCAGGCTCAAATTCGTAAACATCAAGCCCTGCACAGGATACAATCCCCTTTTTTATTGCTTTCACAAGGTCTTTCTCTTTTACTATTGCCCCTCTTGCTGTGTTTATAAAGACAACCCCTTTTTTCATTTTTTCAAATTCTTTTTCGGTAAACATGTGTTTGCTCTTTTTTGTTAAAGGAAGATGAAGTGAGATAAAGTCAGATTCTTTCAAAAGCGTTTCGAAATCAACGAAACGGTAGGGAAGATCCTTCTTGCTTCTTGAGAAATAAACAATGTTTACATTAAAGCCTTTTAGCATCTCTGCAAACCTCTGGCCTATCCTTCCCATTCCAACTATTCCAACCGTTGCCCCGTCAAGGGTTTTACCAAGAAAAAGCATAGGGTGCCATCCATTAAACTTCCCCTCTCTGGTGAATTTATCAGCCGCCACTATCCTTCTTGATGCTGCAAGCATCAGTCCGAAAGCAAGTTCTGCAGTGGCATAGGTCAAAACATCGGGGGTATTGGTTATAACGATCCCTTTTTTCTTTGCATACTCAACATCTATGTTGTTGACCCCCACAGCATAATTTGCAATCACCCTTGTTTTTGTTGCATGCTTTAAAACCTCTTTTGACAGATCGTCGGATAGCATTGATATAATGCCGTCAAAGTTTTTCAAAGCATCAATTAACTCTTCTTTGCCAATTATTTCTTCTTTGTCCCTTACCACAACCTCAAAACCCTGTTTCTCAAGGTAGTTTATCCCTTTTTCAGGTATCCTTTTTGTGACAAAAACCCTCATACCTGCCCCTTTTTTATTTTTTGCTCCATTCTTATTTTATTGCTTTTGAAATTAAAATAAATTACAATTTTTTTAAGGATTTTAATTTTTTTGTGGAGGTTGATATGGCTTTGCTTGATTATGAAAAGATTTTGGGGGAGAAAGAGGCTCAGAACCTTCTTGAACACAAGTGTAAAACCATTCCAAAGGAGATGATACATGCACCTGGCCCTGATTTTGTTGACAGGATTTTTATTCCAAGTGATAGAAAACCCTCTGTTCTGGTGAACCTTCAAAGGCTTTACAATACAGGAAGGCTTGCAGGAACAGGGTACCTCTCAATTCTCCCTGTTGACCAGGGGATTGAACACTCTGCCGGCGCTTCCTTTGCTCCGAACCCAATATACTTTGACCCTGAAAACATTGTTAAACTGGCAATTGAAGGGGGATGCAACGGGGTTGCGACAACCTTAGGTGTTTTAGGCTCTGTTGCGAGGAAGTATGCCCATAAGATCCCGTTTATTCTTAAAATTAACCACAATGAGCTTTTAACCTACCCTAACAAGTACGATCAGATTCTTTTTGCCTCAGTTGAGCAGGCATTTGATATGGGTTGTGCAGCAGTTGGTGCCACAATTTACTTTGGTTCGCCTGAGTCTTCAAGGCAGATTCAGGAGATCTCAAGGGCGTTTGAGTATGCGCATTCGCTTGGAATGGCAACAATTCTATGGTGCTATTTAAGAAATTCCGCTTTCAAGAAAGACGGTGTTGATTACCATGTTTCTGCAGACTTAACAAATCAGGCAAACCACCTTGGGGTAACAATTGAGGCTGATATTGTAAAGCAGAAACAGGCTGAAAACAACGGCGGTTTTGTTGCAATAAACTTTGGTAAGACAAATAAACTTGTTTATGATAAGTTGACAAGCGAGCATCCAATTGATTTAACAAGGTATCAGGTTGCAGGTTGCTATATGGGAAGAATAGGGCTTATAAACTCTGGCGGTCCTTCCGGTGAAAGCGACCTTGCCCAGGCTGTAAAAACCGCAATCATAAACAAGAGGGCAGGTGGAATGGGGCTAATCTCTGGAAGAAAGGCTTTTCAGAAACCGATGGACGAGGGAGTAAAACTGCTGAACGCCATTCAGGATGTTTTTCTGGATAAGGATGTTACACTTGCCTGATTGACTTTATAGTTTTCCCCATTGCCGGGCCTGCCCCGGCTTTTTTGATTGCACCGTTTTCAAGTTTGAGTGGTTGTAATTTTGTTTCTTTTATGCCATAAAAAACCCCTGAGGAAGCATAATCTCTTAGAAAGAAAACTTTTGTGGTGAAGTGTTCTCTGTGGAAATGGCCAACAAAGATTGAATCTGCATCTTTAAATTTGTTTTTTAACCGCTTTGCTATCATTTCAGGGTTAAAGTTATCCGGCAAAGGATTTGTCTCTTTGTTTAAAAAGATCTTTGCAACCTTTTCTTCAATGGGTTTTAGTAACTCTGTTTTCCACGCAAGATAACTTATTGGGTTTGTGAGTATAAAGTGCAGTGCTTTTGTTTGCCAGTCATTGTACCTGTGACCATGGGTAAAGACCAGGGTTTTTCCGTTGATGTTGAATTTAAGTTCTCTTGATGTACACTTTGTGAAGTGGTTCGGAAAGTGCCTGCACAAAAAAAAATCCCAGTTCCCTTCAACAAGGTAAACCTCTTTGTCTTTTTTCAGATCTTTTATGTGTTGAAGGAGTTTTTTCCCCCTTTCATGATTGTACTTTGAGACCCCGCTCCATACCTCAAAAACATCTCCCAGAAAAATTATTCTTCTCGTTAGTTTTTCGGATATATTGATTGTTTCTAAAAATTCCTCAAATACCCTGTCATTTTTTGCAACCGGGAGATGGGTGTCTGTGAAGACTATAAAATCAAAGTTTTTTTGCAAACTCAACCTCTTTATCATCTATCAATTTTTCAACATCAATGACTGATACAAGATTGTCTTTAAGTTTCAATGTTGTACCATTTTCGTTTGCCTTTTCAATTCCAAAGTATTGATCAATGTTTATTCCAAACAGTGTGTTTTCTTGTGCTTCAACTAAAATAATCCTCTTCCTTTCACCGGAATCGTTTTCAAACCCAAATTTTTGTTTGTTGTTGAAAACGGGGATAACCCTGTCCCTGTATGAGATAATTCCTTCCATCCAGTCTGGCATGTGGGGGAGTTTCACGATACCGTTGTTTCTTATTATAAAGTGTATGTACTTTATATCAATGGCTATGTTGTTTTTTCCTATTCTTGCAATTAAAAGAGTTTGCATGGCATTATTATAACAAAAAAGGGGTTAACCCCCTTGTTTATTGAAAAGTTAAAATCAATCACCGTCTATAAGGTCTCCAAGACTCCCTAATATTGAGCCCTCCCCAACTCTGTTCCCTCCAGTCTGGGGGGCTGCTGAGTAAATTCTATCGGCAAGTCTTGAAAACGGAAGGGATTGTAACCAGATTCTACCTGGGCCTGTCAATGTTGCAAGAAACAACCCTTCCCCACCGAATAGGGAGGTTTTTATACTGCCTGTAAATTGCACATCGTAATTGACTGTTGGTTGATAGGCAACTATACAGCCTGTGTCAACTTTGAATTGTTGACCTGCTGAAAGGGTTTTTTCAATAATGGTTCCGCCAGCGTGCATAAATACAAGCCCGTCTCCCTCAAGTTTTTCCATAATAAACCCTTCTCCACCAAACAGTCCCACTCCTATTTTTTTCTGAAATGCTATTCCCACTGAGATGCCTTTTGCACAGCATAAAAAAGCATCCTTCTGACATAGCAGGGTTCCACCAACTTCTTTCAGGTCAACAGGTACTATTTTTCCCGGATAGGGTGCGCCAAAAGCCACCTTTTTCTTTCCGCTTCCCCTGTTTGTAAAATGAGTCATAAAAAGTGATTCACCTGTTAAAAGCCTTTTGCCAGCACTTAATATTTTCCCCATAAAGCCCTGACTTTCGCTGGAGCCGTCCCCAAATTTAGCTTCCATTTCTATTCCGTTTTCCATGTACATCATTGCCCCTGCTTCAGCAACAACGGTTTCTCCAGGGTCAAGCTCAATTTCGACGAATTGCAGATCATCCCCAAATACCCTGTAATCTATCTCATGGGCTTTTTGGTTACCGGGAACCGATGGTACCGGTGGAGCGCTTACTCCTGTGAAGTAGCGGGCAAAATCAGGTATCTCGGATATTTTTGTCCAGTTTGTGGTAATTCCATGAGCATAAACAAGGGTATCCTGGTTAAGTTCCCCGTTTTTAATCCTGTTTACGATGTCTTCTTTACCGAATGGACCCTGTTGCTGACCTGCAATTGCAATGTACCACATTATTGCATCTGGCATGTTCCCTCCTTTTTACTGATTTATTTCTTCGTTAAATTCTATGTTATACTTTTTGATCTTTTTGTGAAGGTAACTTCTCTCTATACCCAGCAATTTTGCAGCCTGGCTTATGTTCCAGTGGGTTATTTTGAGTGCCTTTGCAATGTATTCTCTTTCAAATTCCTCCTTTGCATCTTTTAAGGATAGTAGGCCATTCTCTTTGGGTGTTGTTTTGTTTACCGGATAGGGGATGTGGTCCGGCATTATTTTGTTTTCCTGCACCATTATCATAAGCCTTTCAATAAGGTTTTTCAATTCTCTCACATTACCGGGCCAGCTGTATGACATAAGAATATTCATTGCATCGTTTGTTATCTCTTTGGGGGGTATCTTTTTTTCAATAGAGAATTGTTTTATAAAAAATTCAACAAGGAGCGGTATGTCCTCTATCCTTTCCCTCAATGAGGGGACATAGAGTTCAATAACATTTAAACGGTAGTACAGGTCTTTTCTAAAGTTTCCTTTTTCAATTTCCTGCTGAAGTTTTTTGTTTGTGGCAGCAATTATCCTTACATCGACAGAGTAAGACCTTGTATCCCCTAAGGGGGTGATTTTGTTCTCCTCCAGAACCCTCAGTAATTTTGCCTGTGTTTTGAGACTCATGTCACCTATTTCATCGAGGAAAAGTGTCCCACCATTTGCAACTAAAAATTTCCCTTTCTTGTTTTCTATCGCTCCCGTGAATGCCCCCTTTTTGTGTCCAAACAATTCGCTTTCGATGAGTTCCTCAGGTATTGCCGCACAGTTCACATCTATTAAGGGCATGTGGGCCCTTTTTGATTTGTAATGTATTGCCTTTGCAACGACCTCTTTTCCACTTCCATTTTCCCCGTAGATTAATATTCTTCCGTCTGATGGAGCCGCAAGTTCAATGTCTTCAAGCAATTTTTGAAAAAGTGGAGAGTTCCCGATCAATGGTGTTTTTCTGTTTAATTCTTCAAGTAATCTCCTGTTTTTTTCTTTCAGCTTCTTTCTGTCTATGGCATTTTTTACAACAAGCAAGAGTTTGTCAAATGAAAGTGGTTTTTCAAGGAAATCAAAAGCCCCTTTTTTTGTCGCTTTAACAGCCAGTTCTATTGTTGCGTGGCCAGAAATTACTATTATCTCTGCATCAATATTTCTCTTTTTAATGTGCTCAATAAGTTGTATCCCGTCAATGTTTTCCATCCATATATCGGTTATAACAAGGTCAACTTCGTTTTCAGATAAAATATCTATTGCCTCTTTGCCGTTTGAAGCGATAAGGCATTGATATCCCTCTTCTTCAAGTATGGTTTTTAAAGTTATCCTTATGTTTGTTTCATCATCAACTATTAAAATTCTGTCTGACATCTGCCAATTACCTCTATAAATTTATTCTGACAGTACTTTTTCAGGTTTTCCATCTTTATTGGTCTTTTTGTTTTTATCACAAAAATGATAAGTGTTGATCTTCTTGAAAACACACAGGCCATTTTTTTTCTGGTTAAAAATAACAGGGTATTCTGACCCTTTATGTCCTGGGTGTAAAATTTCCATTTGTTAAACATTCTCAATGCCTGTTCTATCTGCCTTTTTTTGTTGCTGAAAAGGGATGCAAGATATACTTCTTTTTCAAATATCCCCTCTTCCCCCTTTAATAGAAACAATGAGTGTTCCGTGTCAAAACCTGTGGTTTTTGCCTTGAACAGTTTTTCAAAGAAGTGTTGTGGGTCTTCAATCTTTTTGCCATCTTGAAAAGTTATCGTTTGTGGTGTTATGGAGAGGGAGTTTAGCAATGGTAACACTGTTTTGTAAACTGTTTTAATGCTTTGTGGGGTGATTAAAAACCTGTCCAGTCTTATGTGAGAGGGATCAGGAGATACCTGATTCAATGTGGGGTCAACCGGATACCACCTTCCATTTAGTTCGACTTCAACCCACATGTGATATCCAAAAATATTGTCAATGCTTACCAATCCCACAACGCACCTTGCAGGGATACCGGCCTTTCTCAGTATTGCAACTGTTAAAAAGGAGTGTTCTGTACAATCACCGCTTCTTGTTTTAATAATGGTGTCCGTTGGGGAGATTATGCTGTCGAAATTCTTATCTGTGATAAAGTTAAAGACGAAATGAACTGTTTTTTCTATAAATTGACGGGTATTTTTGCTTTCTTTTTTTATCTGGCGGACAATATGTGCAAGTTCCGGATTTTCAAGGTTAATAATTGAATTGGACTTGAGGTACTGACTGTCTTTTTTCACAAATGGGTTTTCAGGCAGATAAGCCCTTTTTACGGTGAGTACGCATTCTTTTTCGCTGATTTTTTCAATGTACTGATTATTGAATTTTAATGCTGTAAAATTGTAGGCTTTTTTGTTTGTAAGTTTGTATTTTATTGAGGACACTTTTTCCCCGTGGGGAAAGAAGTAATTGATTTTTATGAGTGATGGGGTGAACACCTGGGGGGGTGATTTTTTTTCTTTTAAACTGGATACTTCTTCTTTTTCTATTCTGAACTTTATGCCTGCATAATTCATTTCAGAGAATATCATTTCTCCGTTTTTATTTACAATTCTTTTTTCTGTTAATCCCGTCTCTTTTGATGTGATGGCAAAAAGGTATCCCTTTCCTGTTTTTTTTAAAAATCTAACTTTTATGTGGTCAAATCCCATAATGGATGGATCAAATTTTAGGTATTCTTTTTCTTTTTCCCCTTTTTTTATCATTTCTTTAAGGGTCAATTGCTCTCCAAAATCCTGTTTTATTTTTGGAGATTCAACATTAAAGGTTTTGTTGCCTGAAGGGAGATGAAGGGTTGCTTTGTTACCTGAAATTGTGATTTTGAATCGAGGAAACAGGGTTAATTGTTTTTCAAGTGCTTTAAATTCCAGTGATACAAATCCCCCTTTTTTGGTTTCAATTGTTTTATAAGTATTTCTGGTTTTAATTATTGAAGAGCCTCTTTTTACCACCATTGTCTCAACTGTGGTTGTTATGATTTTTGAGCCTTTTTCAAGCCTTTCAACGGTTATATTGCCCGCTTTTTGATCGTTTATATAAACAGAAAAACGGCTGGTTGCCCAGCCGCTTATAGTTATCAAGAAGAGAAAGATTATCGGTAATTTTTTCATTTAACCTCCAGTGAAAGTATCCTGAATGAACCCTGCTGGTAAACCTTCAAAATAATTATATCACCTTTTTTGGTTTTTGCGATCTCTCTTACAAATTGAGATGCACTCATAACAGGTTTTCTGTTTAACTCGGTTATTATTGTACCCTCTCTTAAAAATTTATCATAGGCTTCACTCAGAGGATCAATATCTGTAATTACCACTCCGTTCAAGTCTTCAGGTAATCTCAGTTGATATTTTAATCTTGGGGTTATGTCCATAACCGAGAAGCCAAGTTTCTCTTTGATCGACTTCGGGGTATTGTTCTGTTCTTCTTTGCTGTTTTCCCTTCCTTTTCCATTGAAATCACTTCTTGAGTCCAGTTTAACCTTAAATTTCTTTTTCTGCCCATTTCTGAAAACCGTTATTTTTACGGTATCACCAGGTTTGTGAGAGGAAATTATGCTTACAAGGTCATCGTTTGTTTTAATTTTGTTGTTGTCAACCTTTATTATTATGTCGTAGGGCTTTATCCCTGCCCTGTCTGCGGCCATTCCAGGTTGAACCGTTTGAACCAGGGCTCCGTGGTCTATCCCAAATGCCTTTTTGTCTGTTTCTGACAGCTTTGAAACAGTGACTCCCAGTGCTCCTCTCTCAACTTTTCCGTACTTTTTAAGGTCTGGCAGTATGCTTTTTACCATGTTTATAGGTACTGCAAACCCTATGTTCTGCCCCTGTGCAGAAATTGCAGTGTTTACACCGATCACTTCTCCATTCATGTTCACCAGAGGGCCACCGCTGTTACCGAAGTTTATTGCAGCGTCTGTTTGAAGGAAGGACTCAAGGCCTGAGCCGAGTTTTCTGCCCTTTGCAGAGATTATCCCTGCGGTTACTGTATGATCGTACATTAGTGGATTTCCTATTGCAATTACCCATTCTCCAACCTTCACCTTGTCAGAGTCACCAAGGGGAACGGATTGCAGATTTTTTGCGTCAATCTTTAAAAGGGCTATGTCTATTTCTGGATCTGTTCCCACCACTTTTGCGTCAAACTTCCTTCCATCTTTCAAGGTTATCACTATCTTCTTTGCTTTGTCTATAACATGGTTGTTAGTAACGATGTACCCGTCTTTTGAGATTATAAAACCCGATCCCCAGCTTACCTGTTTCTGTGTTCTCGGTTGGGGTTGGAAGTCTGGGCCAAAAAAGAATCTGAAGAAGTCGTCGTTTGCAAAGGGGGATATTGCCGGGTGTTGAAAAACAACGGTGGATTCTATTGTCACCACGGCAGGATTTACCGTTTCTGCTATTCCTGAAAAGTCAGGAAGGGTTACGATCTTTTTTGTTGTTGCAGCATACACCTTTTTAGGATGGCCGGTTGTTAAATCCCTGAAAAGGTATCCCCACCCGAAAGCCGCAACAGCAACCAGTGCTATCGTTATCCCGAATTTTAACCTCTTCATCATGTTCACCTCCACAATATGTTTTCATTAGATTTTTATGCAAAATTTGTGCCTGAAAAACCATGCCAAAATGGCATAATATTTTTATTTTCTTTTGATTCATAATGTTAGGTTTTTTAAAAAAAATCAGTGTTGATATAAAAATCTCATGGTGTTATCATTGAGCAGAAAGCGTGAATTTTTTTAACAGACTGTGGAAAAGGTGTGGATATGTGGGAAGAGTTAAAGGGAAGGCTAAAAAGGTTTATCCCGGAAGAATCGTTCAAAGAGTGGTTTGAGTCAACTGAAGAGATTGAATCTTCCAATGGCAGATTGCTTGTTGGGGTTCCCTCTGAAGAGGTTGCGGATTTTATAAAGGATTATTACTGGGATTACATAGTTAAGGTGATGAAAGAGATGGGTGTTGAAGAGGAGATTGATTTTGTATGTAAAAAGCAAATACCTGATTTAAAAGAAGAGATTGCCAGAAATGACATGGATTTGATAAAAAAAAGAATAGAGGAATTGAATTTAAATCCTGATTATACCTTTGATAATTTTGTTGTTGGACCAAGTAATGAACTTGCTTTTGCAACATGTAAAGCGGTGGCTGAAGAACCCGGGGTAAACTATAACCCTCTTTACATTTACGGAGATACCGGGCTTGGGAAGACTCACCTTTTGCATGCGGTGGCTCACAGATTTTGTGAGATTTACCCTGATAAAAAAATACTGCTCGTGTCTGCAGAAAGGTTCTTCCATGATTATGTTTCTGCTGTGAGGTCCAATAATTTTCCTTCTTTTAGAGAAAGGTACAGGGAACTTGATGTTCTTCTTGTTGATGATATCCAATTTCTTGCCCATAAAGAAGGGACAAGGGAGGAGTTTTTCAACACATTTAACGACCTATTTGACAGAAGGAAACAGATAGTGATCTCAAGTGATTCCCTGCCAGGGGATATTTATCAGTTTCAGGACAGGCTTGTTTCAAGGTTTAAATGGGGCATAATTGCGGATATTCAACCGCCTGATCTTGAAACAAGGATTGCGATCTTGTTTAAAAAGGCAAAAGTGTTTAATTTAAAGATTGAAGAGGATGCGGTTTTCTTCATTGCAAAAAAACTTAGAAAGAATGTGAGGGAACTGGAGGGGGCTTTAAAGAAATGCGGCATTTACGCAAATCTGAAAAAGAGCCCCATTACTGTTGAAATAGCGAAGGAATCATTGAAGGATATCCTTGAAGATGAGGAGCTGATTACCCCTGAAAAGATTATGAAACTGGTGGCAGATTATTATCGTGTCCCGGTTTCCAGGTTAAAAGACAAAAACAATTCAAGAAGTATTGTGGTTCCAAGGCAGGTGGCAATGTACCTCTGTAAACAATTAACCAACATGTCTTACCCTGAGATAGGGAGGGCTTTTGGTAACAAGCATCATACAACGGTAATGTACGCATGTTCAAAGGTGGAAGAGAAGATCGCTTCAGACCCAAGGTTTCGAAGGCTTGTTGACAGTTTTACTCAATCATTGAGATAAGTTTTCTTTCCCTTTTAAAATTCAACGATTTGTGTTAAAGTTTTTTAAAAGATAGTGGAGGATTTTTATGGCAAAGAAGAGTTTTGTCCTGGATACAAATGTGCTTTTACATGACCCAACTGCACTTGAAAGGTTTGAAGAAAATGATATTTACATTCCAATTGTTGTTATTGAAGAGATAGACAAGTTTAAAAAGAACATGAATGAGATAGGAAGGAATGCAAGATATGTTGCAAGGTATCTTGACGCTTTAAGGAAGGAAGGAAGACTTGACGAAGGGGTTAAGTTAGGGGAAAACCTCGGGGTGCTGAGGATAGTGTTTTCAAGGAAACAGGTGGACCTTTGGCCCCAGATCGGCAATGCTGCTGATAATGCAATATTGAATGTTGCTCTTGAATTAACTAAAGAAAAAGAGCCCCATGGGGAAGAGGTTATCTTTGTTACCAAGGATGCCAATTTGAGGATCAAAGCGGATGCTGTGGGGGTAAAAGCAGAGGATTATAAAAGCGATAGGGTTTCCATTGAGGACCTGTACAGGGGAGAGGTGGAGTATTACTGCGACGGTATTTTGATATCGAGGATCTATCGTGAAAAGGTCATTGAAAGGCCGAAAGAACTTGAACTTTTACCCAATCAGTTTGTAACCCTGATAAATGCTGAAAATCCCAAGAATACCGCTATTGCAAGGTACTATAAAACGGGGGAGTTTGGTACTGATGTCATTAAACTTTTAACCCCTGTTGAGGATGTCTGGGGGATTAAACCAAGAAACAGACAGCAGATCTATGCATTTGAGTTGTTGCTTGATTCCTCTGTTAATCTTGTTACCCTTGTTGGAAAGGCTGGAACAGGTAAAACCCTCCTTGCTATAGCATCCGGTCTTATGCAGGTTGCGGATCAGGACACCTATAAAAGACTTCTAATATCAAGGCCTGTTATCCCGATGGGCAGGGATATTGGTTTTTTGCCGGGAGATATTGAGAGCAAGATGGGTCCCTGGATGAAACCTCTTTATGATAACCTTGATTTTATAATCTCAAGGAATGAGGAGTATGCTGTTCCCTCTTACAGGGAACTGGAGAACCAGAATATACTCCAGGTTGAACCTTTAACTTACATAAGGGGAAGGAGTATTCCACAGCAGTTTATAATAATAGACGAGGCACAGAACCTCACTCCTTTAGAGGTAAAAACCATAATTACAAGGGCCGGAGAGGGAACAAAAATAGTCTTAACAGGAGATCCGTATCAGATCGATAACCCCTATGTTGATGCAAGTACCAATGGCCTCTCTTACCTGGTGGAGCACTTCAAGGGAGAATCTATCTTTGGGCATATCACCCTTGTTAAAGGAGAGAGGTCTTTCCTTGCAGAGAGAGCGGCTGAACTTTTGTAAAGGAGATTGGATGGATAAAGGTTATGGGGTTTATATAAAGGCTTTTGGAGTTGCAAATACACTCACTTTAACAAGGATGTTCCTTATCCCGGTTTTTGTTATATCATCTGTTTACGGTTATCAGAGATTTGCCTTTTTTACCTTTGTGGTTGCCGGTATTACAGATTTCCTTGATGGGTTTATTGCAAGGTACACCAAAAGTGTGACTGATGTTGGAAAGATACTTGACCCTATGGCTGACAAAGTTATGTTGATATCAATCTATGTTGTGCTTTCCTTAAAGAGTACTGGCAACCTTAACATTGTACCTGTGTGGCTTACTCTTCTTATAATCTTCAGGGATGTTTTTATTGCAATAGGTGGGATTATTGTTTTCTTTACAAAGGATGTTAATGCAATACTCCCTTCCATTTACGGCAAGATATCAACTGTTGTTCAGATAATTGGTGCTTCGATAATTCTTTATTGCAACGCTTATTCAATGAGGTTTCGTTTCATTGATGAACTTGTTTATGTGATTGGGTTTTTCACCATGCTTTCCGGTGTTATGTACCTTGTTAAGGGGGTCAGAAGCGTAATATGAAGAAATGGATGTTTTTTTCTCTTGTCTTTTTGATTCTTCTAATTCTTGTCTTTTCCCTTTCAGGAGTGCTTTCTTCCCTAATTATTGCCTTTATTATTGCCTATGTCTTTGACCCATTTGTTGACTGGTTTGAAGGGAAGGGATTGGGAAGAGTGGCGGGGATTTTAATACTTTTTGTGTTGTTTGTGGGGTTAATAGCGATGTTTTTCATTGTGGTTGTTCCTGTTTTTGAGAAAGAGGTTTCTGCTTTTTCTAAAAAATTGCCTGTGTATATTGAATCCCTTAAAAAAAGCACCGTACCATTTATAAAGGATTACATAGATAAACACCCTGACCAGGTAAATTACCTGAAACAGAAGGTTCAAAACTTCGGCTTTGACATATTGAAAAGTGTTTTTGGTTTTTTCAAATCCTTTTTCTCAGGGGTTATCGGAGTTGTTTTAAATATTCTTGATCTTTTATTGATTCCAGTTTTGGTATTTTATCTTCTTAAAGATATAGACGGTATAATAGCGAAGATAAGGTATTCCATTCCACCTGAATACAGGGAACAGATTGACGGTATTTTTTCCGAGATAGATGAGAAGATAAAGGCTTTTTTAAAGGGGCAGTTTATCGTTTGCGTTATCCTTGCTTTGATGTACTGTGTGGGTTTGTGGCTGTTCGATGTGCCACTTGCAATAGTAATAGGTATAGTTGCCGGCTTTGCAAATGTTATACCTTACCTTGGAATAGCAATAGGTCTCGTTCCTGCCATTCTTCTCAGTTATCTTGATTCTCATTCCATGATAAATGTTATGGGAGTAATTGGAACCTTTGCCGTAGCTCAGGCAATTGAGGGAACTGTTGTGTCCCCCAGGGTGGTTGGTGAGAAGGTGGGCCTTCATCCTGTTATGGTTATAGTTGCAATTCTTCTGGGGGGGCATTTCTTTGGGTTTGTTGGTATTCTTTCTGCTGTGCCTGTCGCAAGCATAGTGCTTGTTCTATTCTCAAGGGCTTACAGGTGGTATCTAAATAGTTCGTATTTCAATGGGTGATGCTTAGAGGGTATTCTTTTTACCTGTTTCTTTTTTTGATACCTGTACCATTTGTCTTTTTTTATCCCCATTCTGTGATTATTTATCTGTCTTTTCTATCGGTTTTTATTTTGTTGTTTGCAAAAAGGATTCTTCCTTTCTTTGTGACCTTTCTTTCTCTGATTATTCTGTCTTCGTGGTTTCAATTCCATCAGTACAATTTAATGAACTCCTTTACTGGAAACGGGGTTAAAACAAAAGGGGTGGTTTTAAAACAATCTGTTCACAGGTTTAACACTGATCTATTCGTACTTATACCCTGCCTAAAAGATTTCAGGGAAAGGAAGTTTTACTTTTTAAAGGTGGTTAAAGTAAGAGTGCATAATGTTAATGGTGATCTGACAGGTAAAATTGTTTCTGTAAAGGGGACTCTGGAAAAAGAGAAGGTTTATTTGAACAAAAATAGTAATGATTTTTTCTTTAAACTGTCCAGGGGATTGTTTTATGTCAAAGTTAAAGACAGGCGTTTTGTTAGAAATATCAGGGATGTTAAACTTTTTTCATACAAAAGATCTCTGTTAAGTGATTTTAGAAATGAGAGGGTGAGATCCTTTTTATCTGCAATCATTTTTGGAGACAGAGAAGCCCTTGATTACCGATTAAAGGACAGGGGGAAAAGGCTCGGCATTTACCATCTTTTTGTGGTTTCAGGTTTTCATCAGGGGATCTTTTTCGGGGCTTTGATGCTTTTTTTTCTTCCATTTCCTTTAAGAAAGAGGGTAAAATCTCTTCTTGCCATCTTTATTTTAAGTTTGATGATTGCTTCAACAGGTTTTTCTTCTCCCGCATTAAGGGTTTATCTGATGATACTCTTTTATTATGTTTTTAATTTAAGGGGAATAAATATACCCCCAGAAGATGCCATAGGTCTTTCCGGAATTTCTTTTCTGATCTTCTCCCCGTTTTCAGTGTTTGGGGCAGGTTTTTTAATGAGTTATATAGCGAGCGGTGCAATAGTTTATGGCGTTAAGAATTGTTCCCGATTTGTCTCTTATCTTTTGGTTCCCTTTGTGGCCTTTTTTTCCATTCTCCCCTTTTATCTATTTGTCTTTAATTATGTTCCGTTTTTTTCCCCTCTGAACAATATCTTTTTGCTTCCCTTTGTGTTTTTGCTGTTTTTCTTATTTTTTGCAAACATTGTTTTTTTCAAGTTTTTTACCCCGTTTCTGGAAAGGTATGTTCTGTTTTTTCTTGGTGTTTTGAATCATCTTCCCTCTTTTTCTCTGAACATATATCCACGCAGGTTTTTTTTGTTGCTTTTCGTTCTTGTTTTGCTTTTGTTTTTCGTTTACAAAAAACAGTTTTTTCTTTTTTCAGGGGGATTATTGGTTTTTTTCCTTGCGGGTTTTTTCCCTGTTAAGAAGGTCAACTCTCTATGCTTTTACGATAGTGGCAAACCCCAATGTTTTTCTGCTATTGAAGCAGGCAGGTGCATTGTTTGCAATACCGGGGATTTTTATTTTGCATCTTCCCTGTTGCAAAAAGAACTTGGAATTTGCGGGGTAAAAAGCATTGATTGCCTGTTACTTGCCTCTTTAAATGACCGTATCCTGGACAGGGTTGAGGTTTTATGTGAAAAAGTAAAGGTGAAAGAGATAATAGTCTCCCGCAGATTTATGCACAGTGTCTTTTTTTACAGGCTTGAATGGATAAAGAGGTTTTATCATTTAAGGGGGATCAGATTTTTAGCAAACGGGGAGACCTTTAATGGTGGAAAGTTCAGGATTTTAAACACAGGTCATGGTTTCGTTGTTGAGGTTGGGGGATTAAGAATTGGAGTGTCACCTGTAAACTGTATTAACAGAGTTGATTTTATGCTTTGCAACAGTTTAAAAGGGTGTGATAGGTCAGATGTTCCGGGTATAAGAATTGTTCCTAAATGCAGGAGTAAAGATAAAGAAAAAATCATCTGCACTGAAAGGGGAGAAGTTTGTTTCTGTTTAAAAAAATAAGGGGGTTACCCCCCTTTATTACTGCTTAAAGATTTTTAAAGACCAATCGTAAATGTATGGTATCCTGTACCATTCTCCTTTGCTTGCCTTTATCATCATTATAATGTGAAAAACAAACAGGAACAGTGTAAAAAGCAACTCTGCTACCCCGACAACGCAACCTATAAGGGGCACCAGACTCAGAATACCTGCAGCAAATCCGATTACCACCTCGATGATGAAAAGGGTTGTTCCTTGCTTTGCATGAAACTGAATAAACTCGTCCTCTTTCTCAACGAACAGTGGGATAAGGGTTAATATGCCAAAGTAACTTAAAATTGCCATTAAAACATTGACATCCTTTTGCGGTGGTCTTTCCCCTTCCGCTGAACCTGAAGGCGGTGGAGGTGGTGTTTGAGGCTCTGTAGGAGGAGTTGGCGGTGTATTAGCCTGACCTTCATTGAAGATTAAAATTGCTTCCATACTTTACTCCTTTTAATTTTGTTTTGCTTTACAAAAAAAATCTTAATTATATTTTAGAACATACTATTGAAAAATCAAGAATTGAAGTTGTAATATTTTAGAAAAGAATTGATTTTTTGAAAATTAATTAATTTTAATGTTCATCATTTCAAGGAGGGTACCCTTTTGTTTTTCAAGTTCTATAAGGGCTTTTTTATAGTTTATTATTGCATTTAATTCGTTAACCTTTGCCTTTGCCAGTTCTTCTTCTTTCTGGGATATCAGAAAGTTTGTTGACATGCCATTTTTGAATTTCTTTTTCTCGGCCTCTAAATCCTTTTCCCTGAGTACTCTTGTTTTTTTGGCAGCAAGGTATGCCCTTTCTGCTGCCTTTACTTTTCTTATTGCATTTTTAACATTAACCGTGACAGAGTATATCGTGTTTTTAAGGGATAGAATACTGCTTTTCTCCCCCAAAATTGCGTTTTTATATGCAGCCTTAGCAGCCCTGTTTTGAAATGTAAAGGTTACATTTAACCCCACAACCCATGTTTGATTGTCAAGTTTTAAAGCCATGTCAATGGCATCTCCCAGTGACCCGGCAATTATTATGGGGTTTCCATTCTGGTCAGTTTGATGCACGGAATTGTTCCCAGCATAGGCGACAGATGCGTAAAGGTTGACTTTCGGTAATCTTTTATTTTTTCTGAAAACCACCTCTAAATTCGCAATTTTATTCTCTATTTTTTTTATCCTTATTTCCGGGTTATTTTTCAGTGCCGTTTTGACACTTTCTTCAGGGTTTATTTTTTGTTTTTCAAAATTGAGAGTGTATTCAGGGACAATAACAGTATTCCATTGGTTTTGTTTTACATTGAGAAGTTTTTTAAGACTATCCTGAGTTTGCTGGACAAGGTTTTCGGCTTCTATCAATTGCTGTTCAGCGCTTGCAAGGTTGGCCTCTGCCTGATAGATTTCAACCTCAGCCATTGTGCCGACCTGAATTTTCTGTTTTGTTATGTTATACTGCTCCTTTGCAAGTTGCAACGATTCCTTTGCAACTTTAAGGTTCTGATATGCGTACACAAGGTCAAGGTATGATTTTGTGGTTTGTTCAATTAGGTTCATAACCTGCTGTTTGAACTGTTCTTTTGCTTTTTCTTCCATGTGCCTGTTTACATTTATCTGGTATTCAACATTCTTTCTCCCGAAGCCATTTAGAAGGGGCTGATCAATTCTCAGCCTGAATGTTGTTCCATATACAGGGTTTAATACGGAAAACATATAGTTCTCTGTTCTGTATTTGTATGATGTTGTGGTAAAGGTAATCTTTGCACCTGTGGATGTTTGCTGGGTAAGGCTGAAGTTTAAAAAGTCCTGAATGGATCGGGAAGCGTCAAGAAGTGTTTTAGGCGGCTGCGTTGAATCCTGGTGCTCAACGGTTAGGTTAAAGTTCAGGTCGTAAACGCTGTATGCCCCGTAAAGATTGTTTTTTGCTTTTTTATACGAGATCTTTGATATTTGAATATCAAGGTTGTTTTTTAACACCCTTTGTATTGCATCGTTCAGAGTGATTTTTATTGTTCTGGCATTTGTTGTAAGGCTGATAAATATAAAAGGAAACAACAACAGAAATTTTTTCATGGCTCCTCTCCTTTTTTTATTCTCCTTTTTATACGGTTCTGTTTTACAAATGTTTATAGCCCGAGCCTGTATTTAAATAGTTCCCCAATGCTTCTTAAAACCAGGGAAATGGTGAACTGGTTTGTGGTTATAGTTGAGTATGCATTGTTTTGATATGTTATGTTTACTCCAATGCACCTTTTATAGTACGCAAATGTTATCCTTTTGTATCTGAAATCGTTTAATGAGAAATCGTAATCAAACTGTGCTATTGCCCTCCAGTTTGAACTTAACCTTAATCTGTATCTACCTATCAGGGAGTTTCTGGTTTTTTCTTCTCCGTAAACAAAGCCTCTGTAGTAGGTCAGGTAAAGATTGTAAAGTGAGGTGTTAAAGGAAAGGGTGTCAAACCTGTTTGTTTTGGGGTTGTACTTGATGGTTGAAGAGATTGAGATCTCTTTTGTTACTGGAAAGAATACTATTGCCCGTATTTCTGTGAATTCTGATGACAGCACTGGATTGTAGGGGTCAATGTATCTTTTTGAACTGATGTTTTTTTCTCCAAACAGTGCAACTGTCCCTGTTTTATTTTTAAATAGAAAGTTTGAGTATAACCCTCCTTTTATGTAGAATCCTGAAGGATCAAAGTAATCCTCAATGCTGTGAAATAGAAATGTCGGTCCATCTGAGTTATCTCTGTAACCTGCCTGAATAAATGGCTGGATTGTGTTTTTAAAATGGTTGTATTTTTTATACAACATGGGAAACTTCAATGTATATGAGTAATCAATGGAGGTGTTTTGTTCCATTTTTTCAATAGAGTAATTCAATGTTTTTATTTTCAGTTTCTCTTCTATTGTAAGCTGGCTTAGTACAATGTCTTTTGTTGATAAAATATTTAAGGAGTATCTGGAATATGTAGCGTTTTTAACCCTATCGTCTGATATCAACGATGCCTTTAATTTGAATTTTATGTTTCTTCCGGATATTTTAAACCTGTCTCCATATATGCTTAAAGCGGGCATGGTGGAAGAGTACAGTACTGTTTTTTTTAAAATAGGCTTTTCAAGATAGATAGATGTTGTTATGGCAAAGTGTTTTCCCAATTTTCTGTAGTACCCGCCATAGGTATAAAAATCCCTCATAGCAAGGTCATATTTCCCGAAAGTGTAGTCCCTTACAAGGGAATAATCGTCACCCAAAAAGCCTTTAAAAGAGATTGTCTCATCTGGTGATGGTTCATAGGAGTACTGAAATTCACCCATAGTTCTTCTATTGTTTATCAGTTTGTCCTTTATTGAGTATATTTTAAATCTGCCGTATTCACCTTTTTTAAAACTCTCTCTGTACTCAAATGTCAAACCGGTTCCAGCCTTAGAGTAATAGTCAACCCCTAATGTGATATCCTGGCTTTGGCCTATTGGGATAAAGAGTTCCTGTTTGTAATTGAAGCCATGTTTTGAGGAGTTTCCAAGTTCAGGGATTAAAAGCCCGAAGGTTCTTCTGGTTTTGGCAGGATACACAAAAAAAGGAAGGTAAAAGGCTGTTTTTCTGTTTACCCTGAATTTTAGAGATTTAAATGTCGCATAACCCTCTTTTTTAACCCTGACCTTTTTTGAGAAAAATCCCCAGTAATTGCATCCTTCAGGGCAGGTTGTAAATGTGCAATTTTCCATTGAATAAACATTGTCGGGGAGAAAGGTAATATTTCTGGCAATAAATCTGTAGGTCCCTTCAAGTATTATTTCTCCCTTCAGTATGGTGATGTTTCCGGATGCTTTGTGATATAGAAGTGTTTTCCCCTTGCCTTTTATATCCCCTTTTCTTATTACAACATTTCCTTTTGCGATTACCACCCCGTTTTTTTTATCAATTGTGATGTTGTCTGCTCTGATTGAAAACTCTTTGCTTTTTACCAAACAGTTCCCGAAGAGCTTTACAGTTCCGTTTTTTCTATCGGTAATTATTCTGTCAGCCTTTACGGTAAATTGAGATGCTATCAGGTTGAGGTTAAACAGTATTATAATTAGTATGATACTAATAGTTTTTTTTCTTTTTATAAAATTTCTTTGCATCGTACCTTTCACCTGTAACCGAGTATATAATCAAAAACTTTGTCTGTTCAACTCCGATCGTAACCGCATCAAATGTGAGCATTGCATTTTTTACTTTCTCAGTGAAATTTTTGAAAACAAGGTATCTTATTGTTTTGTTTGACGGTTTTATGGGGGTGGCAAAATCAAGAAGGTACCTGCTTAAAACATCGTTTATTTTCTTTTCTGGATATTTTTTTATCAATGCTCTGAACATATCGTTATAGAGAAGGGGTTTCCTGTACTCTTTTTTGTTTGATATGAGTGAAATGAAGTTCGGATCTATGTAAACGGTTTTACCGGAGTTGTTGATTACTTTGATTTTAAAGTAAATAAAGAACACATTGGGTTTTAGATTAAAAACCTTAAAGTCTTTTGAAAAGGGCACATTTTCAACCTGTTCAACAGATATTGTAAGCCCCATTGATGATATTACCGCTTTCCTGTTTTTTATATAGAGGTTTGGTTTTGGCAGTGGGATGAAATGATAACAGTATCTGTATTCTTTTGCAGTAGCATTTAAAAATAAAAATAATGATAGCAGAATGATTAAAAGTTTTCTCATGGCTCTATCTCTTCTGATTTTCTTGTTACAATGTTGCTTATATCCTCATCTTTGCCAACAACCGTTAGTATGTGATTGGGTTGGATTTTCGTATCGCCGTAGGGGAGGATAATAATGTTTTCAGGATTGTGCTTGTCTTTTATCGCAATGACATAGATCTTGTACCTGTTTCTCAGGTCAAGTTCTATTAGAGTTTTACCTATGAATTCATTTAGGGGTTCAATATCCTTTATGGAATACTCCTCTGTGAGGGTTAATATGTCAGCCATATTCCTTTCAATAAGGTTTTTAGCAGTTTTTTCAGCCATATCTCTTTCAGGGAAAACAACTTCATGCACCCCAAGTGCCCTTAAAATGGCGGCATGATCGTCGCTTATGGCTTTCACAATTATCTTTTTAATTCCGATGTTTTTAAGGTGAAGAGAACAGAGGATGCTCGGTTCTATCTGTTCTCCAAGGCTTACCACACAGGCGTCAACATCTTTTGGCACGAGTGTTTCAAGTATCTCTTTGTCTTTTGCATCTGCAACATAGGCATGCGCCACATTGTCTGCAATTTTATTAACCTTCTCCTGATCGTTGTCAATTGCAATTACATGAGTTCCCAGTTTTGATAGAGATATTGCAAGGTGCTCTCCAAACTGACCAAGGCCTATGACACACACGGTTTTCATTTTTTTCTCCTTTTATCCAATCATAATCTTCTGTTCAGGGTAATCAATCTTTTTCTTGCTTTTCTTTCTAAATAGCAGGGAGGTGACTATGGCAAGCGGCCCAACCCTTCCTGCAAACATATCAGCTATTATAACAAGTTTTCCTGCTGTGCTTAAGTGTGAGGTTATGCCTGTTGAAAGCCCCACCGTGCCAAATGCAGAGACAACTTCAAAAAGCAGGTTTCTAAAACCTTCTTTGAAGGTGGCAAGTATGTTTGTTTCTGTGTAAAGCAAAATTGTAAAAGAAAATAAAACAGTAAAGAGCGCCAGTATAATGACTGATTTGATCTTTTCAACTGTATCTTCTGTCAACTTTCTCTCAAATAGCCTTTTTCTGAATCTTCCAAAGAACATATCTTTTACCACTATTAAAAATCCACTGAAAGTGGTTGTCTTTATCCCGCCTGCACATGAGCCTGGAGACCCCCCAATGAACATTAATGTAATCATGATAAAAAGCGAGGATGAGGGAAGGTTCCCAATGTCAACTGAATTAAATCCGGCAGTTCTTGTTGTAACTGATTGAAACAAACTATCAAGGATTGTGAGATTGGGGTCCCCTGCTTTTATAAGTATCGCTCCTCCTATTACTAAAGCAACGGTTGTGGTAAGTACGACTTTTGTGTGAAAACTTGCCCTGTTCTTTTTCTTTTGTAATAGTTGTTTTATTTCGAATAGAACCGGGTAGCCAAGCCCACCCATAACTATCAGCCACATGACTGTTCCAAGGGTTATCCAGGATGAATGAAAATGAACCAGGCTATCGGAGTATACTGAAAAGCCTGCATTGCAGAAGGCTGAAATTGAATGGAATATTGCAGAGTACAGGGCTTTTTTTGCCGGGTAAAACTTGTTTAATTTTAAAAACAATATCCCTGCTCCAATGCCCTCGATTAAAAAAGTTGACGATACTATGAACTTTAAAAGGTCTTCTATTGATAGGTGTTCAATATCGCCCCCAAAGGTGTCCTGAATGGTGTAATGAGTTTGAATTGAGTATGCTTTCTTGCTTAACCACACAAAGATTGCGGTGAATGTCATTATTCCCAGCCCGCCAATCTGTATCAGGGATAGAATTACTATCTGACCGAATATTGAAAAGTGAGTTCCTGTGTCAAATACTATCAAACCTGTTACGCAGGTTGCTGAGGTGGAGGTGAATAATGCGTCAATAAAACCGGTGTGGTTGCCCGGTGTGGAGGATACTGGCAATGTTAGCAGAATCCCACCTAAAAGTATAACCATGGCGAATGATGTTACCAGAGCAGATTCTGGTTTTGTTATCCATAGTCTGTATCTTAAAAGAAACTCCTTTATCATATCAAAAGAATTATAACACACAGGATTACAGTATTTTTTGTCTTAAATTTGAAATAATTTTTTAAATATGTTTTAATAATGAATGATAATTCATTCAGTTTTTAAGGTGGGCTATGAAATTGAAGAAAGAAGAAAAAAAGAGAAAAATTATTAACGCAGCCATAAAGATCTTTGCAAGAAATGGGTACTTTAATTCAAGGGTATCTGAAATTGCTAAAGAAGCGGGTGTTGCTGATGGAACCATTTACATTTACTTCTCCAGTAAAGAGGAGTTGCTTTCGGCCATTTTTGACGAAGCCCTGCAGGTTTTTGTTGAAGAATCCACGAGACTCCTTGAAGGGATTGAGGATCCGATTGAAAAGTTAAGGAACATAGTTTACCTCCATTTAAAGCATTTAGGCTCAAACAGAGATCTTGCGATGGTTTTTCAGATTGAATTCAGGCACAATATCGTTTTTATGGAAAGGTTGTCGAAGACAAGGCTTGCAGACTATTTCAAAATTATTGAAAGTGTTGTTACGGAGGGTCAGAAAAAAGGAGTATTTAAAGAACTTAATCCCAGATTCTGTGCAAAAGTCCTCTTTGGCATTATAGATGAAATGGTAACCTCATGGTTGATAGCGAATAAAAATTATTCCCTTGAAAAGGATGCTGACATTATAGTGAATACCTTTGTTTACGGTATTGCAAAAAGCGAATAATTTTGTAAAATAAAAGGAACATCACAAAACTTTGGGGGGACGGATGGAAATAAAAACTATATGTCATTTGTTTTTTGACCTTGTGGACAATTACCCGGAACATATCGTTTTTAAGTACAAAAAGGATGGTGTTTACCAGGGGGTGAGTGGAAAAGAGGTAAAAGAAATTGTTGAAGAACTTGCAAACGGGCTTATATCCCTGGGGGCAAAGCCTGATTCAAAGGTTGCCATTATATCCCACAACAGGATTGAGTGGGTTCTTGCCGACCTTGCAATAGTGACTGCAGGTGGAGTTACCGCATCCATCTATCCCACACTTTTGGGTCATCAGGCTGCATACATTATCAATGATTCTGATGCAGAGATTATCTTTGTTGAGAATATGCTTCAATATGAAAAGATTGAGGGTGTGTGGAAGGATTGTCCTAAACTGAAATACATGGTGGTAATGGACAACACAAAAGTGGATAAAGAGAATGTTATGACCTTTGATGAGTTGAGAGAAAAGGGGAAAGAATATAAAAGCCAAAACCCTGATGAATACAAAAACAGGTGGCAATCAAGGAAACCTGAGGATCTGCTCACCCTTATTTACACATCAGGGACAACCGGCGACCCGAAAGGGGTTATGTTAACTCACAATAACCTTGTAACCAATGTAAAAGATTCAACCGTTCATGTTCTTGGTGAGAGGTTAAAGCCGGGCAAACTGACAGCCCTTTCGTTTCTCCCATTAAGCCATTCTCTTGAAAGAATGGCAGGATATTATCTGATGCTTTACAATGGAGCAACTGTTGCTTTTGCTGAGAGTATAGATACTGTTGCGCAAAATATGCTTGAAGTTAAGCCAACCTGTATGGTATCTGTTCCAAGGCTTTATGAAAAAATCTACGCAAAGGTAATAGACACCGCTCTTTCAGCGGGGGGCTTAAAGAAAAAGATATTTCTCTGGGCAAAGAATATAGGCTCACAGATTGTGGCACATAAAGTAAATGGGAAAAAGCCATCGGGAATGCTTAAGTTCAAGTACTCATTGGCAAAAAAGTTGGTGTTTAGCAAGTTAAAGGAAAAAACCGGCGGAAGGCTGTGGTTTTTCATTTCAGGGGGAGCGCCGCTGGGCAAAGAAATTGCCGAATTCTTTCTTGCAGCCGACCTGATAATTCTTGAAGGGTATGGGCTAACGGAAACATCTCCGGTAATATCGGTTAACACCTTTGACAGAATTAAACCCGGTACTGTGGGATTGCCTATCCCAAATGTTCAGGTAAAAATAGCGGAAGACGGTGAAATACTCTGCAAAGGTCCAAATGTGATGAAGGGATATTACAAAAGGCCTGAGGATACAAAAGAGGCAATTGACGAGGATGGCTGGTTCCATACAGGGGATATAGGAATGATAGATGAAGACGGTTTCCTTGTTATAACAGATAGGAAGAAGGAGATAATTGTTACATCAGGTGGTAAAAATGTTGCTCCTCAACCAATAGAAAACGCTTTGAAGGCAAGCAAGTACATAACCCAGGCTGTGTTAATAGGCGATAAGAGAAAGTACATTTCCGCTTTGATTGTCCCTGATTTTGATGTTCTGGAAAGGTGGGCAAAAGAAAACGGGGTTGACTTCGGCTCAAGGGAAGAACTTATTGAAAAACAGGTTGTCAAAGACCTTATTCAAAAAGAGGTTAACAGGGTTAACGAAGACCTTGCAAGGTATGAGCAGATAAAGAAATTTGCCCTTTTACCACAAGAATTGACGCAGGATGGGGGAGAGTTAACACCCACATTGAAGGTAAAAAGAAGGGTAATTAACGAAAAGTATAAAGACATTATAGATAGTTTGTATGGTGAATAAGGATTTTTTAGTCCACCTAATTGAAAACGAATATATCAGGAAGGGCTTAATAGCCCTTCTTGTTTTGTTTTTTGCATTTTTTTTAAGAAGGGTTGCGGTTCAAAAAATATTCACACTTCTTGGAAAGATTGCAGGGAAAACAAAAACAAAGAGCGATGACTTTTTAACAGAGAACATCCCCCCTGTTATAAACAATTTTGTACTGGTTGTCGCAATATACATTATTGCATCCCTTTTCAAGACAGACATCTCTCATCCCCTTTTCAAAAAGGTTGTTGACAATGTTTTCCTTTTCATAGTTGTTTTTGTTGTAATCAGGTTTTTCTTTGTGTTAATAGACTCATTCGTAATTCTTCTTACAGAGTGGACTGCTAAAACAAAGTCTCCACTTGACGACCAGATTGCAATTGTTGCAAGAAAGTCTCTAAAAGTGGTAACGGTAATTCTTGGTATTCTGTTTCTCATTCAAAATATGGGTTACTCTGTTTCCGGTTTAATTGCATCCCTTGGGCTTGGCGGCTTAACCGTTGCCCTTGCTGCAAAGGATGCTGTCTCAAATTTTTTCGGTTCAATTGTAATACTTGTTGATTCTCCTTTTAAAATAGGAGACTGGGTAAAGATGGGGAGTGTTGAGGGGGTTGTTGAAGAGATAGGGTTTAGAAGCACAAAGATAAGAACATTTGAAAAAACCCTTATAACTGTTCCAAACTACAAAATAGCAAACGAATCTATTGAGAATTTCTCCAACAGGGATAGAAGGAGGATCAAGTTTACAATTGGAATTGAATACTCCACCCCCCCTGAAAAGGTTGAATCTGTTTTAAAGGGAATTAAATCTTTGATAGAGTCAAACGAAGGGATTGCAAAGGATTTTTACCTTGTAAACTTCACAACTTTTGCGGACAGCTGGCTTGAGATATTTGTGTATTGCTTTACAACCACAACAAACTGGAAGAAATACCTTGAAATAAAAGAGGAATTGAATCTTTCAATTATGAAACTTCTTGAAAGTAAAAAGGTCAATTTTGCCTTTCCTTCTCAGAGCATTTACATTGAGAAAGCCCCTGAAAACAACGCCTGAATTTTTTAATCCTTTCCATTCTTTATTCTTTCCCTTTTTTGAAGTAAAATTGTGGTAACTGTTTTTTGTGGGAGGGGATATGAACTCCGTAATTATGGTTGCAGGGACATTTTTTCTTTACATAATTGCCTATTCCATTTACGGGAAGTATCTTGGGCACAGGATTTTCGGATTAAGCAATGAAAATGAAACTCCGTCGCACAGGTTAAGGGACAATATAGATTATATCCCCACAAAAAAGGAGGTGCTTTTTGGCCACCACTTTACCTCAATTGCAGGGCTTGGCCCCATTGTAGGACCCACAATTGCGGTTATATGGGGGTTTGTGCCTGCAATTTTGTGGGTGATATTCGGCTCAATATTTATGGGAGCAATACACGATCTTGGCTCTGTTGTTGTTTCAATGAGAAACAAAGGGTACTCAATAGGGGAGATAACCACCAAACTTGTAAACAGAAGAACAAGGATGCTTTTTCTTTTTATTATATTCTTTGAACTGTGGATGGTTATTGCTGTCTTTGCCCTTATTATTGCCATACTTTTTACCCTTTATCCCGGCTCTGTGATCCCTGTATGGCTTCAAATTCCAATATCAATGGGAGTTGGCTACTATGTTTACAAAAAAAACGGCAACATATACATTGCATCAATAATTGCCATAATTTTAATGTATTTCACCATATACATCGGCACCTACTACCCTGTTAAAATGCCTGCTCTTTTCGGTTTAAGCGGCCAGGAGATCTGGATGATAATCCTTTTTGCTTACTGTTTTATTGCCTCTGTCCTCCCTGTCTGGGTACTGCTCCAGCCGAGGGATTTTATAAACGCATTGCAGTTGATTCTTATACTTGTTTTGATGGCACTTGCGGTTTTTGTCTCTCACCCTCACATTGTTGCCCCCGCTTTAAGGCTTCACCCTGAGGGTGCACCTCCGATTTTCCCGTTTCTGTTTATAATAATTGCCTGCGGTGCAATATCAGGGTTCCACTCACTTGTGGCATCGGGGACAACCTCAAAACAGATTGACAAAGAATCTGATGCCGTATTTATAGGCTATGGGGGCATGCTTGCAGAGGGATTCCTTGCAACCCTTGTTATAGTTGCCTGCATAGCAGGGATAGGGCTTGGCACACACGGGGCAAACGGGGTTGTTTTAACAGGAAAAGAGGCCTATATGCACCATTACCTTTCCTGGACAGCCATAAAAGGGCTCGGTGCCAAACTTTCCGCATTTGTTACAGGTGCGGTTAATATGATTGAGAAGTTAGGGATCCCCAAAAACCTTTCAGCAACAATACTTGGAGTTTTCCTTGTTTCTTTTGCAAATACAACCCTTGATACTGCTGCAAGGATACAGAGGTATGTTATCTCTGAGCTTGCACTTGATTACAAATTGAAACCTCTATCAGACAAGTACATTGCAACCTTTATTGCGGTTGCAACCGCAGCCCTTCTTGCCTTTTCAAATAAAGGTGGAAAGGGGGCTCTTGTTCTGTGGCCTCTTTTTGGCTCGGTTAATCAGTTGCTTGCAGGGCTTGCGCTTCTCATAATAACCGTTTATCTTAAAAGGAAGAACAAACCGCTATTCTATGTTGCAATCCCCTTGGTTTTTATGGTTGTTATGACAGGGTTTGCCATGGCATACAATATCCTTGATTTTTTTCATAAGCGTAATATACTTTTACTCTTGATAGGCATTGCAGTTTTTATCCTTGAAATCTGGATGGTAATAGAGGCAATGGTTGTTTTGAAAAAGAAAGAAATAACGGGGTGATAAAATGGCTAATATTAAGATTGATAAGGCTTACAATCACAAAGAGGCAGAGAAAAAATGGTATCAGATGTGGGAAGAAAGGGGTTACTTTGTAGCAGATTCAAAAAGCGATAAACCCCCCTTTTCAGTGGTTATTCCCCCTCCAAACATAACAGGTAACCTTCACATGGGCCATGCCCTTGTTTATACACTTCACGATGTCATTGTCAGGTACAAAAGAATGAAGGGATTTAACACCCTATGGCTTCCTGGTGTTGACCATGCGGGAATTGCAACCCAGAATGTTGTTGAAAAGCAGCTTGCAAAAGAGGGTAAAACAAGAAAAGACCTTGGAAGGGAAGAGTTTGAAAAAAGGGTGTGGCAGTGGAAAGAGGAAAACGAGGATGCAATAAAAAACCAGTTGAGGAAACTTGGATGCTCTGTTGACTGGACAAGGTTTCGCTTCACCCTTGACCCCGGACTTTCAAGGGCTGTTAGAAGGGTTTTTGTTACCCTTTACAAAGAGGGTTTAATATACAAAGATAGTATGATTGTAAACTGGTGCCCGAGGTGTGAGACTGCAATTTCAGACCTTGAGGTAAAACATAAAGACAGAGACGGGAAGTTGTGGCACTTTAAATACCCTGTAAAAGGGGAGAAGGATAAATTTGTGGTTGTTGCAACAACAAGGCCTGAAACAATGCTTGGAGATACGGCGGTTGCCGTTCACCCTGATGACGAAAGGTACAAAGACCTTGTTGGCAAAACAGTTATAATCCCAATAGTTAACAGGGAAGTGCCTGTTATTGCCGATGACTTTGTTGACAAAGAGTTTGGAACAGGATGCGTAAAGGTAACCCCTGCCCATGACCCCAACGATTACCAGTGCGGGTTAAGACACAAACTTGATATAGTTGAGGTTATTGACAGGCACGGTAATATGACTGATGCTGCCGGTGAAGAGTTTAAGGGGCTTGACAGGTTTGAAGCGAGGAAAAAGGTTGTTGAAAAGATGGAAGAGCTGGGCCTTCTTTTAAAGATTGAGCCTCATAAACATGCTGTAGGGGAATGTGATAGGTGCTCTACTATAATTGAGCCTGCTGTTTCAACCCAGTGGTTTGTTAAAATAAAACCTCTTGCCGAGCCTGCATTAAAGGTTGTTGAAAACGATGATATAAAGTTTGTCCCTGAAAAGTGGAAGAAAACCTACTATGAATGGATGAGGAATATACACGACTGGTGTATTTCAAGGCAATTGTGGTGGGGGCACAGGATACCTGCGTGGTACTGCAAGGATTGCGGCCACATTACGGTTGCTGAAATTGACCCTGAAAGTTGTGAGAAGTGCGGTTCAAAAAACATTGAGCAGGAAAAGGATGTTCTGGATACCTGGTTTTCTTCTGCATTGTGGCCTTTTTCAACACTTGGCTGGCCTGACGAGACCGATGACCTAAAGACTTTCTATCCTACAAGTGTTCTTTTAACAGGCTTTGACATACTGTTTTTCTGGGTTGCAAGAATGATTATGATGGGGCTTAAATTTATGGGGGATGTCCCGTTTTACACAGTTTACTTCAATGCCCTTGTAAGGGATGCACACGGCCAGAAGATGTCAAAGTCAAAGGGCAATGTAATTGACCCCCTTGAGGTAATGGAGAAGTTTGGGACAGACGCTTTAAGGTTTACTCTCTCCATTATGGCTGTGCCCGGAACTGACATATCCCTTTCTGAGGAGAGGCTTGAAGGTTACAGGGCTTTCTGCAACAAAATATGGAATGCAACAAGGTTTGTTTTAATGAACATAGATGAAACTGTTGATGCCACAACCGTTGATTACTCTTCTTTAGCCCTTGCTGATAAGTGGATTTTATCCAAACTTTCAAAGGCTATAGCGAATGTTGACGAGAACATAGACAAGTTCAGGTTTCACGAGGCTGCAAACACCCTCTATCATTTCTTATGGCACGATTTCTGTGATTGGTACATTGAAAGCACAAAGAAAAGGCTTTTAAACGACGAAGAGAATGTAAAAAAACTCCTTGTCCTTGTTTTAACAAGGGTATTGAAACTCCTTCACCCGTTTATGCCTTACATAACCGAGGAATTGTACCAGAAACTGCCGGGGCATGGGGAAAGCATTGCCATTGAGCAATTCCCTGTTTTCAGGCAGGACTGGGTTGATGAAACTGCAGAAAGTGAGTTTGAAACATTGCAGGAGATAATCTCCAAGATCAGGGGAATTAGAACAGAGAAAAAGATACCGCCGTCAAAAAAGATAGAGGTTGATTTAATACCGCTGAACGATGAAATCAAAACCTTAATTGAAAGGGAAAAGGATTTAATAGAACTTCTTGCAGGCGCAAAATCAATCTCCTGCGTTGAGAAGTTTGATGATGAAAAAATGTACTCAAAGGCTGCTGCAAAGGGAACAGAGATAGGGGTATCCCTTGAGGGGCTTCTTGACAGAGATGCTGAAAGGGAGAGGATTTCAAGGGAGATGGCAAAGATTGAAAAAGAGATGGAAAAGGTTAAAAAGAAGCTTGAAAATGAAAATTTCCTCTCCAAGGCTCCAAAAGAGGTTGTTGAGAAAAACAGAAACATTTATAGAGAATTGAAAGAGAAGTACGAGGTATTAAAACAAAACCTTGAAAACCTGAAATAGAGGACAGATGAACATAGCAATTACAGGTGCTTCAAGCGGCATAGGGTATGGGCTTGCAAAAAGGTATATTGAAAAAGGGCACACCCTCTTTCTTTTTGCGAGAAGAAGGGAAAAACTTGAAGAATTGAAAGCCCTTGCTCCGAACAGGGTTTTTGTCTATCCAATAGACATCACAAAATTCGGTGCATTTAAAAAGATAGTTGAAGAGGTGGCAAAAAGAAACTTCATTGACATTGCAATTGCAAATGCAGGAACATCAACAGGGCACGGGCTTGAAGTGCCTGACTTTGAATCATTTAAAAAAACCTATGACTTAAATGTGCTTGGAGTACACGCATTTTTAGAGCCACTTGTGAACAAAATGATTGAGCAGGGAAAAGGCAAGATCGTTGTAATATCCTCTCTTGCATCAATAATCGCTTCCCCCTCATCGGTTGCTTACTCCTCAACAAAGAGGGCTTTGAACTCTTACTGCGAATCAATGAGAAACCTTCTATCCCCCTATAACATCAAGGTGATAAACATAATGCCCGGATTTATAAAAACCCCTTTGACAGAAAAAAACAAATTCAAAATGCCGTTTTTAATGGAACTTGATTATGCACTTGACAGAATTGAGTATGCAATTGACAAAAACAAAAAAGAGTATGGATTCCCTAAATTGTTTTACTTTGTTTTAAGGTTCTTATCCTGTATGCCTGCTTTTTTCAGAGACTTTATCCTCAAAAAAACCGCCAAAAAGGTGTTTTAATGTCTGATTACATACTTCTCATCACCGCAGGGGGGGTGGGGAAAAGGTTTGGAAAGCCCTATCCAAAGCAGTTAGAGAAGATTAACGGCAGGCCTTTAATTGAGTGGACTGTTGGTTTTTTTGAAAAAATAAAGCCCGCATTTTGTGTTTTAACCTACCCTGAAGGGTTTGAAAGTGATTTTAAATTCCTTGAAAACAGGTTTTCCTTCCCGCTTTTTTTAGTTAAAGGGGGTAAGGAGAGGTTTTTCTCTGTGAAAAACGGGGTTGAGTTTGTTTTTCGGAAGGAAAATAAAAAAGATATTCCCCTCCTTGTGCACGACGGGGTAAGGCCGTTTTTGAGTTTAGAGGTTGTGAAAGAGGTGATAGAAAAGACAAAGGAGAAAGGCTGCGCTGTTCCCTATATCCCTTTAAGCGGCACATTGAGAAGGCTTGAAAACGGTGAGTTTTCAGAGGTTATTGACAGGAAAAATGCGGTTGCCATAACCACCCCTCAGGGGGCAAAACTCTCTATTCTTCACACCTGTTTTCAAAAAGCAAAAAAGATCTACACAGACGAATCCACCATGCTTTCAGATTTCGGTTTTAACCCCTTCCCTGTAAAAGACTGGCATTTTAACATTAAAATCACCGAGCAAAGTGATATTGAGATTGCTTTAAAACTCATTGATTTTTTTTGAATTAAACTTTCCCAGATAAAAGGGCTGAAAAATTCCTTGACTTTATATTTTGATATTTGTCAAAATGTAAAAATGATGGGAGGAGAGATGAAGAGAAAACTTCTTTTTCTTTGCACAGGGAATTCTTGCAGAAGTCAGATGGCTGAGGGGTATGGAAAACTCTTTTTGTCAGATATTGTTGATGTTTATTCGGCAGGCACCGAAAAGCACGGGCTTAACCCTTATATGCTTAAAGTGATGGATGAAGACGGGGTGGATATGAGTGGCCATTACTCAAAAACACTTGACGAACTGGACAGCATCAACTTTGATTTTGTTATTACACTTTGCGGCCATGCAAAAGAAAACTGCCCTGTTTACCTTAAAGAAAATGCAATTGTGATTCATCACGGCTTTGAGGACCCTGCTAAATTCAGGGGAAGTGAAGATGAAATTTTAAATGAATTCAGGCGGGTAAGGGATGAGATAAAAGAGTTTGTGCGATACGAGTTGCCTCACCTTTTAAGAGAGGTTGAAAATGGATAGATTATCCGCTTTCTCAGGCCTTTTTAAAGCACTTGGGGATGTTAACAGATTGACCATCTGCCTTTTGCTTTTCAAAAGGGAGATGTGTGTTTGTGAGATTGTTCAATGCCTTCCTGTTTCTTTTTCCACAGTTTCAAGCCATTTGAGGCTGTTGCAGGGGGCAGGTATTGTGAAAAGCAGAAAAGAGGGGAAGTGGGTTTTCTATTCCCTTGAATCCGACCGTTTTATCCGGAAGATAATAGGGGATGTTTTTAACTCTTTGAAGAATGATGAGTTTTTTAGCGAAATGTTAAAAAAGGTTGATAAATTGTCCCCTGATGTTTGCTCCCTTAAATTCAAGGAGTGAGGTATGTGGTGGATACCTGTCCTTTTTTTCTTTATAGCCTTTGTTTTTTCAATGCTTGGTATGGGGGGCTCTCAGGTTTACATACCTGTCCTTTTCTGGGCAGGGCTTGACTTTAAGACTCAGGCAATACCTCTTGGTATGCTTTTGAATGTGGTGAACAGCTCATCCGCTGCTTTTACTTACTGGAAAAAGAAACTTATTGATTTTAAAATAGGGGTTTTTTTCGGGATAACTATGCTTGTGTTTGCACCTGTTGGGGCTTATTTTTCAACAATTCTGCCGTCTAAATTTCTCATTTTTGTGTTTGCATTGTTCACATTTATATCTGCAACTATGATGTGGATAGGATGGCAGCCTGAAAGAAAAATGGAAGGAAAGGGAAGGGTTATTTTAGGGTTTACAGGGGGAAGTGTGCTTGGCTTTCTTGCAGGGCTTATCGGAAGGGGCGGAGGCTCGTTTGTTGTCCCTTTTTTATATATGGCCGGTGTTGAGGCAAAGATTTCTGCTGCCACTTCCTCTTTAATCGTAACATTTTCGGGAATTTCAAGTTTTCTCTCACACATTGCAATGACTGCAAAGCCGGACTGGGGATTGTGGTTTTTGTGCGTAATTGCTGTTTTTGCAGGAAGCAGGCTTGGTTCAAACTTTATGGTAAAAAAACTAAAGGGAAGGGAAATAAAGAGGGTTTTTGCAATAGTGCTTTATCTTATTGGGATTATCCTCATTGTCAAGGATATTTTATTGAAATAGGAGGCTTAATATGTTTGAAAGGCACCGTAATATTGTTAATTCAATCGAGGGTTTAAAAGAGGAAGAACGGGAGTTTTTGTACTCTGCATTGAATATTCACGGGCATATATGCGGCGGAATGCCAATGGGTTATGTGGCCGGGCTTGCTGGACTGAAAGCCCTTGGTATTAAAAGGGAAAGAAATATGGATACTATGGCAATAATCAATGTAGGAAATGGCCATGCAGCAGGGTGTTTTGCCGATGGTGTTCAATTTGCTACAGGGTGTACCTCTGGTAAGGGAATTTTAAAGAAAGAACCAAAGGGTAAGTGGAGTTTTCTTTTAATTGATAAAAAGAAGGGAAAGGCTGTAAAGGTTACATTAAAGGGAGAGATTTTAAAAAAGGCTTTTTCAGCACCTTTTATTCAGGATTACAGAATTAAAGGGATAAACCCCACAGATATCCCTGAGAACATTGCAGAGCCTGGATTTAAAAGGCCTTTTTCATTGCAATTTGATCAATTGGTGAAGGTTGAAGGGCCGTTTGATTTTCACATTGAAAAGAAAAAACCCTGTTTTAAAATAGTAGAGTGCAGCATGTGCGGAGAGATGGTTGCGGAAAATTATGTTAAACTTGAAGAAGAAAAGGTGGTTTGCATAGATTGTTGCGGATATAAATTTTAAGATTAAACAGATTCTTAATTTCTTTATTCTTAATTTTTCATTTTATTTGAAAAATCTGCTAAACTTTATTTTAGAAAGAAAAAGGGGTACAAATGAGTTTTTCGGGACTCTTTAATTCTGCAAGGAATTGGCTGAATGTCCATGGTTTTGAAATAGTAATTGTGTTTTTTCTTGGCTTTACAGGTATTTATATTTCATTAAAACTGTCGAAGATAATTGAGAAAGCACTTTTGAAAAAGGATGTGGAGAGGGCTATCTCTTCTCTCATTAGAAAACTTGTTTTTTACTCTCTTTCTGTTTTGATTGTTATTGCGGTATTAAATAAACTGGGGGTAAATACCGCTTCTCTTTTAACAGTTATAGGCGCAATGGGTCTTGCTGTTGGGCTGGCGTTAAAGGATTCTTTCTCCCATTTTGCCTCTGGTATTCTAATTGTATTGCTTCGCCCTTTTACTGTTGGGGATTACATTAAGGTTAACGGTTTTGAGGGGTTTGTGCAGGATATAGGCATCTTCCATACCACATTAAATACTCTGGATAATGCAACAGTTATAATCCCAAATTCTTCTGTTACAAATACAACGGTAATCAATTTTACAAAAGAAGACAGGAGGAGAGTTATTCTGACTTTCGGAATAGGTTATGGGGATAATATTGAAAAAGCAAAAGGGATTATTCTTGGTATTTTAAATGAGAATGAAAAAATTTTAAAAGACCTGGAACCAATGGTTGCTGTTAGCGAGCTTGGGGATAATTCCGTTAATATTCAGGTTAGGGCATGGGTAAAAACCGAGGATTACTGGGATGTTTACTTTTATCTTCTTGAAAGTGTTAAAGTTGCATTTGACAATAACGGGATAACAATTCCATACCCGCAACTTGATGTACATTTGAATAAAGAATAATTTTTATTTTTTGATAAAAATTATTGACAGGAGTGTTTTAATAGGTTAACATTTTATCAGGGAGGTTGATATGCTGGATAAAAGGATGAACGATGCTTTAAACAAACAGTTAAACGAGGAGTTATTCTCCGCTTACCTTTACCTTTCAATGTCTGCATGGTTTGATTCAATTGGATTGAAGGGTTTTGCAAACTGGATGATGGTGCAGTACAAGGAGGAGACGGAGCATGCAATGAAGTTTTACAGTTACATTCAGTCAAGGGGTGGAGAGGTAAAACTCCTTGCAATTAAAGAACCCCCTCAAAAGTGGGATTCCCCCCTTCATGCCTTTGAAGAGACTTTGAAGCATGAGCAGTTTATTACAAAGTGCATAAACGAACTTACCGACCTTGCCGAGGAGTTGAAAGACAGGCCTACAATGAACTTTTTGCAGTGGTTTGTCGACGAGCAGGTTGAGGAAGAGGAAAACGACAGGGAGATTATTGACAGGTTAAGGTTGATTGAGGGAAGCAAAAACGGTATCTTTATACTGGATAGGGAGCTTGCCCAGAGGCAGTTTGTTCCTGAATCACAGTAAAGGACGGGGATTTAATTGAAAGAAAAGGTTTTTGTCGTTGACGATGAAGAAGATATTTTAAACCTTGTTTCCCTGCACTTAAAGAGAGCAGGCTATCAGGTTAAAGAATTTAAAGAGGCGGGCAGTTTCTTACAAGAGATTGAAAAAGAAAGGCCCGCCCTTGTTGTTCTTGACTTAATGCTTCCAGATATGGATGGAATTGAGGTTTGCAGGTTGTTGAAAAGCGATAGTAAATACGGGGATATCTATGTTTTGATGCTCACAGCATTATCCTCTGAAACAGATGTTGTGCTTGGCCTTGAGTTAGGGGCAGACGATTATGTTACAAAACCCTTTTCCCCGAGGGAGCTTGTTGCAAGGGTGAAGGCTGTTTTGCGAAGGGGAAAGGGTGAAAGTGAAGCCCATACAGTTGAAATTAAAGGTATATTGAAACTTGATTTTGAGGGGTACAGGGTGTGGGTTAAGGGTAAAGAGATTGAACTGACAGCCACAGAGTTCAGGATTTTGAAGATCCTGATTGAGAAAAAGGGAAGGGTTCTGTCAAGGGAGAAAATACTTGATTACCTGTGGGGAAATGAAAAGTATGTGATTGAAAGAACTGTGGATGTTCACATAAGGCATTTAAGGGAGAAACTTGGAGAGGCAGGGTGTTTTATAAAAAATGTGCGGGGGGTTGGGTACAGGTTTGAGGCATGAAGGATTCAATTTTTTTAAAGATATTCCTCAATTTCTTTATTATAATTCTGCTCCTTGCACTTTTTGTTTTCGCTTTTTCTTTTCGTGTTGTTAAGAACCATTACATAAAAACCCTTGTCTCGGATTTAAAAAACCTTGCAATCACCCTTTCGCCGGAGGTTTTGTCCTTTGTTGAAAAAGAGCGGTTTAAATCCCTTGATGATTTTGTGAAGAGATTGGGAAGTGAAACGGATACAAGAATAACCATTGTTTCGGTTAAAGGAAGGGTTTTTGCAGATTCAAAAAAAGACCCCGCGTTAATGGAAAATCATAGAAACAGGCCTGAAATTATAGATGCCTTAAAAAACGGTTTCGGGTATTCAATAAGGTTCAGTAAAACAGTTAAAAAAGAGATGCTCTATGTTGCAATCCCTCTTAAAAAAAGCGGGAAGGTAATTGCATTTGTCAGGGTTAGCCTTTTTTTAAGAGACATAAACAGGTTGCTTGACAAATTAAAGGGAAGGCTTTTGTTTATAGTTGTCGCAATTTCTCTTTTAGCCTTGATTTTTGCCTTTCTCGTCTCAAAAAACCTTTCAAAGCCAATAGTTGAACTTGCGAAAGAAACAGAGAAAATTGCAGAAGGGAATTTCAATGTGAAGATTGATATTAAAAGAGATGACGAGATAGGGTTGCTTGGAAAAAACTTTGTTGAAATGGCTGAAAAATTGAAGGTTTTGTTCAATGACCTGAAACTTAAACAGCAGGAACTCTCTAACATAATCTCATCTCTCTCCGAGGCGATTGTCGTGCTTGATATTGAAGATTGTATCCTTTTCTTTAACAAAGCATTCCGCACCTTTTTCGGAAATGTCAGAAAGGGAGACAAAATTTATCAATACATTAGAAGCCACACATTTTTAAACCTTATTGATGAAGCAAAAAAGGGGAGCACAACCCTTAAAGAGATAGTGATAAAAGGCAAACCCTTTCTTTGCAGCATTGCCATTGTTGATGAAAACAGGGAGTATATTGTTGTGTTGAGAGACATCTCGGAGTTTAAAAACCTTGAAAAGATAAAAAAAGACTTTGTTTCAAATGCCTCTCACGAGTTAAGAACCCCCTTAACTGCAATAAAAGGATACCTTGAAACCCTTGAAGATGAGGTTAGCGAGCAGGGCAGAACCTTTCTGGACATTGTCAGGAGAAATACAGACAGGCTGACCAATATTGTCAATGACCTGTTAACCCTTTCAGGCATTGAAGACAGGGGGATTGAAGAGAGGGTTGATGTGAATTTGACTTCAATTTTGAAGAATGTTGTATTTCTTTTTAAACAAAGGGCTGAGGAAAAGGGGTTAAGCCTTGAATTTAAAAACAGAATTGAATCGGATGCTTTCATAAAGGGAGACCCCTTTAAACTGGAACAGGCTTTTATCAATCTTGTTGACAATGCTATAAAGTACACTGATAAAGGGAAAGTTGATGTTTTACTTGAAAAGGTTGAAAGGGGTTTCCTTGTCAAGGTTTCGGATACAGGTATTGGAATACCCGAAAAAAGCATTGAAAGAATTTTTGAAAGATTCTATGTTGTCGATAAATCCCGCTCCAAAAGCATGGGGGGCACAGGGCTTGGGCTTTCAATAGTGAAACACATTGTTATGCTTCACAACGGAGATATAAAGGTTAATTCAAAATTGCAAGAGGGCTCTTCTTTCTCTGTCTTTCTGCCGGAAAAATAAAAATCAGGAAATTAACAGTAATTTAACAAATTGCTAATTCAAATTTAACCTTCCGATGAAAAACTTATTCCGAAATACTTTCGGGAGGTTTTGATGAAAAGACTTTTTCCCCTGTTTTTTATGGCGTTTTTTGGTTTTTCCCTGTTAGGCCAGAGTTTACCATCCTGGATAGCAAACACAAAGGTAAAGGGAGATTTCAGGTTAAGGGAAGAGTACAAGGATGAAAGCGGTAAGGTTGACAGGTATAGAACAAGGATAAGGTTCAGGCTTGGTTTTCTCACCGCTATCAACCAAAGGGTTAAAATAGGGTTTAATTTTGCTTCAGGTTCAGGAGACCCCCGCTCAACCAATGTAACACTTGGAGATTCTGAATCAAAGAAGGAATTTAACATTGATTCGGTTTACTTTGTTTACAGAGTACTGGATAGCCTTTCTATCTGGGGCGGCAAATACACATCAATAAAGCATGCCCTTTTCAGGCCAACCGACCTTTTATGGGACTCTGACATAACCCCGGAAGGTGTTGGCTTTATTTACAGAAAAAATTTGACTGACAGTACAGGGTTTTTTCTAAACGGTTCTTACATTGCCCTTGACGAATTCAAGTCAAGCGGGGCAGACCCTTTTATATATTTTGTTCAGCCTGGATTAAAAGTGAATTTAAATAACACTGTTGTTAAAATCGGGCTTGCGTATTACAGCGGGGTGCATGTAAAAGGCAATGTATTTAAGTACTCTTCCGGGACAAACACCCTTGAAAACGGGGTTTTAAAGTACGATTACAAAGTGTTTAGCCCCTCTTTTGAGGCAAAGTGGAAGGTTGATGGTGAAAGGGTTAAATTTTTCAAACTGTTTGGCGAGTATGCAAACAATACAGAGGTTGACGACAATGACTCAGGTTACGAGTTCGGGCTTGGGTTTGGCAAAAAGTTAAAATCAAGGGGAGACTTTGAGGTTAAATTGAATTACAGACATCTTGAAAAGGATGCCTGGCTTGATATTTTCCCGGATTCAGACGCATTCAGTGGAAAAACAGGGGTAAAGGGTGAAGAGATAGAGGTTAAGTATTGCCTTGAAAAAAATGTTTATTTAACGGTTGATGTTTACAATATGAAGAAGATTTCCGATACCAATCACAAACAGAAGGTTGTACAGTTTGACCTTAACTTTAAATTTTAAAAGGAGGAAAAAAGATGAAGAAGATTTTGTTTATCCTTTTGGTGATTTTAATTGCAGGCTTTAATACGGCGGGTTTTTCAAAGGGGATTGAGTTAACAGGTGCAGGCGCAACATTTCCCTATCCCCTGTATTCAAAGATGTTTAACGAATACCATAAATTAACAGGAACGAAAGTGAATTATCAGGCAATAGGCTCTGGTGGCGGTATAAGGCAATTAAGGGCTAAAACAGTTGATTTTGGTGCATCTGATGCATTTGTCAATGATGAAGGGTTAAAAAAGTTTGCAAGTCCAATTGTTCACATTCCAATGACTGCAGGTGCCGTTGTTGTTGCTTACAATCTGCCGGGGAATCCTCAATTAAAACTTACTCCTGAAGTACTTGCAGATATATTTCTTGGAAAGATTAAAAAGTGGAATGATAAAAGGATTGCTGAATTAAATAAAAATGTACAGCTTCCGTCCCTTCCAATAATGGTTGCCCACAGATCTGATGGCAGCGGAACGACATTCATATTTACCGATTACCTCTCAAAGGTGAGCAAAGAGTGGAAGGAGAAGGTTGGAAAGGGTAAATCGGTAAACTGGCCTGTGGGCCTTGGTGGAAAAGGGAATCAGGGGGTTGCCGGTCTTGTTAAGAATATGCCGGGCTCAATAGGGTATGTTGAGCTTGCATATGCAATTCAAAACAATATGCCTTATGCAACACTTAAAAATAAGGCCGGAAACTTTGTGAAACCTTCATTGGAATCCGTTTCAAAGGCTGCAAATATTGATCTGCCCGATGATATGAGGGTAAGCCTCACAAATACCGGTGCATCTTATGGATACCCTATTTCAGGTTTCACCTGGATACTTGTTTACCAGAACCTTGAAGATGGTAAATTAAGTGAGGAAAAGGCAAAGGAACTTGTAAATCTTTTGAAGTGGATGCTTACTGAAGGTCAGAAGTATTGCGAGCCTTTACACTATGCTCCTCTTTCTGAAACTGCGAAGAAGAAAGCACTGGCAATCTTGAAAAAGGTAAAGTACAGAGGAAAGGCTTTATTAAAGTAAATGCTCAGGGATAGGTTTTTTAAGTTTGGTTTAAAACTTGCAGGGGGGCTTATTGCCCTTCTGATTTTTTCAATATTTGTATCCCTTGTTATTGCAAGTATTCCCTCAATTAAAGAGTTTGGGCTTTCTTTTGTTTTCGGGAAAGAGTGGAATCCTGTTGAAGAGCACTTTTCTGCCCTGCCTTTCATAATCGGGACATTGCTTACCTCTGTTTTGGCGCTTGCCATATCTTTACCTTTTTCCCTTGCAATTGCCTTTTTTTCAGGGGAGTTTTCCAAAAAGGGGTTAATATCCTCTCTCATTGCCTATGCCACTGATCTTCTTGCAGGAATTCCCTCTGTTATCTATGGTTTCTGGGGCTTGTTTTTCCTTGTCCCTCTTATAAGAAAACTTGAATTAAGTTTTAATATCCCCCCTTATGGGGTGGGTATCTTTACGGCATCTCTCGTTCTTTCAATAATGATAATTCCCTATGCGTCTTCCATGGCAAGGGATGTTATTGCACTGGTGCCTTCTGATTTGAAAGAGGCAGGTTTTGCCCTTGGTTCAACAAGGCTTGAGGTTATAAAAAAGGTTATTTTCCCTTACTCTGTATCTGGTATTTTTGCAGGTTTGTTGCTTGCATTTGGAAGGGCGATTGGAGAAACAATGGCAGTGACAATGGTTATAGGAAACGCAAACAGAATACCTCATAGTCTTTTTGAACCTGCAAACACACTTGCTTCGGTTATTGCAAATGAATTTACGGAAGCAACCTCTGACATTCATTTAAGTTCTCTAATCTATCTTGGATTGATTCTTTTTATAATTACATTTTTTATCAATTACATTGGCAATATGATAATAGAAAGGATGTCGGTAAATGGGCGAAGTTAAGTTAAGAATTTTAAAAGACAGAATTTTTACATTTATCATTTACCTTCTTACTTTTTTATCCGTTATACCCCTCTTTGCCATTCTTTTTTCCCTTGTGAAAAAGGGTCTGGGGGTTATAAATTTAAATTTTTTCATCACCCTTCCCAAGCCCCCGCCTGATGCAGGCGGTATATTGAATGCACTTGTAGGGACATTTTTGCTTGTTCTAATTGCTTCGATTGTTTCTATCCCCATAGGGATAGTTGCCGGTCTCTTTCTGGTTGAGACACGAAACAGGTTTGCAAATATGTTAAGGGTGCTGATCAATGTTTTGCAGGGCCTGCCTTCAATAGTTATAGGCATTATTGCATACCTCTGGGTTGTTAAACCAATGGGTGGGTTTTCCGCTTTGTCAGGTGGAATTGCCCTTGGTATAATGATGCTTCCAATGGTTGTAAAATCGACGGAGGAGACCATAAAACTTATTCCTTATACTTTAAGAGAGGCATCCTATGCGCTTGGGGCTGATTATTTTACAACCATCTTCAAGGTTGTTTTGCCTGCTGGAATTTCAGGCATTTTGAACGGGATTCTACTTGGCATAGCCAGGATTGCAGGGGAAACTGCCCCGTTGCTTTTCACAGCCTTTGGTAACCCGTATTTGAATTTTAATCCTGCAAAGCCGGTGGATTCTTTGCCTCTTTTAATTTTCAATTATGCTATGAGTCCCTATGAAAGGTGGCAGAATGCGGCATGGGGGGCATCTTTCGTGTTAATAGCTTTTGTTTTGCTTATAAATATCGGTGTTAAACTTGGAGGGAGAAGATGGAGAGTGAAATTATAAAGATAAGGGATTTCTCGGCAGGATACGGACAGAATTTTGTTTTGAAAAACATAAACCTTTCTTTTGAAAAGAACAAAGTAACTGCAATTATGGGACCGTCCGGTTGTGGAAAATCAACACTGATAAGGTGTATAAACAGAATGCACGAATTGAATTTGGACGCTATTCACAAAGGGGACATACTTTTTAACGGAAAAAGTGTTTTTGAAACAAACCCGATTCTTTTAAGAAAGAAGATAGGGATGGTTTTTCAAAGGCCAAACCCTTTTCCCACAATGAGTATTTACGACAATGTAATTGCAGGTTATAGGTTAAACGGGATAAAACTTTCAAAAAAGGAATTTGACTTAATTGTGGAAGATTCTTTGAAAAAGGCTTTTTTATGGGAAGAGGTAAAAGACAACCTTCACAAAAAAGGGACTTTTTTATCGGGGGGCCAGCAGCAACGACTGTGTATTGCAAGGGCTATGGCTGTTAACCCGGATGTTTTATTGCTTGACGAGCCCACCTCGGCATTGGATCCAAAGGCAACTGCGATGATTGAGGAGTTGATTGTGGAATTGAAAAAAACGGTTACAATAATACTTGTAACCCACAACAGGACACAGGCTGCGAGGGTTTCTGACTTTACGGTTTTTCTTTATTTGGGGGAATTGATAGAGTACGGTTCAACAGAAACCATATTTACAACCCCTAAAAACCCGAAAACGGAAGAGTATTTAATAGGAAAATTTGGATAAAGGAGCGTTTATGTTAGACAGAAAGATTGAAGAGTTGAAAAAAAAGTTGATCTTAATGGGAAGTATCACTGAAGACAGCCTTGAAAAGGCAATATCCGGGCTAATAGAGGAGAATGGGGAATTGCTTGATAAAGTTTTAAACAAAAACGAACACCAAATAAACAAACTTGAAATTGAGATAGATGAGTTTTGCACATCGCTTATTGCGCTTTTTCAGCCGGAGGCTTTGTATTTGAGAACTATATTAATGGCTTTGAAGATAAACAATGACCTTGAAAGGATTGGGGACCTTGCAGTTAACATTGCTTTAAGCGGAAAGGAATTGATAAAAAAACCAAAGGTTAAGGAGTTTGTTGACCTTCCTGAACTTGCAAATGTTGTAAAGAAAATGCAAAAACTTGCCCTTGATTCTTTTGTTAACGGAAGCGGTGAAATTGCAAAACAGGTTCTTGAAATGGAGAAAGAGGCTGATAGATTAAGGGATGTTATAATAGAAGACCTTGTGGGAATTATGAAAAAAAATCCTGAAACAGTCGAAAGATCTGTTGAGTTAATAAGGATCACCAGAAACCTTGAAAGGATTGCCGACCTTTGCACAAATATATGTGAAGATGTAATTTACATTGTTGAAGGCAAAATTATAAAACATGGTAGTGTAAAAGAGATTAATTAAACCCTTTCGTTTCAATATTCCCTCTTTACTGGTATAATACCTGTATGACAGAAAGGGTTTTGATTATTGACGATGAGAAAGATATAGTTGAATCTCTGTCAAATATCCTCTCACTTGAGGGATACTCTGTTTTGAAAGCATACAGGGGATACGATGGCTTGAATATCGCTTTAAAAGAAAAACCCGATGTCGTTCTTCTTGATATTAAAATGCCTGTGGTTGACGGCCTTGAAGTGCTTGAACAACTTAAAGAAAGCGGTTTTGATAATCCGGTTATTATTATCTCAGGTCACGGTGATATAAAAACAGCGGTTGAGGCGGTTCAAAAGGGTGCCTTTGATTTTCTTGAAAAGCCACTTGGGGCTGAACAGGTTTTGATAGCATTAAAAAATGCAATATATTCTAAAAAAAAGGAAAAAGGAAACGAAAAAGAAATCAATTTTGTTTTAATAGGCCAAAGTGAACCATTTAAAAGGATACTTGCCATTGCGAAGCGTGTTGCGAAAACAACTGCACCTGTTTTAATAACCGGGGAAACAGGCACAGGGAAGGAGATGCTTGCAAAATACATTCATTTTGAAAGTGCAAGGTCAGGCCGCTTTGTTGAGGTTAACTGTGCTGCAATACCTGAGGAGTTGATAGAAAGTGAACTCTTTGGGCATAAAAAAGGCTCGTTTACAGGTGCTATTGAGGATAAAGAGGGGAAGTTTGTTGCAGCACATAACGGTACTTTGTTTCTTGACGAAATTGGAGATATGAGTTTAAAAACTCAAGCCAAAGTTTTAAGGGCATTGCAGGAGAAGGTGGTCTATGCAATTGGTTCAAACACTCCTGTTCCAGTGAATGTAAGGGTTATTTCTGCCACCAATAAGGATTTAAAGGAAGAAATAGCAAGGGGAAGGTTCAGGGAGGATCTTTTTTTCAGGATAAATGTGATTGAAATTAAAATGCCTTCTTTAAGGGAAAGGAAAGAGGATATCCCTCTTTTAATAGACTACTTTGCAAAAACAATTGGAGAGGAAAACGGCATTGGCCCAATTACTTTTTCTGAGGATTCTAAAGAGTACCTTAAATCGTTTAATTACAGAGGAAATATTAGAGAGTTAAAAAACAGGGTTGAAAGAGTGATAATTCTTTCCCAGAAAAGAGAAATATCCGTTGACGATGTAAAGAAGGCTTTGATGGGTATTGTTGAACAAAATGATAATTATATTTCCAGACATCTGTTAAAGTATTCCGTTAAACAGCCGGACATATTAAAGGCTAAAACTCTAAAAGAAGCGAGGGAGATGGCGGAAAAGTACTTTATTATTGAAAAGTTAAAGGAAAACAATTTCAATGTTTCAAAAACAGCAGAGGAGATTGGGGTACCAAGGAGCAATATGTACAAAAAACTTGAACACTATAAAATAAATGTAAAGGAGCTTGAAAACTACTATGGAAAGGATTAGTATCGCTGAAAGTTTGTTGAAAATAGGCGCAGTTGCATTGTCTCTCAACCCTCCTTTTACCTGGGTTTCAGGTATTAAATCACCAATCTATTGTGATAACAGGCTTTTTATCTCTTATGTTGAAGAGAGGAGAAAGGTTGTTGATGCCTTTGTTGAAAAGATAAAAAAATCCGGCCTTTCCTTTGATATTGTTGCAGGAACTGCCACATCTGCCATCCCGTTTGCGGCATGGATTTCGGAAAAGCTCTCTCTGCCAATGGTTTATGTAAGGGCGAAAAAGAAGGAGCATGGAAAAGGAAAGGCTGTTGAGGGAAGGTTGAATAAAGGAGACAGGGTGATAGTAATTGAAGACTTAATATCAACAGGTAAATCATCAGTGCAGGTTGTTAAAAACCTGAAAGAAGAGGGATCTAAGGTGGTCGGTGTTTTTTCAATCTTCAGTTATCAGTTTGAAAAAGCATACCATAATTTCGCATCTGTTGGGCTTGAATATATTTCTCTGGAAAATATATCCTCTCTTTTGGATCATGCTGTTAAAACAGGCTATTTAAGTAAAAAAGATGCTGATATAATCAATAAATTCAGAGAAGACCCTGAGAACTGGTATTCAAAGTTTTTCAAAGGAGAGCAATGAAAAAAATAATTGGAAGGTTCAGCAATAAACAGATACTTTTAATTATTTTATCAGTTATTGTAGGGGTTTGCGCAGGGCTTGGCGCAGTTGGGGTGAGACAGCTTATAAGGTGGATAACTGAGATCTCGTTTGGAGGGTACGAAAGGTTTTTGGAGGTTTTAAAAACCCTGCCTGCATCAAGGAAGATTCTTGCCCCGGCAATTGGTGGTTTGATTGTCGGTCCGATAATTTACTTCTTCGCAAAAGAGGCAAAGGGGCACGGTGTCCCTGAGGTTATGCTTGCTGTTTTAATGAAAGACGGGAAGATCAGGCCAAGGGTTGCCTTTGTAAAGGCAATAGCCTCAGCAATATCAATAGGCTCGGGAGGCTCGGTAGGAAGAGAGGGCCCGATTGTTCAAATAGGTGCATCTTTGGGTTCAACTGTAGGCCAGTACTTTAACCTTGAAAGAAGGGATATTCAAACCCTTGTTGCCTGCGGTGCTGCGGGGGGTATTGCCGCAGCATTCAATGCCCCTATTGCAGGTGCTTTGTTTTCAGTTGAGATAATTTTGGGGGATTTCGGGGTTGCCGCATTAAGCCCGATTATAATCTCTTCTGTTATCTCAACAATTGTTGCAAGGCACTTTGAGGGCAACCTTGTTGCATTTATGGTCCCTCCCTACACATTGAACTCCCCCTTTGAACTAATGCCTTACACTCTTTTAGGCCTTGTTGCAGGCCTTGTTGCAGTTTTGTTTATTGTAACCCTTTACTATTTTGAGGAGGTGTTTGAAAACTCCAGAATTCCAGAGTATGTCCAACCAATGATAGGTGGGCTGGTGGTTGGGTTAATGGGGTTGTACTTCCCTTTTGTCTATGGGGTCGGTTATGAATCTATAAACGGTGCCCTGCACAATCAATGGCCACTTTATATTTTGCTTTTAATGATACCCATGAAGATACTTGCAACTTCAATTACCCTTGGTTCCGGTGGTTCCGGTGGTGTCTTTGCCCCGTCCCTGTTTTTGGGGGCTGCAACAGGGGGAGCAATAGGTATAATAACCCATCTTGTTTTCCCTCAGGCCGCATCTGCGGGGGCTTATGCCCTTGTCGGAATGGGGGCGGTTGTTGCTGCAGCAACCCAGGCGCCTATTACCGCAATAATAATAATCTTTGAGTTAACTCAGAATTACAGGGTTATCGCACCTTTAATGTTTACCTGCATAATATCCACTTTGATAGCGTCGGCAATAAAAAGGGAATCAATATACACCCTTAAACTCAAATTAAAAGGGATTGAACTTGTTGAGGGAAGAGAGGAGTCGATCTTAAAGCAGATAAAGATTGATTCAGTTATTAAAGATGGAATATTCTTTTATGTCCACCAGAATTTGAAGTACATAATTGATACAGTGCTTTCAACAAACCAGAGTGTGTTTCCTGTTTTGGATCAGGCAAAAAAACTTGTTGGAATATTAACATTGAACAACATCAAATCAATATTTTATGAGAAAGAGATGCTTGCAGAACTTGTTATTGCCGAGGATATAGCATTAGACCCTGTATTTCTAACAGAGGAGTCCAATTTACAGGAGGCAATGGATATTGAAGGCAGGTATTCCATTGAAGAGATACCTGTTGTAAAAGATAAGAATTCAATGGATTACAGAGGGGTTGTTTTTATACATGATGTCATAAACCTGTACAACTTCGAAATAAAAAAGAGGGAACTTGCCCTTGCCGTTATTACCAGAAAGAAATTCAAGGATGTAACTCAGGGGTTAAATTTGGGAGAGGGTATGAGGCTTATGGAAATAAAAGTTCCATCTTCTTTTACAGGGAAAAATCTGAAAGACCTTGCTATAAGGAACAGGTATTCCCTTGAGGTTTTAATAGTTAAAAGAGGTAAAAAAACCTTTATACCTGATGCTGAAACACAGTTTTTAAATGGGGATAGAATAGTTGTGGTGGGAAGGTATGAGGATATAAGAAGATTTAAAAAGGAGCAGAATGTATAAATGAGACTTAGCACCTCAACAATATTTTTGAGCAAAAATGGATTTTTAAACAATATAAAATTCCTAAAATCCTTTTCCCCTGATTCTAAATTTTTCCCAGTTGTAAAAGCAAATGCTTATGGACACGGTCTTGAAGAGGTCGTGTCAATAAT
>Ga0256833_1000124_pt1 | contig 59922 bp, 54 predicted proteins | sample 356284metaG_FD_190535 | JGI IMG/M metagenome (GOLD analysis project Ga0256833, IMG submission 190535) | Hydrothermal vent microbial communities from Mid Atlantic Ridge, Atlantic Ocean - 356-284 | ecosystem: Environmental > Aquatic > Marine > Hydrothermal vents | place: Atlantic Ocean: Mid... | reverse complement strand
ATCGCCCACAACCCCCTCCCCAACCCTCCCCCAGGGGAGGGAGCATTGCTTTGCGGCGACTAGGCAAAAACGCCACGCCATCGTTGTTCCGCCATTACGGGCGGACCCACGGCTGCCCCTACCACGAACCACCGACTACGTACCAGTTTTGGATCCGCCCCGCACGGCCTGCGCACCGGCTTTACTCGGCTTGTTATTGTGATAAAATATGAGCGTAGGCATATTAAGCATCCCCGCTATGAAATGACCGAAGCCGCCGTATCCCCCAAGCTGCACGAATGCGCCCTCTACCGGCCGCTGCCCAAGGAGTGGGTGCAGTGCACCGCCTGTCACCACTGGTGTGGCATCGCCCCGGGTGAGGCGGGCAAATGCGGCGTGCGGCGCAACTTTGACGGCAAGCTCTACCTGGTCACCTACGGCAAGGCGGCCGCGGTCCACGTGGATCCGGTGGAAAAGAAGCCGCTGTACCACTTCCTGCCCGGCGAGCCCATTCTCAGCCTGGGCACCGTCGGCTGCAACCTCTTTTGCAAGTTCTGCCAGAACTGGCAGATCAGCCAGTTCCGCGAGTTCAAGGTGGACCCCGCCACCGGCCAGACCGACCGCTACGTAGGCGAGGACTGGCCGCCGGAGCGGGTGGTACGCACTGCCGAGGAGATGGACGTGCGCCTGATCGCCTACACCTACAACGAGCCGGTGGTCTGGGTGGAGTACGCCCACGACATCGCCGAGCTGGCAACCCAGCGGGGCATGCGCAACGTCTTCGTTTCCAGCGGCTTCGAGACGAAGCACGCCTGGGACTACGTGGAACCCTACCTGCACGCGGTCAACCTGGACCTGAAGGGCTTCAGCGAGAAGTTCTACCGCGAGCTCACCGGGGCGCGGCTGAAGCCGGTGCTCGAGAACATCGAGTTCCTGGGCACCGAGAAGTGGGGAAAGGTCTGGATGGAGGTCACCACGCTGCTCATCCTCGGCCACAACGACAGCCCCGAGGAAATCCGGGCGATGGCGCGGTTCCTGGCCGGGGTCAACAAGGACATTCCCTGGCACCTCTCGGCCGCCCACCCCGACTACCGGATGCGCGACATCCCCTACACCCCGCACGAGAAGCTGGTGGAGGCCTACGAGATCGGCAAGGAGGAAGGGCTGAACTTCGTCTACGTCGGCAACGTGCGCGACCTCGAGCGCTCCACCACCTACTGCCCGAGTTGCGGCGCGCCGCTGATCGCCCGCGACGGCTACCGGGTTCACGAGCTGTGGCTGGAGCGCGGCGTCTGCCACAAGTGCGGAGCCCGGATCCCGGGGGTGTGGGCGTGAGGAAAGGAGGAGGCGATGATACGCAAACCCGCGGTGGCCGGTAGTTTCTACCCGGCCGATCCCATGCAACTGGCGCGGATGGTGGACGAGCTGCTGGCCATGGCGTCGAACCCGCCCGCCCACGCCCCCAAGGCGGTGGTGGCGCCCCACGCCGGCTACGTCTACTCGGGGCCGGTAGCGGCCTACAGTTTTCGGGCGCTGGAGCCCCTGGCGGGGCGCGAGCCCACGGTCTTTTTGCTGGGCCCGGCCCACTACGTGGCCTTCGACGGGGTTTCCACCGGCAACTTCACCTACTGGGAAACCCCCCTGGGGCAGGTGCCGGTGGACACCGTGCGTCTTGGGGAGCTGCTGGAGCGCTCGGCGCTCTTCAACGCCGCCGACGAACCCCACCTGCCCGAGCACAGCCTGGAGGTGGAGCTCCCCTTCCTGCAAGCCATCCTGGGCAGGTTCAAGCTGGTGCCGCTGCTCTTCGGGATGGTCGATCCGCTAGTGGTGGCCCCGTACCTGGACGCGGTGGTGCGCCCCGGCGACGTGGTGGTGGTGAGCACAGATCTCTCTCACTACCACCCCGACGAGACGGCCCGCCGGCTCGACGCCGCCACGCTGGAGACCGCGCTGGCGCTCGACGCCGCCGGCTTGCTGCAGCACGAGGCCTGCGGACGCCATCCCTGGGCGGCGCTGACCGCGCTGGCCGCAGCGCGCGGCTGGCGGCCGGAGCTGCTGGCCTACGCCACCAGCGGCGACACCTCCGGCGACCGCTCCCGCGTCGTCGGCTACGCCGCGCTGCGCTACGACTGAGCAACGGGGAGGGAACCGTGCTGAGCAACGAGGAAAAACGTATCCTGCTCGACATCGCCGAGTCGGCCATCGACCAGGCACTGAGGGGCGTTACCCCCCGACCGCCGGCGCTGGCGGGACTGCCCCCGCGGCTGGTGCAGACCGGGGCCAGCTTCGTCACCCTGACCAAGAACGGCCGGCTGCGCGGCTGCATCGGCAGCCTCGAGCCGGTTCGGCCGCTGGCCGAGGACACCCACCAAAACGCCCTGGCCGCCGCCTTCCGTGACCCGCGCTTCCCCCCGCTCGCGGCGCACGAGTGGCCGGGCACCGATGTGGAGGTGAGCGTGCTCTCGCCGCCCGAGCCGCTTCCGTACGCGAGCCTGGACGACCTGATCCGGAAGCTCACCCCCGAGATGGGGCTGGTGCTCGAGCATCCACGCGGCCGCGCCACCTACCTGCCCCAGGTCTGGGAGCAGATTCCCGACCCCGAGCTCTTTTTGGTCTCGCTCGCCCAGAAGGCCGGCCTCGACCCCAGCGTCTATGCCGACCCGGCGACCCGGCTCTACCACTACACGGTCGAGAAGTTCACCCGCCGTGACCTGGCGTAGGCCTAGACTCGGGACGAAATGGCCTACCCCAACCCCGGCGGCGGCTCGCTGCTCGCCCGCTACCTGACCCCCGAGGCCTGGGCCGAGCTCGAGGGGCGCAAGACCCGCTACGGCATGCGGCTCGCGCACGTCATCGCCTCGGGCCTGGCCAACCCCGACAGCAGCGTCGGCGTCTACACCGGCGACGAGGAGAGCTACACACTCTTCGCGCCTCTCTTCGACCCGATCATCGCCGACTACCACGACCTCGGACCGGAGGACGAACACGAAAGTGATCTCGAGCCCGCCCGCCTGAACGTTCCCAACCCCGACCCCGCGGGCCGCTACGTCGTCTCCGCCCGCATCCGCGTGGCCTGCAACCTCTGCTTATTGCCCTTCGACTCCGTAATCACGCGGCGCGAGCGCCGCATCGTCGAGGCGACCGTGGTGCGCGCGCTCGAAAACCTTTCCGGCGAGCTGGCGGGCAGCTACCGCCTGCTTTACGGGATGGACCGGCCAACAGGGAGCGGCTGGTCGCCGACCACTTCCCCTTCAAGGAGGGCGACCGCTTCCTCGAGTCGGCGGGGCTGAACCGCGACTGGCCCGACGGCCGCGGCATCTTCCACAACCCGGACAAGACCTCCCTCGTCTGGGTGAACGAAAAGGACCGGCTGCGCGTCATCTCGATGGAGCCCACCGCCGAGCTGCAGCGCGTCTTCGCCCGGCTAGTGCGGGCGCTGGCCGAGCTGGAGCGCCGCCTCGCCTTCGCCCATTCCGAGCGGCTGGGCTACCTGACCAGCTGCCCCACCAACCTGGGCACCGCCATGCGCGCCAGCGTCCACGCCCGCCTGCCCGGGCTGGCGGCGGACGAAGCGCGGCTAACAGCCCTTGCCGCCGAGCACGGCCGCAGGTGCGCGGCACCCACGGGGGGCACTCGCAAAGCGAGGGCGCGGTCTACGACGTTTCCAACAAGTGGCGGCTGGAGATCACCGAGGTGGAGGCCGTGCGCCAGCTGGCCGAGGGGGCGGCCGCGCTGATCGCGGCGGAGCAGCGGACTTAAAGTACTCGCCAGCGTGGACCCCGCTCGCGCAGGCCTGCGGCCTGCTTGGCCGGGGATTCAAGAATTCTGCGATTTTCGCTTAGAGCCTTGCCGCTGTTTTTTGTACCCGAGTACGCGCAAATCTTGAAGATCAAAACGGTACTCGCGCACTCCGGATCCCTCAAAACCCCAAACGCTTTGCTACTGCTTATTAATCGAATTCCCGGCCAAGGGGCGAAGCCCCGCGAGCCGGGATCCACGGCGGTCGTGTCCTGTGGGCGCGCAAAACCCTTTTTTATTACGTAACATGACAAACGATGGCCTACATTGTATACATTTTGTCCAACCGCAAACGCGGGACGTTATACGTGGGCCTGACGCGCGACCTGCACCGGCGTGTGTGGGAACACAAAGAAGGCTTAAGTAGTTTTACGCGCAGGTACGGCGTTCATCGCTTGGTCTACTACGAAGTTTACGGAGACGCAAACGCCGCTTTGCGGCGCAAGCAACAGCTAAAACGCTGGCGCAGATCGTGGAAGGTGGAGCTCATCGAGCAATCGAACCCCGAGTGGGAAGACCTCTTTTCTTCGTTAACTTAGTTTTCGGCGCAACCTAATCGTTCTGCTGCCTTTTCCTATCGCGCATCACTCTACCTATTCCCACCCCAACGACGGCGGCTTGCACCTTTATACAGGACCTGAGAAGATACGGAGCGTATGGAAGACGGGCTGATCGTCGTCAAGGTGGGGGGTTCGGAGGGCATCGACTACGCGGCGGTGGCGCGCGACGCCGCGGCGCTATGGAAGCAGGGCCGGCGGCTCGTGCTGGTGCACGGCGGCAGCGCCGAGACCAACCGCATCGCCGAAGCTCTGGGGCACCCGCCGGTCTTCCTCGAGCACCCCGGCGGCCTAACCAGCCGGCTGACCGACCGCAAGACGCTCGAGATCTTCGAGATGGTCTACGCCGGCAAGATGAACAAACTCATCGTTGAGCTCTTGCAGCGTGAAGGGGTGAACGCGGTGGGGCTGTCGGGCATCGACGGCCGCGTCTTCGAGGGGCGGCGCAAGAAGGCGGTCAAGTACATCGAAAACGGCAAACTCAAGGTGCGGCGCGACAACCTCACCGGCAGCGTGGAGAAGGTCAACACCGAGCTCCTCCACCTGCTCCTTGGCGCGGGCTACCTGCCGGTGCTCACCCCGCCGGCGATCAGCTTCGAAGGCGAGGCGATGAACACCGACGGCGACACCGCCGCCGCCCAGGTGGCGGTGCAGATGCAGGCCGAGGCGCTGCTGCTGCTCTCGAACGTACCCGGCCTCTTGCGCAGCTTTCCTGACGAGTCGAGCCTGATCGCCGAGATTCCCGCGGGCCGGGTGGAAGACTTCATGGACTTCGCCCAGGGGCGGATGAAGAAGAAGGTGCTGGGCGCGGCCGACGCGGTGAAGGGCGGCGTGGGCCGCGTCGTCTTCGGCGACGCCAGGGTAGAAGCTCCAATATCCAAAGCGCTCGCCGGCGCCGGTACGGTGGTGCGTTGACAAAACGCCGCTCGGGAACGTAGGCTCGGGGAGATGAAGGCCATGAAACCGCGCAAACCGGAGGTCCGGGGGAAGCCGTAGCCGCCCGTCGGCTCACCGGTTCCCTCGGCTCGCGTCTTGCGGGCCGAGTTGCGTTTAAGGGGGAATAAACATGCAGAACTGGCTGGAGATCGAAAAGCGGCACGACTCGGGGGTCTATAACAAGCACGAGCTGGTCATTGTTCGCGGAAAGGGGGCGCGCGTGTGGGACGTCGAGGGCCGCGAATACATCGACTGCGTGGGCGGCTACGGGGTGGCCAATGTGGGGCATTCGAACCCGGCAGTGGTGAAGGCCATCCAGGAACAGGCCGAGACCCTGATGGTCCTGCCGCAGACGCTGCCCTCGGCCAAGCGGGCGGAGTTCTACCAGACGCTTACGCGGCTGACCCCGGAAGGGCTGGTGCGCGTCTTCCCCACCAACTCCGGCACCGAGAGCGTGGAGGGGGCGCTCAAGTTCGCCCGCGCCGCCACCGGCCGCAAGAAGTTCATCAGCACCATGCGCGCCTTCCACGGCCGCACCTTCGGCTCGGTGAGCCTGACCTGGGAAAAGAAGTACCGCCAACCCTTCGAGCCGGTGGTGGGGCCGGTGGAATTCGTACCCTACAACGAGGCAGAGGCCTTGAAGGCGGCGGTGGACGAGGAAACGGCTGCGGTCATCATCGAGCCAGTGCAGGGCGAGGGCGGGGTGCGCCCGGCGAGGCCCGAGTTTTTGCAGGCGGCCCGCGAGGTGACGCGCGAAAAGGGCGCGCTTCTCATCCTCGACGAGATCCAAACCGGCTTCGGCCGCACCGGCCGGCTGTTCGCGCTCGAGCACTACGGCGTGGTGCCCGACATCATGACGCTGGCCAAGGGCATTGGCGGCGGGATGCCGATGGGGGCGATCGTCATGACCGACGAAGTGGCCGACGGCATGCCCAAGGGCGGACACGGCACCACCTTCGGCGGCAACCCGCTGGCGATGGCCGCCGGGGTGGCGGCGATGAGGTACATCGAGGAAAACCGGCTCTGGGAGCGCGCCGCCGAGCTGGGCGAGTGGTTCATGGAGGAACTGCGTCGGATCGACTCGCCCAAAGTGCGCGAGGTGCGCGGCAAGGGGCTGATGGTGGGGATGGAGCTCAAGGAGAAGTCGGCCCCCTACATCACCCGGCTGGAGAAAGAGCACGGCGTGCTCACGCTGGCCGCCGGGCCGACGGTGATCCGCTTCTTGCCGCCGCTCATCATCGAAAAGTCCGACCTGGAGCAGGTGGTGGAGGCGGTGCGCGAGGTGCTGGCGTGACCCTGCCGCCGCTTGAGTACTCGCCTCTGGCCGACCCGGTGCGCTTTCTGGCCGGGGCGCTGGAGATCCCCAGCCCCTCAGGCCAGGAGCGGCTGGTGGCCCAGTACCTGGTGCGCGGGATGAAAGCGCTAGGGATGGAGGCGTGGGTGGACGAGGCCGACAACGCCCGCGGCGTCTGGGGGCAGGGTCCACTGCAGGTGGCGCTGGTGGGCCACATCGACACCGTGCCCGGCGAGGTGCCGGTGCGGGTGGAGGACGGCAAGCTCTTCGGCCGCGGCGCGGTGGACGCCAAGGGGCCGTTCGTGACCTTCATTCTGGCCGCCGCCGGCCTGCCAGAGGAGCTAAAGAACGTCTTCACCCTCCACTTGGTGGGCGCGACCGAGGAGGAGGCCCCAAGCTCGAAGGGGGCCCGCTACGTGGCCGACAAGATCACCCCGCAGTTCGCCGTCATCGGCGAGCCCTCGGGTTGGGAGGGCATCACCCTGGGGTACAAGGGGCGGCTCTTGGTGCGGGTGCGGCGCGAGAAGGACAACTTTCACTCCGCCCACCATGAACCCAACGCCGCCGAGGAGCTGATCGACTACTTCAACTCGATCCGCGCCTGGACGCAGGGCTTCAACACCGGCATGCGCGCCTTCGACCAGGTGCAGTACTCGCTGCGCGACTTCAAGGTTCACCCGGTGGACACCCGCCAGCGCGCGGAGCTCTTCTTCGACTTGCGCCTGCCGCCCAGGCTACCGCCCGAAGAGGCGATCCGCCACCTGCTGGCCTACGCCCCGCCTACGCTCGAGCTCGACTTTTCCGGCCGCGAGGTGCCTTACCAGGGCCCCAAGGACACGCCGCTCACCCGGGCGCTGCGCGTGGGCATCCGCAAGGTTGGGGGCCGCCCGATCTTCAAGCTGAAGACCGGCACCTGTGACATGAACGTGCTCGCCCCCCACTGGCCGGTGCCAATGGTGGCCTACGGCCCCGGCGACAGCACCCTCGACCACACCCCGGTCGAGCACGTGCTCCTCGAGGAGTTCGAAAAGGGCACCGCCGCGCTGCGAACGGCGCTGGAACACCTAGCCCGCATCGCGGGCGGCGAGGACTAAAAGGCTGGTTTTATATCGCCCTGCGTCTTTTTATTCTCAGCGCAAGGAACTAACCTGGCGCAGCGCTTCGTAGACCCCCACCCCCACGCTGACCGCCAGGTTGAGCGAGCGCACCGGGCCGGGCATGGGGATGCGTAAGGCAGGGAAACGCCCCAAAACATCCGCAGGCAACCCCCCGGTCTCCGGCCCGAAAAGGAGGTAGTCGCAAGGCTCGAAGCGGGCCTCATAAAGTGAGCGGGTAGCCTTGGTGGAAAACGCCCAGACGCGTGCGTTTGCGGGGAGTGACTCGAGAAAGGCCTGCCAGGAATCGTGTAAAAGGTAGTTGACGTGCGGCCAGTAGTCGAGGCCGGCCCGCTTCAGCCGCGGGTCGCCCCAGCGAAAGCCGAAGGGCCGCACCAGGTGCAGCTCGCTTTCGGTAGCGGCGGCGGTGCGGGCGATGTTGCCAACGTTCTGGGGAATCTCGGGCTGGTAGAGGGCGATGCGGACCACGGGCCCATTTTCCCACGCGCCCGGCCCGGGGCCGTTAGACTTACCTATGTGAACGACCTGGACGCCCTGGCGGCGCTGCTGACCAGCCTGGACGGACATGGCTACCGCGCCTACAAGCGCATCGAGGGCGCCTGGTCCGGCCCGGGCTTCACCCTGCTGGTGGACCACGTACAACCCGACCCCTTCGCCACCCCCACGCGCCTCAGGGTGCGCCTGCCCCACGCCACCCACGGCCTACCCGCAGACCTCTGGGCGAACCGGCCGCGGCGGGTGGGATTCTTAAACTACTTTCTGCGCGTTTTCCAGCGCGCGCTGCAAAGCTGCCCGGGCGTGGGCAGCGGGCGTTCCTGCGTCTTCTCCGTGGACGCCGGCGGCGCCGAGGTGCTCGAGCGCGCGGCCGCCTGCGTAGGAGGGGACTACCTCGAGCTCCGCTTCCGCGTGGGGCTGCCCGCCAGGGGGCGCACGGTGTTGGGCCGGGCGGCCGCGCGGCTGCTCACCCAGGTGCTCCCCCAGGCGGTGGAGGTTTTGCGCGCGCCCAACCTCGACGAGGCCGAGGCGCGCCACTGGGCCTACCTGACCGAGGACCACGCCCACTTGCAAGACCGACTCGCCGAACTGGGCCTCGTGGCCTTCGTGCGCGACGGCAGCGTGCTTCCGCGCGAGAGCGGCGTCTCCTCCGAACCGCTTGAGGGCGCAGTCCCCTTCGAGAGCCCGCCCGAGCTGCGGGTGACGCTCGATACGTTGCACCACGGGCCGGTGAGCGGGATGGGCCTGCCCGAAGGCGTCACCGTGATTACCGGCGGGGGCTTCCACGGCAAGACCACGCTGCTGGAGGCGCTCGAGCTGGGCGTCTATCCCCACGTGCCAGGCGACGGGCGCGAGTGGGTGGTCACCCGCAAGAACGCTGTCAAGGTGAAGAGCGAAGACGGGCGCGCGGTCACCGGCGTCTACCTCACCCCCTTCATCCACGACCTGCCCCGCGGCGCCTCCACCGACGCCTTCTCCACCCCCGACGCCTCGGGCTCGACCAGCCTGGCCGCGGCCATCATGGAGGCGCTCGAGCTCGGCGCCGACACCCTCTTGCTCGACGAGGACACCTCGGCCACCAACCTGCTGGTGCGTGACGCCCGCATGCAGCGGCTGGTGCGCAAGGAGACGATTACCCCGCTCATCGACCGCGTGCGCGAGCTGCACCAGCGGCTGGGGGTCTCCACCGTGCTCGTCACCGGCGGCAGCGGCGACTACCTCGACGTGGCCGACCGGGTGCTGCTGCTCGAGCACTACCGCGCCCGCGACGCCACCGCCGAAGCGCGCGCGGTGGCGCGGGAGCTCACCACCGGCCGCGCCGTGGGCGACCCCACTCACCCGCTGGTGGTTCGCCCGCGCGTGCCCCTGCCCGAGGGGCTCGACCCGCGCCGCGGCAACCGCGAGAAGATCCAAGCGCGCGGCACCAGCGAGCTCGTCTACGGCCCGGAGACGGTGGACCTGCGCGGCCTCGACCAGCTGGTAGACCCGAGCCAGGTGCGCGCGATTGGCCACCTGATCGCCCGCCTCCGCCACCTGGCCGGCCGCCACACCTTGCGCGAGCTGCTCGAGCGACTCGAAACCGAGCTCGACGAACGGGGGCTCATCGCCCTGGCGCCGCTGCCCGAGCTGGCCCGACCCCGCCGTTTCGAGGTGGGCGCGGCCCTCAACCGCCTGCGCCGCCTGCGCGTCGAGACCGCCTAGCGCACGCACCGGCCGCGCCCGGAGCAGCCAGTATATTGAACTCGTGACGGCCTTGGTCGCAGCGTTGATCGGCGTCGGGGTAGGCTATCTAGCCTACCGCGCCTGGCAGCACACCTGGATGGGGCGCCTGGCCGCGGTGGGGCTGGTCACCTGGGGCCTGGGCTGGCTCCTCTACTCGCTGGGCAGCGGCGGCTACGTCACCAAGACCGACACCCTCAACACCCTCTTGTGGGCGCTTCTCTACCTGGGCTACGTGCCCTTCCTGCGTATCCTCATGGGGCTTTCCCGGCGGGTGCAGATGCCGCCCTGGCTCTACCTCACCGGGCTACTGCCGCTGGCCTTCGTGCTCGTGGCTGAACGCTACAGCGCTTATTCCTGGCACCTTTACGGGCTCATGGCCTGGCAAGTGCTGCTCCTGCTCTTCGGCCTACCAGCCTGGTACGCGGTGACCCAGGGCAAGGCGCCCGAGAGCCGCGCCCTGTGGATCCCCACACTCATCTTCATCCAGATCGGCATCACCAGCTGGGCCGCCTTCCACCCCGTCCTGCGCACCGAGACCGACTTCTTGGGCCTCGTCATCTGGCTCGCCGGCCTGTGGCTGATCATGGAGGGGCTGCGGCTCGAACAGCAGGGCCGTCCGCTGCGCCCGCTGCACCTGACCGTGATGGTGGCCGCCTTCCTGGGCATGTGGGCGATGGTCATCCTGCGCTGGTACGACGCCCACCTGCCCGACTCGGCCATGCTCTACGCGGTGGGGCTCGCCGGGCTCTCCACCGGCGCCGGTATCCTCTCGGTGGTCCTGCCGCTGCACATGTTCAAGTCGCGTTCCGAGGCCAAGCTGGTGCGCTGGGCCAGCATCCTCAGCGACCTAGCCCTCTTCCCCATAGGCCCCTACCCGCCCACGCCCGAGAGCATCACGCAGGAGATCTACGACCTCTTGCGCCGAGCCTGCGACAATGTGGTGGGGCTGCGGCTAAGCGTTTTTGACAACCTCCTCGTGGGCGAGCGAACCCGTTATGGCCTCACGCTGCGCGACGGCGAGATCGACCTCGGCCGCCTCTACCTGGGCGGCGAACGACGCTGCGACCCCTTCCTCAAGCTGCTCGTCTCCCTCATAACCCAACGCCTGACCGAACTCATCCGCACGCTCGACTGGCAGGTGCAGGCCCACACCGACCCGCTCACGGGGCTGCTCAATCGCCGCGGCTTCGAGGTGCGCCTGCCCCTTACGCTCGAGCAGGCCATCCACCGCAAGCGCCCCCTTACGCTGGCGATGCTCGACCTCGACCACTTCAAACAGATCAACGACCGCTACGGCCACGCCGCCGGCGACGTATTGCTGCAGGCGGTGGCCGAGGTACTCGAACGCAACCTGCGCGAGGGCGACCTGGCAGTGCGCTGGGGCGGCGAGGAGTTCTTGATCGTTCTCAGCGACAGCGACCTCCAGCAGGCCATCCAGGTCTTCGAGCGGGTGCGTGCGCGCGTGGCCGACCTGCGCCTCACCGACGTGCCCGACCTCATAACCGTCTCCATCGGACTCGCCGGGGGTCGGGTGCCCCGCGACGCCGAAGAGGTGCGCCGCTGGATCCTCGAGGCCGACGAGGCCCTCATCCGCGCCAAGGACGCCGGCCGCAACCGCGTCGTCACCTACGAGTGAAGCGGCGTTTGCCCCCTTTCGCCGTTGTACGGTAGGGGGTAGGAGGCAGCATGGCGTACCTTCTCGCCCTCGACCAGGGGACCACCAGCTCGCGGGCCATCGTCTTCGACCTCAAGGGGCGGCCCGTGGCGCTGGCCCAGGAACCCTTCGAACAGCACTTTCCCAAACCCGGCTGGGTGGAGCACGACCCCATGGAGATCTGGCACACCCAGCTGGCGACCGCGCGCGCGGCCCTGGACCAGGCCGGCATCGGCGCCAGCGAGGTAGCCGCGCTCGGTATCACCAACCAGCGCGAGACGGTGGCGCTCTGGGAGCGCGCCAGCGGCCGCCCCGTGAGTCGCGCCATCGTCTGGCAGGACCGGCGCACCGCCGCCATGACCGACGCCCTCCGGCGCGAGGGGCACGAGGCCGAGGTGCGCGAGCGCACGGGGCTCATGCTCGATCCCTACTTCTCGGCTAGCAAGCTTGCCTGGCTGCTCGAGGACCCGGGGCTGCGCCGCCGCGCCGAGGCGGGGGAGCTCGCCTTCGGCACGATCGACACCTGGCTGGTGTGGAACCTGACCGGCGGCAAGGTCCACGCCACCGACCCTTCAAACGCCTCGCGGACGCTGCTGTTCAACCTGAACACGGGTGACTGGGACGACGAGCTGCTCGCGCTCTTCAAGATCCCACGGGCGCTCCTGCCTGAGGTCGTACCCTCCTCCGGCAGCTTTGGCACCACCGAGCCCGAGCTGCTCGGCGGCGCCGTGCCGATTCGGGGCGTGCTCGGCGACCAGCAGGCGGCGCTTTTCGGCCAGGCCTGCTTCGAGGCGGGCATGGCCAAGAACACCTACGGTACCGGCGCCTTCCTGGTGATGCACACCGGCGAGGCGCCGCGCTTCGGCGAGGGCGTGCTCACCACCGTGGCCTGGCAGTTCGAGGGCAGCCCCCTGCAGTACGCCCAGGAGGGGTCCATTTTCGTGGCGGGGGCGGCGGTGCAGTGGCTGCGCGACGGCCTGGGGCTCATCCGCGAGAGCGCCGAGGTCGAGGCGCTGGCCGCGAGCGTGGCCAGCAGCGAGGGGGTTTACTTTGTCCCCGCGCTCACCGGTCTCGGCAGCCCCTACTGGGATCCCCACGCCCGCGGGCTCCTGATCGGCCTCACCCGCGGCACCGGCCGGGCCCACATCGCCCGCGCCACGCTCGAAGCCATCGCGCTGCAGACCCTCGACGCGGCGCGGGCCATGGAGGCCTCAGGCGTCCACCTACAAGCGCTGCGCGTGGACGGCGGGGCGGCCGCCAACGACTTGCTCTTGCAGATCCAGGCCGACCTGCTGGGGCGTACCGTCGAGCGCCCCGAGGTGACCGAGACGACTGCCCTAGGCGCGGCCACCGTGGCCGCGGTGGGGGCGGGGCTGCTCGACCTGGAGACCCTCCAGCGCGCCTGGAAGGCAGTCCGCCGCTTCGAACCGGCGGGCGACCCTGAGGAACTCGCCCGCCTGATCGCGGGCTGGCACAAAGCGGTAGCACGCGCCCGGGCCTGGGAGGAAGGAGCCGAAGCATGAAACGCGAACAGCTACTGGAGCAGCTCGAGACCCAGACCTACGACCTGCTGGTCATCGGCGGCGGGGCCACCGGGGCGGGGATCGCCCTGGATGCGGCCACGCGCGGGCTGAAGGTGGCGCTGGTGGAGCGAGGCGACTTCTCCGAGGGCACCTCGAGCCGCAGCACCAAGCTGGTGCACGGCGGGGTGCGCTACCTGGAGGCCGCGGTCAAGCACCTCGACAAAGTGCAGTACAACTTGGTGCGCGACGCTTTGCGCGAGCGCGGCGTGATCCTGCGACTCGCGCCCCACCTGGCCCACCCCATTCCCCTGCTCACACCGCTCTACAAGGCCTGGGAGGTGCCCTACTACTTCTCCGGGCTCAAGGCCTACGACCTGCTTGCCGGCCACGAGCGGCTCAAACCCAGCCGCTTCGTGCCGCGCAGCCGGGCGCTTGAGGAGTTCCCCCAGCTCAAGGAAGAGGGGCTCGTCGGGGGCGTGGAGTACTATGATGGCCAGTTCGACGACGCCCGCATGAACGTGGCCGTGATCCTCACGGCGTTGCGCGAGGGCGCGGTGGCGCTGAACTACGTCGAGGTCACCGGCCTGGTCAAGGAGGGCGGTCGGGTGCGCGGCGCGGTGGTGCACGACCGCCTCGGCGGCGCCTCCTTCGAGGTGCGCGCGGGCACGGTGGTCAACGCCACCGGCCCCTTCACCGACACCATCCGGCGCATGGACGACCCCGACGCCACCCCCATGGTAGTGACCAGTTCCGGAGTGCACATCATTCTGCCGGGCCGCTTCAGCCCGCCGGGCACGGGCCTGCTCATCCCCAAGACCGAGGACGGGCGCGTGCTCTTCGTGCTCCCGTGGATGGGGCACACCCTCGCGGGTACCACCGACGAACCCGCCGAACTCAGCTTCCACCCCAAACCCAAGGACGAGGAGATCGACTACATCCTGCGCCATCTGAAGCGCTACTTCGCGCTCGAGCCCTCACGGGATGACATCCTCGCCGCCTGGAGCGGCCTTCGCCCGCTCGTCAAGGACCCCAAGGCCCACGACACCGCCGAGCTGGCGCGCGACCACCTGATCAGCGAGTCGGACAGCGGCCTCGTTACCATCGCCGGGGGCAAGTGGACCACCTACCGCAAGATGGCCGAGGACCTGGTGGACTATGTGGTGCGCACCCGCAACCTGCACCCGCCCCACGGCTGCATCACTGACCGCGTCTTTATCGAGGGCGCGGCCGCCTACGACCCCGAGGGCTGGCAGGGGCTCATGACGGACTTCGGCCTCGACGAGGACGTCGCGCGCCACCTCAATCAGAGCTACGGCGACCGCGCGCCCGAGGTGGCCCGGCTTGCCGCCGAGGGGCTGGACGCTCGGCTGGCGCCGGACCACCCCTTCGTGGAGGCCGAGGTGGCCTGGGCCACCCGCAACGAGATGGCCGCCACGCCCATCGACGTGCTGGCCCGCCGTGCCCGGCTGGCCTTCCTCGATCAGAATGCCGCGCTGGCGGCGCTGAAGCGCACCGCCGAGCTCATGGCCGGCGAGCTAGGCTGGAGCGTGGAGGAAGAGCAGGCCCACATAGACGAAGGGCGCGAGCGCATTCTCGAAGCCCTCTGACGCGTGGACAACGAAACGAGGCCGGGTATTTTACCCGGCCTTTTTGGTGGAGCCGAGGGGATTCGAACCCCTGACCTCCTGAGTGCGATTCAGGCGCGCTCCCAACTGCGCCACGGCCCCACGCCGCTAACCATCTTAGCGGCCGCGGCCGCGGCTGTCTAGGGCGGCCGCTGCCGCGATACCATCCGGACCGAAGACAAAGCCGCACGGCCACGGGAAAACCCGGTAGAATGGCGGCAATGGACGAAGCCGTCTGGGACGCCATGGCCGAGCCCCTGGGCGCGGGGGACGCGCCTCGACCGGCCGACCTCTACGAGCGTCTCGACGCGGTCTGGGGGCCCGGAGGCTGGAGCTGCCGCTTTGAGATCGCCTCGGCGCGCCCGGCGGCGGTCGTGTGCACGCTCGAGCTCGGCGGGGTGAGCCGCTCCGGCGTCGGCGAAGGGGCCACGGTAGAGGAGGCGGCCGAGACCGCACTGTGGCGCGCCGCCGCTCAGGCGGGGCTCGAGCGCGACCGCGAACCGCCCGCGCGCCCGACCGTGCCCGCCGCACCCCCGTCCCCGGAGCGCAAACCCAGCGCCCAGGAGCTCATCGACCGCCTCATCGCCCGGCTGCGCGAAGAGGGCAAGGGGCGCGAGGCCGCCGCTCTGGTGGTCAAGTACGGCGGCTACGGCAGCGACCCGGAGACCACCAGGAAGCTCTATGGCGAGCTGCGCAACCTCTTACTGGGCAAGGAGACCCCCTGATGCCCCGCATCGTGGCCATCGGCGACGTGCACGCGGAGTACGGCCGGCTCTGGCAGGCCCTCCGCCACGCCGGTGCCGCCGACGCCCAGCACCTGCCCACACCCGCGCTCAAGACCGGGCGGCTGCGGGTGGTGCTCCTTGGAGACCTCGTGCATCCCAAGACCCGCGAGGCCTACACCCGCCTCACCGGCCTCGACCCCTACGACCACCGCAACCCCGACCACCTCCACCGCGCCGCGCGCGAGCAGATCCGCGCCCTCAACCGCATCAAGCTCTTCGCCGAACAGGCGGGTGGGTTCGTGGTGATCCTGCGCGGCAACCACGACCAGGCCGCGCTCGACCACAAGTTCCTGCTGGGCAACGCCTCGGGCATCGAGCACGCCGAGTTCGACCCCGAGCGCGGCGGCACCCCCCTGCCCGACGCCCTGGCCGAGTGGATGGGGGCCTTTCCCAAGGAGTTCGTGGTCGACGGCATTCACTTCGCCCACGTGGGGCCCGCGCCCTGGCTGCAGGAGTACGACGGCCTGTTCTACCAGTCGAGGGAACCCAAACAGTGGTGGTTCACCCACCCGGACTACCTCGCCCGGGCCGGATACCGCTTCGGGGTCTACGGCCACACCGTGATGAAGGAGGGCATCCGCGTCTTCCCCGAACACGGCTTCGCCCTAGTGGACGCCCTCGACCTGGGCCAGTACCTGGAGCTCGTTCCCCTCTCCGACGAGGTGCAGTGGGACGTGGTGCGGTTTGCCCCGAACAAGCCCCCGGGTTAAGATGACCGCCATGGGCTTCAAGGTTGGGGATCCGGTCGTCTACCCCGCCCAGGGCGGGGGTTACGTTCGTGAGATCGCCGCGCGCGAGGTCATGGGCGAGCAGAACACGTACTACGTCATCGAGCTCCTGCGCAAGCCGGGAACGATTATGGTGCCGGTGGAGAAGGCCGAGCAGCTGGGCCTGCGCGCGCCGCTCGCCGGGGCCGACCGCGAAGCGCTGATCCGGGCCTTGGGCGAAGCGCGCGACCTTGCCAGCGGCTGGCCGGCGCGGCAACGGGAGATCGGCCGGGCCCTCAGCGAGAGCGACCCGCTCGAGCTCGCGCGCATGCTCGCCTCGCTGCACCGCCGCCACCAGACCCGTCCCCTCTCCGGCACCGAGCACCAGCAGTACCGCGAGCTCATCGGCGTGCTGAGCGAGGAGCTCGCCCTGGCCGCGGATGGTGACCTCGCCGCCGCCGAAGCCTTCTTGATCGAGCAACTGGATGCTTTCGCTGACGAAGCCTAGCACCGTCCGCAAGCTTCTCGGGCGCTACGGCCTCGCCGCCGACCGGCGGCTGGGGCAGAACTTTCTCGTAGACGCGGGGCTGCTCGACGTGATCGTGCGTGCCGCGGACGTCGCACCCGGCCAGGAGGTGTGGGAGGTGGGGCCGGGCCTCGGCACCCTCACCCGCGCGCTGGCCGAAGCGGGTGCGCGGGTGCACGCCATCGAGAAAGACACCCGGCTCGAGCCCGTGCTGCGCGAGACCCTGGCCGGCCTCCCGGTTGAGCTCACCTTCGGCGACGCACTGGAACACGACTGGTTGAAGGTGCCACCGGGAAGCCTCTTCGTCAGCAACCTCCCCTACAACGTCGCCACCCCGCTGCTCACCGAGCTCCTGCGCCAGGGGCGCTTCGGGCGCATGGTGGTGCTGCTGCAGCGCGAGGTGGCCGACCGCCTCGCCGCCGCCCCCGGCACCCCCGCCTACGGACTGCTCAGCCTCCGCGCCGCCCACCACGCGCGGGTGCGCAAGCTGCGCGATTTCCCGCCCGAGGCCTTCTACCCCCGGCCCAAGGTCACCTCGACGCTGGTCGAGCTCGAGCACACCGGCGCGCCCGACGACCCCGAACTCTTCCACCTCATCGCCGCCGGCTTCGCCCAGCGGCGCAAAACCCTGCGCAAGAACCTGGAGCAGGCCGGCTGGCCGCGCACGCGGGTGGCTGCAGCGCTCGAGCGGCTTGGGCTCGACCCGCGCGTGCGCGCCGAGCGCCTCGACGCGCAAACCTTCCGCGATCTGCGCGCTTTGCTCGCGGAAGACGCTTCGTAATCCCACCCCGTAGGGGTATACTTCATAGCTGAGCGGCCGCAGGCCGCGCCGCATTTCCAGGAGGCGACGTTGCTGAGACTGGTCACATCCGAATCGGTTACCGAGGGGCACCCCGACAAGCTGGCCGATCGCATCTCCGACGCGATCCTCGACGCCATCATCGCCCAGGACGCCAAGGCCCGCGTGGCCGCGGAGACGCTGGTCAAGACCGGCATGGTGCTCGTTGCCGGCGAGATCAGCACCAAGGCCTACGTCCACCTGCCCGACCTCGTGCGCAAGACGGTCAAGGAGGTCGGCTACACCCGTGCCAAGTTCGGCTTCGACGGCGACACCTGCGCGGTTCTCTCGGCCATCGACGAGCAGTCGCCCGACATCGCCGGGGGCGTGAACACGGCCTACGAGGTGCGCGTGCTCGGCTCCACCGACCCCTACGACCAGGTGGGGGCGGGCGACCAGGGGCTGATGTTCGGCTACGCCACCCGCGAGACCGAGGAGCGGATGCCCTTGCCCATCACCCTGGCCCACCGGCTCACCCAGCGGCTGGCCGAGGTGCGCAAGAGCGGCACCATCCCCTACCTGCGCCCTGACGGCAAGGCCCAGGTGACCGTGGCCTACGACGGCGACAAGCCGCTCTACGTGGAGACGGTGGTCCTCTCCGCCCAGCACGCGCCCGAGGTGGACCAGGAGGAGATCCGCGAAGACCTCATCGCCAAGGTCATTCGCCACGCCATCCCCGCCGGCCTGCTGCGCGACGAGACCCACTTCTTCGTCAACCCCTCGGGGCGCTTCGTCCTCGGCGGCCCCCACGGCGACGCCGGCCTCACCGGCCGCAAGATCATCGTGGATACCTACGGCGGGGCGGTCCCCCACGGCGGCGGCGCCTTCAGCGGCAAGGACCCCACCAAGGTGGACCGCTCCGGAGCCTACTACGCCCGCTACATGGCCAAGAACATCGTGGCCGCGGGGCTGGCCGAGCGGGCGCTGGTGGAGGTGGCCTACGCCATCGGCAAGGCGCGCCCGGTAGGGCTGCGGGTGGAGACTTACGGTACCGGCACGCTCACCGACGGGCAGATCACCGAGATCGCGCGCGAGGTCTTCGACCCCCGACCGCTGGCGATCATCGAGGAGCTCGAGCTCCTGCGCCCCATCTACACCGCCACCTCGGCCTACGGCCACTTCGGCCGCGAGGGCTTCCCCTGGGAGTCCACCCGCCGCGTGCCCGACCTGCAAAAGGCCGCGGGACTCTAGCTAGACCGCCGTCTGCAAGCTGGAGTAGGCCACCGCGCGGTTGCCTCCCGCCGCCTTGGCGTGGTACATCGCACGGTCGGCGCGCAGCACCAGCTCGTCCAAGCTGTCGCCGGGCCGGTAGGCAGCCACCCCCAGGCTGGCGCAGACCCGCCCCACGCCCTCGTGGGGCGAGCTGGCGAGCCCCTGGCGCACCTCCTCGGCGATCGCCAGGCTCGCCGCCTCGTCGTGCTCGGGCAGAATGATCAAGAACTCCTCGCCGCCCCAGCGGATCACGCGGGCGCCGCGCGGCAGGTAGCGCTGAATGAGCAAGGCGCACCGCTTGAGCACGCGGTCGCCCACGTCGTGACCGTAACGGTCGTTGATCTTCTTGAAACGGTCAAGGTCGAGCATGATCACGCTGAAGGCGCCGCCGTACCGCCGTACCTGATGAAAGAGGTGCACGAGCACCGCCTCGCCGTAGCGGCGGTTGGGCAGCTGGGTCAGATGGTCCAGATAGGCGAGCATGCGGTTTTCGGCGTAGCTCTCCTCGATGCGCGAGAAAGCGAAGAGCAGCATCGCGTAGACCGCGCCCGAAACGTAGAACTGGAATAGGGCGTTGAAGGCGCTGGCGTCGCGGTTCTGCCAGAGCTGCCCGAAGGGGGTGAAGGCGAGTCCCAGCACCAGCGTGCCGAGCCAGATGGCGGTGGCGATGCGAAAGGCCATGGCGCGGCGGTGCAGCAGGTAGGCCACCAGATAGAGCATTGGAAACCAGAACATGGTTTCCGAGAAGGTGTGGATCACGGGCAGGGTGTAGCGGACCTGATAGGCGAGCATGGCCAGCCCGTAGAGCACAAGAATGGCGTAGGCGACGTTCTCTATCAGGTGGAGCTTGTCCGAGTGGAAGAAGAGGGCCAGCCCCATGGCCAAGAAGAGGATAGACATGAGGGGCAGGAAGAAGAGGTCCACGGGGTTGGTGGCGGCAATGACCACCTGCAGGTAGAGGGCCACCAGGCTCGCCACCGCACCCAGGAAGAGCACCGAGATGACCAGCCTGCGACGCAACTGCTCGAGCGACGCCGAGCTCACACGCTCGAGGAACGTGATCCTCCCTGCGGTTAACCCCTTACAGTCCATGCCCTCCCCGGTCTTGCCCTGCGGTTCGACTGCCCTACGAAATATTCTTTATTCTACTCTGCGGGCCACTACCCTCAGGCGATCACGCCCAGCTCCCGCCCCACCGCGGCGTAGGCCTCGAGCGCGCGGTCGAGCTGCTCGCGGGTGTGGGCAGCGGTGACGATGTTGCGGATACGCGCCTTGCCCCGCGGCACGGTGGGGAAGCCGATGCCCACGGCGAAAATGCCCCGCTCCAGGAGCAACCGGCTCGCCTCGAAGGCCGCGGGCGCCTCGCCAAAGAGGACCGGGGTGATGGGGGTCTGGCTGCCCATGGTGTCGTAGCCGAGACCGGCCAGCTCCTCCTTGAAGTAGCGGGTGTTGTCCCACAGCCGCTCGATGCGCTCGGGTTCGCGCTGGATGAGCTCGAGCGCCCCCACCAGTGCCCCCACCACCGCGGGCGGATGCGAGGTCGAGAAGAGGTAGGGCCGCGCCCGGTTGATGAGCAGCTCGCGCAGCTCGCGTGCCCCGGCGGCGTAGCCACCCACCACCGCCCACGCTTTCGAAAGCGTGGCCACCTGGATGACATTGGGATTCTCGTGGAAGCCAAAGTGGTGCACGGTGCCCCGCCCCAGCTCGCCCAGCACCCCCGAGCCGTGGGCGTCGTCCACGTAGACGAGCGCGCCGTAGCGCTCGGCCAGGGGCACGATGCGGTCGAGCGGGGCCACGTCGCCGTCCATCGAGAAGACCCCGTCGGTCACGATCAGCTTCAGCCCGTCGCTGTCGTGAGCCCGCAACAGCTCCTCCAAGTGCGCTGTGTCGGCGTGGCGGAAGACGTGACGGGTCGCCTTGGTGAGGCGCAGGCCATCGATGATCGAGGCATGGTTGAGCTCGTCGGAGAAGACGAGGTCGCCCGGCTGCAGCAGCGCCCCCAGCACCCCCTGGTTGGCGGTGAAGCCCGACTGCAGCACGAGCGCGCTCTCGGTGCCCTTGAACTCCGCCAGCAGGCGCTCGAACTCCTCGTGGTAGGTGAAGGTGCCGGCGATCGTGCGCACCGCCCCGCTGCCCGCGCCCCAGACTTCCAAGAACTCTCGGGCACGCGCCTTGAGGTGCGGGTGGTTGGCGAAGCCCAGGTAGTTGTTCGAGGCCAGGTTGACAACCTCGCGGCCGTTCACCCGGGTCACGGGCTCCTGCGGAGCTTCGAGCACGGGCGGGGTGATGTACAGCCCGTCGCTCTTCAACTGTTCAAGTACGGCATGGATGCGGTCGCGCAGACTTAGGCTCATGCCTCCATTCTGCCACCAAAAGGCCCGCCCCGAAGGGCGGGCCGGTCGTCCGGAGGCTGCGCCTAGAGGTTCTTGAGCGCCTGGACCATCTTGCCCAGGGTATCGGAGGCGTCGCCGTAGACCATGTTGGTGTTGTCGGCGTAGAAGAGCTCGTTTTCAATGCCGGCGAAGCCCTTACCGCGGCCGCGCTTGAGCACGAAGACCTGCTTGGCCTTGTCCACGTCGAGAATGGGCATGCCGTATAGCGGGCTGCCCTCGCGCCGCGCGGCGGGGTTGACCACGTCGTTGGCGCCGATCACCAGCGCCACGTCGGCGGTCTCGAACTCGGGGTTGATTTCCTCGAGGTCGTAGAGCTTCTCATAGGGGATGCCGACCTCCGCCAGCAGCACGTTCATGTGCCCGGGCATGCGACCGGCCACGGGGTGGATGGCGAACTTGACCTCGACCCCGCGCTTCTCGAGCTCCTCCATGAGCTCCTTGACCTTCTGCTGCGCCTGGGCCACGGCCATGCCATAACCGGGCACGATGATCACCTTGTTGGCGAAGGCCATCACGCTGGCCGCGTCCTCGGGGTCCATGGGTTTGAGGCTGCCCTTGATTTCGCCGCCCTCCTGCTCCACCGCGCCAAAGGCGCCGAAGAGCACGTTGGCCAGTGAACGGTTCATCGCCTTGGCCATTAGGATGGTGAGCAGGGTACCGGCCGCGCCCACCACCGTACCGGCGATGATCATCGCCGGGTTTCCGATGGCAAAGCCCTCGAAGCCGACGGCCAAACCGGTGAAGGCGTTGTAGAGCGAGATCACCACCGGCATGTCGCCGCCGCCGATGGGGATGGTCATGAGCACGCCGAAGAGCAGGGCCAGCAGGAAGAACCACAGCACCACCGTGGTGCCCTGAGCGCCAAAGAGGTAAGCGATGGCTAGAAGCACCGAAAGGCCCAGCACGGTCATGTTAATGGGCTGCTGGTAAGGGAATGTGACCGCGCGAGCGTTGACCAGCCCCTGCAGCTTGGCGAAGGCCACCATCGAGCCGCTGAACGAGACCGCGCCGATTAGGCCGCCCATAAGCGCCAGCACCAGCAGGCCGGTGGTCATCTCGCCCTGACCGGCGCTGTGGCGCAGCAACTCGACCGCGGCGATCGCACCCGCGGCGCCGCCACCCATGCCGTTGTAGACCGCCACCATCTGGGGCATGTCGGTCATGGCCACCTTCTTGGCGATGACCCAGGCCACGCCGCCACCGATGAGGATGCCCACCAGGATCAAGAAGTAGTTCTCGAGCCCCGGCCAGGCGAAGGTGACGATCACCGCTGCCAGCATGGCATAGCCCGCCCAGACGATGCCGCGCTTGGCGGTGGCCGGGTGGCTCATCTGCTTGAGGCCGAGGATGAAAAGGAAGGCCGTGATGAAGTAAACAAGCTGAATGAAGGTCTCCATGGCCTAGCCCTCCTTCGGTTTCCGCTCGAACATCTCGAGCATCCGTTCGGTGACCGCGTAGCCACCCGCCGCGTTGGCCGCCGCCAGCAGCACGCCGATGAAGCCGATGACCAGCTCGGGGGTGGTATTTGCGTGCCCGAGCACCACCATCGCGCCCACGAGCACGATGCCGTGGATGAAGTTCGACCCCGACATCAGCGGGGTGTGCAGCACCACGGGAACGCGGCTGATCACCTCGTACCCCGTGAACGCCGCGAGCATGAAGATGTAGAGGGCTGCCCAGGTGCCGTCGATCATGCCGCGCCTCCTTCCACGAGTTCACGCGTGGGGGCGTGCTTGATCTCGCCATCGTGGACGAGCACGCTCCCCGCCAGGATCTCGTCGTCCCAGTCAAGCTCGATCTTGCCCTCCTCGGTCAGGATGAGCTCGAGGAAGTTTTGCAGGTTCTTGGCGTACATCTCCGAGGCGTGCACCGCCAGCGCGCTCGGCAGGTTCAAGGGCCCCACCACGCGCACGTTGCCCACCTCTACCGTCTCGCCCGGCTTGGTGACCTCGCAGTTGCCGCCCGACTCGGCGGCCAGGTCCACGATCACCGAGCCTGGCTTCATGCGCTCGACCATGTCCCTGGTCACCAGGATGGGCGCGCGGCGGCCGGGGATGTTGGCGGTGGTGATCACGATGTCGGCGGCGACGATGGCCTGCTCGACCATCTCGCGCTCCTTGGCCTTCTCTTCCTCGGTGAGCTCGCGAGCGTAGCCGCCCTCGGCCTCGGCGTCGATCTCGAGCTCCAGGAACTTGGCCCCGAGGCTCTTCACCTGCTCGCCGGCAGCGCGGCGCACGTCGTAGGCGCTCACGACCGCGCCCAGACGCTTGGCGGTGGCGATGGCCTGCAGACCCGCCACACCCGCGCCCAGCACCAGCACCTGCGCGGGACGGATCGTCCCGGCGGCGGTGGTAAGCATGGGCAGGAAGCGGTCGATGGTGTCGGCGGCAATCAGGGCCGCCTTGTAGCCGGCCACGGTGGCCTGGCTGCTGAGCGCGTCCATGGCCTGGGCGCGGGTGATGCGCGGCACCAGCTCCATGGCGAAGACGGTGAGCTTCTTGTCGCGCATCGCCGCGACCCGCTCGGGGTTGCGGTGCGGGTACATGAAGCCGATTACCACGGCCCCTTCGGGCATCGCGGCGATCTCTTCTTCGGTCGGTGGTTGAACCTTGAGAACGACGTTGGCGCCGCTTAGGAGGTCGCTTCTGCTGTCCTCCAGTTTGGTGCCGACCTTTTCATAGGCTTCGTCGAGGTAGTGAGCGCCCTCGCCCGCGCCACGCTCGACCGTAACGGCGTGCCCCTGGCGGATGAGCTTGCCGGCGACCTCGGGTACGAGGGCGACCCGGCGCTCGCCCGGGGCTTCCTCCTTCGGTACTGCGATGTTGATTGCCATGTACACCCCCTGCGTACGAACGTTAACCTAACGGATTATACCGACAGGAAATTTTTCGCGGTTAGGGGCTTGTGACCCGCGCCGGGGGGCACGCTAGGCTAGAGGCATGGACCCCTTGCACTCCCTGACGCAGCGCCGCACCATTCGCCGCTTCGAGCCCGAGCCCTTGCACGCAGGCGACCTCGAGCGCCTGCTCGAAGCCGCCCGGCGCGCTCCCACCGACGCCAACGCCCAGCTCTACTCGATCCTGCGCGTAACCGACCCCGAGCTGCGCCGCGAGCTGGCGCGCCTGGCCGGTGGGCAGGCGCAGGTCACCGACGCCGCGGAGTTCTTCGTTCCCCTGGCCGACGTCTACCGCCTGGAGCGGCTGCTCGCCCACCGCGGCAAGGAGATGGCCCGCTGGCCCCGCACCGGCCTCCACTTCGCGCTGGTCGATGCCACCCTCGCCGGCGCCCAGCTGGCGGCGGCCGCCGAGGCGCTCGGCTACGGTATCTGCTGGATCGGCGGTCTCCTCAACCACCCGCGCGAGGTCGCCCAGCTGCTCGAGCTTCCCCCCGGCGTGGTGCCCGTGAGCGGCCTCGCCGTGGGCGTGCCCGCCGAGGACCCGCCCCTGCGCCCGCGCTTGCCCGAGGCGCTGGTGGTGCACGTAGACCGCTACCACCCCTACGCGCCCGCGGATCTCGACGCCGCCTACGCCGCGATGGCGCCGGCGAGCCGGCGCGGCGACTGGCTCTTCGTGCTCGAGCGCTACTTCGCCGCCGGGGGCACGATGGAGGACCGCGACCCCGCCTACGGCCGCCTCCTGGCGCAGCAGGGGTTCGTGGCCGACTGGCCGCCCGAAGCGGCCGCGTCGCTGGAGGCCGCGGGCCTGCCCGCGGCGAGTCTGGGTGAGGCGCTCGAGGCCGTGCTGGGCTCGGGCTGGCGCGGCGCGCTCTTCGGGCGCGAGGAAGAAGGTTACAGCGTCTGGCTCGAACGCGAGACCGCCGCCGAGCGGGGCGAGGGCACGAGCCCGGGCGAAGCGCTCGCCCGCGCGGTGCCCAAAGCAGACTGAACCCTAGCCCGTTCCACCCAGCACGAGCACGCCCTCTTCGGCCAGGGCGCGCACCTCGTCTTCATCCATCCCCAGTGCGCCGGTGAGCACCTCGCGGGTGTGCTGCCCCAGCAATGGCGGGGGCCCGGCGGACGCGGCCGGGGTCCGGTCCATGTGCTGCAGGGGGCTCGCCAGAAGCGGCGTCGGGCCCAGCTTGGGATGCGCCACCTCCCACAACAGCCCCCGCGCCTCGGCCTGAGGGTCGGCCAACGCCTCGCCCACGTCGTTCACCGGGGTCACCGGCACGCCCGCACCGCGCAACAGCTCCAACCACTCGGCCCGGCTGCGGGTCCTGAACACCCGCACCAGCTCGGCCACGAGCTGGCCACGGTGTTCCACCCGGCCGGCATTGGTCTGGTAGCGCGCGTCCTCCCAAAGGTCGGGCCGCCCTATCGCCTCGGTGAGCCGCCGGTACTGGGTGTCATTGCCCACCGCCAGGATGAACCACTTGTCGCTGGCCTCGAAGGCCTGGTAGGGCACGATCTGGGGGTGAGCATTGCCCATGCGCTGCGGCGCGACCCCGGTCATCAGGTAGGCCTGGGCCTGGTTGACCATCGCGGCCACGCCCACGTCGAAGAGCGCCAGATCCAGGTGCTGCCCGCGCCCGCTCACGTCGCGCTCGCGCAAAGCAGCAAGGATGCCCACCGCCGCGGTCAGCCCAGTGAGCACGTCGATCCAGGCGACGCCCACCTTCATCGGCGGCCCATCCGGATCGCCGGTCACGCTCATGATGCCGGTCATCCCCTGGAGGGCAGCGTCGTACCCGGGCTCCGCCGCGCGCGGCCCCGTCTGGCCGAAACCAGTAATCGAGGCGTAGACGAGGCGGGGGTTGACCTCGGCCAGGCTAGGGTAGTCGAGCCCGTAACGGGCCAGGTCGCCGACCTTGAAGTTCTCCACCAGCACGTCCGCACGCTCGGCCAGCCGACGTACGATCTGCTGTCCGCGCGGGTCCTTGAGGTTGACCGCGAGGCTCTTCTTGCCCCGGTTGGTCGAGAGGAAGTAAGCGCTCTCCCCCTCCCGGAAGGGCGGACCCCAGCGCCGGGTGTCGTCGCCCCAGGGCGACTCCACCTTCCACACCTCGGCACCAAGGTCGGCGAGCATCTGCGTAGCGTAGGGCCCCGCGAGGATGCGCGAGAGGTCCAGAACAATCAAGCCATCGAGTGCGCCCATGGCGCCCCCTTTCCGCGCGTCCGCGTCACGCCGTGGTCTCGAGCACTTCCTTGAGCTGCAACCGACCTTCCTTGAAGAGCGGGAAGTCATCGAGCCACACCGTGGCGTCGTAGAGGATCATGTCCCAGTGGATGTCGCAGCCGTGGCTGCCGCCGTAGAAGATGTCGTCGCCGATGGCCACGTGCACGTTGCCCTGGGCCTTCTTCTCTTCCTCGAAGTCGCCGTTGTGGAGTGCCTCGGGGTTGAGCCCGAGCCCGATCTCGGCGATGTGCTTGGCGCACGGCAGGCGCTCGAAGACCGAGGTTAGCTGGCGGGTGCGATTGCCGCCTCCGGCTAGCCGCACGATCTCGCCCCCCTCCACCTCGAGCTCGAAGGGATCGAGGCCGCGCATCCCCGCCACCGGGCCGTCGATGACGAGCTTGCCCCGGGCCGTACCCGCCAGCGGGCGCTGCGAGACCTCCCCGTCGGAAAAGGCCGCCTCGCGCCCCGGCTCGCGCGCCAAGCCGCACTCGACGATCACCGGTTGCCCCATCACCGGCTCCTTGGTCACGCCGGCACGGAAGTCGGTGCCCCGCTTGGTCTCGATGCGAATCTCGTCCGCCTGGGCCCAAAGCTTGGCCACCCGCTGCCCGAGCTCCTCCAGCTCCTCGTAGTCTGCGGTGGCCGCGCCCTTGAGGTAGTTGTCGAGCTCGCGCATCACCATCGAGAGCGCACGGATCTTCTTCTGGCTGAGCAGCTGGGCCACCTTGCGGGCATAGGTGGGCGCGCCCGAGGCCTTAGTCACACCGATGAGCACGTCGCTGGCGTCGAGGGCGTACTCGATCGGCTGGGTGAGGTAGGTGGCCCGGTCGCGCCCGCGCGTGGGCATGAGCGAGACGGTGAACTCCGCCCCCACCGCCTGCACCGCCCCCGCGAGCGCGAGGTAGATCTCCATCTCGGTCTCGGGGTCGGCGACGATCAAAACATTTTCGCCCGGCTGCACGTTCAGATGCTGCCGGACGATCCGATGGGCCAGGTCGATTGCGTCGATGATTCGCTGTCGGTTCATAGCGCCCTCCTCAGGAGGTCCTTTCGACTAACCCATAATCTGGCACAACCGTCTGAAAATTAAAAGGGGCGGGAGGCGGGGGCCGCATATTTATACCCGGTACCGGTTTTTGCCCCTCCACGCGCCTCTATATAGGGGTAGGCTCCGTTCATCTTCGTCGGAGCCACACCGATGAATTGACCGTCTCATCCTCGCACGCTAAAGTAGATAGTGGCAATGCCATCGAACATCGCCAAGGGAGGTAAGCGCATGAAGAAAAGCAAACTGATTCTCGCTGCAGTGCTGGGTCTGGCCCTGGCCATGGGTGCGTCGGCCAAGACGTTTATTACCATCGGATCCGGCGGCACCACCGGGACCTACTACCCCACCGCCGTCGGCATCGCGAAGATTATCAACGAAAACCTGCCCGACGTGAAGGCCAACGCCATCTCCACCGGTGGCTCGGTCTACAACGCCGGCGCGATCCAGACCGGCGACCTGCAGATGACGATGATCCAGAACGACATCGCCTACTACGCCTTCAACGGCATCGTCGTCGAGAAGTTCATCGGCAAGCCCGCCGACAAGCTGCGCGGCATGGCCACCATCTACCCCGAGCCCGTGCACGTCTTCGCCCGTAAGGACTCGGGCATCACCTCGATCGCCGACTTCAAGGGCAAGAAGGTGTACGTGGGCGACATCGGCTCGGGCGTGGAGCAGAACGCCAAGCAGGTGCTCGAGGCCTACGGCCTGACCTTCGACGACCTCGGCACCGCGGTGCGCGGTAAGCCCAAGCAGGCCGCTCAGCTCCTCCAGGACGGCCGCATCGACGCCATGTTCTACACCGCCGGCGTGGGCTCGGCGGCCATCGCCCAGGCGGCGCTGACCACCGACATCGTCTTCCTGCCCATCGAGTTCGCCAAGATCGACTACCTCAAGAAGAAGTACCCCTTCTACGCCGAGGTCATCATCCCCGCGGGCTCGTACAAGGGCCAGGACAAGCCCTTCCAGACCGTCGCGGTGAAGGCCACCCTGGCCGCCTCCGCCGACCTGGACGCCAACGTGGTCTACCAAATCGCCAAGCTGATCTTCAAGGACAAGGTGGACCAGTTCAAGGCCATCAAGCCCGTGATTGCCCAGAACTTCTCCGTGGACAAGGCGCTCGATGGTATGCCCATCCCGCTGCATAAGGGTGCGGCCAAGTTCTTCGAGGAAGAAGGGATCGCCATCCCCGACGCTGCGAAGCCGATCGACTAATCCCTGCGTAGCGACCCTGCCCCGGCCGAAAGGCCGGGGCTTATTTGTATACTGGGATCACATAAGGCGAACGCGAGTACGCCCCGTAGAGAGGTGACCTATGAAACCCGAAGAGTCCGATATCCACTCCAATCCCACGCCCACCGGCGACACCGGAGACCTCGACAAGGCCGTCGAGTTGATGCAGGAGGTCGAGTACGGGGCTCGTGATCCCCGCGCGCCGTGGCAGAAATGGCTGATCTTCCTGATCGCCGTGGCCTGGAGCGCCTTCCAGGTGTGGGCCACCTGGCTAGGCAACCTCGACATCCTCATCCTGGGCTCGACGCACCTGGCCTTCGCCTTTGCCCTCGCCTTCCTGGCCTATCCCTCCAAGAACCCTCCACGCGACGCCGCGGTCATCGTGCTCACCCTGGGCGTGGTGCTCAACATCTACACCCAGGGGCGCTACTTCGCGTGGATCGCGCTCCTCACGCTGATCGCCGGGGTGGCCATCTGGTACGCGACCCCCAGACGGGCCCCGCGCGACCGCGTGCCCTGGATCGACTGGATACTCCTCGCCTTCGGCCTCGCTGGGGCGCTCTACATCGTCTACGACTTCGAGGGCATCGTACTCCAGCGCGGCGGCGTGGCCAACACCACCGACATCATCATGGGCACGATCGCGCTCGCGGCCCTCTTCCTGGCCACCATCCGCGTGGTCGGCGTGGCGCTGCTCGTCATCTCGGGCGCGCTCATCCTCTACGCGGTCACCGGACCCAAGGGGATCATCCCGGTCGAGCTGCCCGACATCATCTACCTCCACTCGGGCTACCCGTGGAAGCGCATCGTCGAGCAGCTCTACCTGACCACCGAGGGCATCTGGGGCACGCCCATCCAGGTGTCGTCGCGCTTCGTCTTCCTCTTCGTGCTCTTCGGCGCCCTGCTCGACAAGGCGGGGGCCGGTAAGTACTTCGTGGACCTCGCCTACTCGGCGCTGGGGACCTACCGCGGCGGTCCGGCCAAGGCGGCCGTGGTGGGCAGCATGCTCACCGGCATCATCTCCGGGTCCTCCATCGCCAACGTGGTCACCACCGGGACCTTCACCATCCCGCTGATGAAGAAGGTGGGCTACCCGCCCGAGAAGGCCGGCGCCACCGAGGTGGGCTCGTCCACCAACGGCCAGCTCATGCCGCCCGTCATGGGCGCGGCCGCCTTCATCATGGCCGAGTTCCTCGACCTGCCCTATTACCAACTGATCATCTACGCGGCCGTACCCGCGGTGCTCTCGTACATCGGCCTCTTCTATGTGGTGCACCTCGAGGCCCTCAAGCTCGGACTCAAGGGGCTGCCCAAAAGCGAGCTGCCGCCCTTCTGGCCCACCTTCTTCTCGGGCGCGCAGTACCTCATACCCGTGGGCTGGCTGATGTACGAGCTCATCGGCCTGCGGCACACGCCCGAGCGTTCGGCCCTCAACGCCATGTTCATGATGATCGGCATGATCGTCATGCAGCGGATCTCGGTCGCCATCCGCGGACGCAAGGGCACCTTCGTGGACTACGTCATTCCCCTTGGGCTGATGCTCTTCTTCAAACAGTACTTCAACATGGAGTTCCAGGTGGCGGTGCTCATTGCGCTGGCGGTCTTCGCCGCCCAGGAGATCGTCCTGGCACTGCGAAACGGCCATGCCGTTGAGGGCGGACTCGGAAGCGGCATCGTTCTGGGCCTCAAGAACGGCTTCATCGACATCGTGCAGGGCTTCGAGGCGGGCGCGCGCAACATGACCTCGATCGCGGTCGCAACCGCCGCCGCGGGCATCATCGTGGGCATCGTGACCATGACCGGCCTCGGCTTCGGCCTGGCGGACATCGTGGAGGCCATGTCGGGCGGCAACATCATGCTCGTCCTCATCATCTCGGCCATCGCCAGTCTGGTGCTGGGTATGGGCCTGCCCACGACCGCGAACTACATCGTAATGGCCTCGCTCATCGCGCCGGTCATCGCCAACCTGGCGGCCAAGGCCAACTTCGACGTGCCGCTGGTGGCCATCCACCTCTTCGTCTTCTACTTCGGCATCCTCGCCGACGACACCCCGCCCGTGGGCCTCGCGGCCTACGCCGCCGCCGCCATCGCCCGCAGCGACCCGATCAAGACCGGCGTGCAGGGCTTCATCTACGACATGCGCACGGCCATCCTCCCCTTCATCTTCTTCTTCAAGCCCGCGCTGCTGCTCATCAACCCCGAAGGGCACTGGGCCTATACCGTCTACGTCGTGATCACCGCGCTCATCGCGATGCTGCTCTTCGTCGCCGGAACGCAGGGCTGGTGGCTCACGCGCATGAACTGGCCGGAGCGCATCGGGCTGCTGCTCGCCTCCTTCTTCCTCTTCACCACCCAGAAGATGCTGCACGCCATCGGCATCGACTGGCTGGCCAACCTGCCCGATTACCTGCGCAACAACCTGGGCGTGCACCTGATCGACACCAACCCCGACATCGCCTACGCGGTCTTCGCGGCGATCCTCATCATCGCGGTTTACTTCTCCCAGAAGGCCAAGCTGCGCCGCCAGCCGGCGATGGCCTGAGGCTCGAAGCCACGATCGTGCGGGCGTCCGTCGGACGCCCGCTTCCGTCTATGATGGGAGGGCGCATGGGGCTCCACACGCTGCACCTCACCACCCCCGAGCTGGAAGCCGACCTCGGCTTCTTTCAGGTGCTCGGCTTCGCCCTCTGCGAGCTGGAAGAACCCAGGGCGCGGCTCGTACCCGCGCGCGGGCCCGAGCTCGAGCTCCAGGGGGCGGAGGGGCCGCCGCGGCTGGTCGCGGTGCTCTCCGGCCTGGGCCCGCGCGAGGACCTGGAGGGCAACCCCCTGCACTACGCACCGCCTCCCCGCTCCGCCACGAGCCGGGGCCAGGTCGAGGTGCTGGGGCCGGTCTATCCGGTGGTGGACCTGCCCAGCAGCCTGTCGTGGTACGAACGCCACCTCGAGCTGCGCGAACGCTTCTCCGACGAAGACACCATGTGGGCCGAGCTTGCCGATGGGCAGGACGGCGGGGTCGTCCTCGCCTTCACCCCCGAGCTGGAAACGCCGGCCATGCTGGCCCTGCGCGTGCGCGACGCCGCCGCCGAGGTTGAGCGTCTGCGGGAGTTCGACCTCGCGCCCGTTTCCGCGCGGGCGCTACCATGGGGCCGCCTGGCGGTCTACGCCGCCCCCGGAGGGCTACCAGTGCTGCTGGTGGAACACGCTCAGTAGTAGTGCAGGTTGAGCTTGCGCAGGTGCTCGTTGAAGGTGCTGCTGAGGTAGAGTTGCCCGTCTGCGTGGAAGAAGTAGAAGTAAGGCAGGCCATTCTCTCCGGTGCGCACGGGGTGGAGGACGGCCAGCAGGGCGTCGAGACCTGGGTTGTCGATCGGCCCCGGCGGCAGGCCGGGGTAGCGGTAGGTGTTGTAGGGCGAGTCCACCTCGAAGTCGCCGGCGTAGCGGTCGAGCTCGGGCAGTTTCTTGCCCAGAGCGTAGGCCACGGTGGGGTCCGACTGCAATGGCATGCCCGCCTCGAGTCGGTTGAGGAAGACCCCGGCGATCGCGGGCATCTCCTCGGCGCCCCCCGCCTCCGCCTGGACGATCGAAGCGAGCGTGACCCAGCCGTGCACGCTCAGGCCCAGCGCCTTCGCCGCCTCCACGCGCTCGGGGGTGACCTCGCGGTCGAAGCGGCGCAGCATCACCGTGACGATCACCGCCGGGTCCGCCCCCTTGGGCAGGTCGTAGGTGTCGGGAAAGAGGTAGCCCTCAAGCGTCGGCCCCTCGACGTAGGCGGGCGTCCACTCGGCCGGGGGGTGGTCGACGATCTCCAAGAACCCCTCGCCGTCGAAGCCGGCGGCGGAAAGCCGCCGGGCGTAGTCCACCGCGCGCCACCCCTCGGGGAAGACCAGACGCACGAGCACCTGCTCGCCCGCGCCGGTAAGGTCTTCCAGCAGGGCGGCCGCACCCTCGCCCGTTAGCTTGTAGTAACCGCTTTGCAGTCGGCCCGCCAGACCCCGGGCGCGGGCGTAGAGGGCGAAGGCGCGCCCGGAGCGGACCAGGCCGTTCTCCTCTAGGATGCGGCCCACGGTCTGCGCTCCCGCGCCCTCGGGAATCTCCACGATCGCGCTTGTTCCGGTGGGGCCGAGCAGCCAGGCGATCCAACCGGCCAGGGCGGCCAGGAAGAGCAACGCGGCCAGCAGCGCAGCCACCCACCAGCGGCGGCGCGGGCGCGGCGCGGGCGGCAAAGGCGCCGACTTGCCCTCGCTCACGCGCCCCCCTCGAGGTAGGTCTCCAGGATGGCCACCGCGGCGGCCTCGTCGCGCCGGCCCTTTTCCTGACGCTTCTTACGGGGCAGGTGGGCCAGCCGCTGAACGGCCAGGTGGGTGGTAAAGCGCTCGTCCACGAAGCGGACCTCGAGCCCCGCCGCTTCCAGCTCGCGGGCGAAGCGGCGCACCTTCTTCGCCTGCGCGCCCTCCTCGCCCCCGGTACGCCGGGGCAGCCCGACGACCACCCGCGCCGCCCCCTCCCGTTCGGCCAGTTCGCGCACCCGGGCCACGTCGGACGCGAGATCGCCGCGCACGATCCAGCCCCTCCCGAAGGCGAAGGACCGGCCCTCTTCGGCCACGGCCACGCCGATGCGCACCTCGCCCACGTCAAGCCCCAGGACCTTCACGCCCTCCATGCTAGCAAAAGCCGCTTATACCCTCATTTGAGGGTACCCTCACGCTTTTGGGGCGGCTACCGTAAGGTTACGGAGCACGGATCCCCCACACCGGCCGCTCCTGATATTCGCGCAAAAGCGCACCACCTCCTTTCCCGAAAACCGCCCGGCGACGCCGGGCGGTTTTCGCTGGCTGCGCGCCGCTAGCCCTCGAGCACCTCGGGCAACGCCGCAAAGGCGCGATCGAGGTCGAAGCCGCCGCCCTGAGCCAGGTGGGGCTTGCCGCCGCCGCGGCCGCCAGAGCGTTCGGCCAGGGCGCGGATCACCTTGCCCGCGGCGAGACCCCGCTCCACCGCCTCGGGGCTGACCTTAACGATGAGCATGCCACCGGCGCCCACCACGACGAGGTCCACCCCGTGCTTCTCGAGCAGCTCGTCGGCCACCTGCCGCAGCGCCGGCACGTCGAGGCCGGAAAACTCGACCGCCACGTAGCGCCAGCCGCCCGCCTCGCGCACCGCTGCGCTGCCGCCGCCCAGCTGGGCGCGGGCGAGGTCGGTCGCCAGACGCTCGTTCTCGCGCTTGAGGGCCTTGATCTCCTGCAGCAACCTGCGCACCCGCTCGGCCAGGCCCTCCATCGAGGTGCCCAGCTCGCGCGCCAGCTCGTTGCCGCTGTCGATGAGGCCGCGCACGTGGCGCACCGCTGCCTCGCCGGTAAGGGCCTCGATGCGGCGCACCCCGGCGGAGACTGCCTCCTCGCTGACGATTACGAAGTAACCGATCTCGCCGGTGCGGCGCACGTGGCAACCGCCGCAAAGCTCCATCGAGCGCACCTCGTCTTCGAGGATGCCGCTGGTGTCGGGACTGCCCTCCACCCGGACGACGCGCACGGTCTCGCCGTACTTCTCGCCGAACAGCGCCATCGCCCCGGCCTTCTTGGCCTCCTCCAGGGGCATGAAGGTCCAGCTCACCGGGAAGTCGGCCTGGATCCAGCGGTTGACCAGCAGCTCGACCTTGCGCACCTCTTCGGCGCTGAGGGGAGCGGCGTGGGTGAAGTCGAAGCGCAGCCGGTCGGGCGCGACCAGACTGCCCGCCTGACGCACGTGCGGACCAAGCACCGCCCGCAAGGCGGCGTGCAGCAGGTGGGTGGCGGTGTGGTTCTTCTCGGTGCAGCGGCGCTCGGGGTCCACCACCGCCCGCACCGGCGTGCCCACCTCGAGCGCGCCCTCCTCGACCTCGACCTGGTGCAGGTGCAGGCCGTGCTTGCTCTTCTTGGTGGTGGTCACGCGGGCGCGGCCGCCGGGCCACTCGAGGTAGCCCGAGTCGCCCACCTGGCCGCCGCCCTCGGCGTAGAAGGGGGTGCGGTCGAGAACGACCTGGCCGCCCTGGCCGGTCTCGAGCTTGTCGAGCTCCGCCTCGCCCTGGAGGATGAGGAGCACCTTGCCCTCGTCCTCGAGCCGCTCGTAGCCGGTGAACTCGGTGGCGCCGTGGTCTTCGAAGACGCGCTCGAGCGCCGGAGCCGACGCGGCGAAGACGTCGCCCGAGAAGGCGCTGGCGAAGCGGGCGCGCTCCACCTGTTCCTTCATCGCCCGCTCGAAGCCCTCGCGGTCCACCTTGACGCCGCGCTCGGCGGCGATCTCCTCGGTGAGGTCGAGGGGGAAGCCGTAGGTGTCATGCAGCCGGAAGGCCTCCTCCCCCGAGAGCACGTCGCCCTCCTTGAGGCTGGCCAACAGCGACTCGAGCCTACGGATGCCCTGCTCGAGGGTCTCGAGGAAGCGCGCCTCCTCGGCGCGGATGGCCGTCTGCACGCTCGCGAGCTGCTCGCGCATCTCGGGGTAGAAGTCGCCCAGCAGCTCGGCCACCAGCGGCGCCAGTTCGTGTAGGAAGGGCTCCTTGATGCCCAGCAGATAGCCGTGACGCACCGCGCGGCGCAGGAGGCGACGGATCACGTAACCGCGCCCGGTGTTGGAGAAGGTGGCGCCGTCGGCGAGGGCCGCGGTCACCGCGCGCACGTGGTCGGCGATGACGCGGTGGCTCACGCTCACCGCACCCCTGTAGGGCACGCCCGAGCGCTCGGCCACCCGGTCGATGAGGGGTTTGAAGGTGTCGGTGGCGTAAAAGTCCTCCACGTCCTGCAGGATCGCCGCCACCCGGTAGAGGCCCATGCCGGTGTCGATGTTCTTCTGCGGCAGGGGCTCGAGGATGCCCTCGCCCGGAATCGGCCCCGAGCGGTTGTACTGGGTGAAGACCAGGTTCCAGATCTCCACGAAGCGGTCGCCCGAGCCGGTGTTGGGCCCGGTCTCGTCGGGGCTTCCGAAGCCGGGGCCGCGATCGTAAAAGATCTCGCTGCAGGGGCCGCAGGGGCCGTTGGGACCCTGGCTGATGGCGTTCGCCGGCCAGAAGTTCTCGTCTTCGTCCCAGCGGCTGATCCGCTCCTCGGGCACCCCCACCTCGTCCCGCCAGATCCGGTAGGCCTCGTCGTCGTCCTTGTAGACGGTCACGTAGAGGCGTTTGGGATCGAGCCCCAGCCACCTGGGGTCGGTTACGAACTCCCAGGCCCAGGTGATGGCCTCTTTCTTGAAGTAGTCGCCAAAGGAGAAGTTGCCCAGCATCTCGAAAAAGGTGTTGTGGCGGGCGGTGCGGCCGACGTTCTCAATGTCGCCCACGCGCAGGCACTTCTGGCAGGTGGCCACCCGCGGGTGCTCGCCCTCATGCCCGGGGAAGACCGGCTTGGCGCCCATGAAGTAGGGCTTGAGCGGGGCCATGCCGGCCACGGTGAAGAGCAGGGTCGGGTCGTCCTCGGGAATGAGGCTGAACGAGGGCAGGCGCAAATGCCCCTTCTCCTCGAAGAAACGCAGGTATTTTTCGCGAATCTCGGCGGTCGTCATCAAGCGGGATTATACCGCGCTCTACTTTTATTCACCCGCTGCGGAGCTAGACTCGCAAGCGTGGAACTCCTCGTCCTGGTCTGGCGCAACCTCACCGCGCGGCTCACCCGCAGCCTCTTCACCTGGCTGGGCATCGCCGTGGCCACAGCCTCGATGGTGCTCTTCCTCTCGTTCGGCGAGGGGCTACGGCAGGCGCTGGCGGCCGAGATGGGCAACATGGGGCCCCAGATCCGGGTCGTGGCCCAGGGTACCGACGCCTTCAGCCCGCCGCTGCCCGAGCTGCCGCCGGAGATGCTGGGGCAGATCGAGGCGCTCGCGCCCGCACTGGGCATCCAGAGAATCATCCCCGCGGTGGTGATGTTTCGCGGCGGCTTCGACCCGGCCACCAGCTTCCTCTTCTACGGCCTGCCCGAGGGTGCGGACCCGCGCGACTTCTACCCTCCGGCCAAGGCGGCCGCGGGGCGCATCGACCCGCACCCCGACGGCGCGGTGGTGGGGGCGAAGAAGGCCGAGCTCAACCACCTGACGCTGGGCAAGCCGCTGCGCCTCAGCCGCGAGGTGACCGTGCCGGTGGTGGGGGTGCTCGAGCCCGCGGGCAGCATGGTCGACAGCTTCATCTTCGTGCCCATGAAGACGCTGCAGGAGGTGCTCGGCACCAAGAACTACGGCGTCTTCCTGCTCCAACTCGACCCCACCGCCGACGTGGAGGAGGTGGCCCGGAAGCTGGAGGCGGCCATCCCCGGCATCGACGCCCAGAGCACCACCGAGGCCCTCAAGTTCGCCGAGCGGGCGCTGCGCATCGGCGACCTGATCCGCTTCGGCATCAGCCTGGTGGCGCTGGTGGTGGGCGGCCTGCTGGTGGCCAACACCGTGATGATGAGCGTTTACGAACGCACCCGCGAGTTCGGGGTAATGCGCGCGATCGGCGCCCGCCGGCGCTTCATCTTTGGCCTGGTCCTTTCCGAGGCCCTCTTCCTGGCGCTCGCCGGTGGCGTGGCCGGGGTGATCGCCGGCGTGGCCGGCTCGGCGCTGATCAACACCTACACCCAGCAGGCGGTGGGGCTCGCGCTCTCGGCGGTCACGCCGCGGCTGGCGCTCTTCTCGATGGGGGTGGCGCTGGTGCTGGGCCTCGTCGCCGGGCTGCTGCCGGCGCGCAACGCCAGCCGCATCCCCGTGACCGAGGCCCTGGGGAGGATCTGATGCTTCGGGCCGAGGGGCTGACCAAGCGCTACCGCCAGGGCGAGGTGGAGATTACCGCGCTCGACGACTTTAGCTACGACTTCCCGCCGGGCGTGACCGCGGTGGTGGGGCCCAGCGGCTCCGGCAAGACCACGCTGCTCAACCTGCTGGCCGGCTTCGACCGGCCCACCGCCGGCACGGTCGAGCTGGCCGGGATGCGCATAGACGACCTGGGCGAGGACGAGCGCGCCAGCGTGCGCCTCAAGAACGCGGGCTTCGTCTTCCAAAGCTGGAACCTGCTGCCCACGCTCACTGCGCTCGAGAACGTGGCCTTTCCGCTGCTGTTGGCGGGCGTGGCCCGCGCCGAACGCAACCGGCGAGCGCGGGAGCTGCTGGAGCGGGTGGGGCTCGCCGGCCGCGCCGACCACCGCCCCAACCAGCTCTCCGGCGGCGAGCAGCAGCGGGTGGCCATCGCTCGCGCCCTGGCGCTGGAACCGGCGGTCCTCTTTGCCGACGAACCCACCGGCAACCTCGACAGCGCCGCCGGGGCCAAAGTGCTCGACCTTCTTTTGGAACACGCCGCCGGCGAGCGCCGGCTGGTGCTGGTGACCCACGACCTGCAGGTGGCCGCGCGCGCCGCACGGGTGCTCCACCTGCGCGACGGGCGGCTCGTCCAGGTAGAAGACCGCGGTTAGCCTACTCGCGCGGCTCCACCATGAGCCCCGCCGCCTTGGCCTGGTACATCCGCGAGTCGGCCAGCTTGAGCAACTCTTCGGGCTTCTGCGCGTCCTCCGGGAACGAAGCCGCCCCGATGCTGGCGTGCACGCAGTGATCTTCCAAGCAGACCCGCTCGATGGCGGCCGCGAAGCGGCGCGCCGCCCGCACCGCGCCGGCGAGCGCGGTGTGCGGAAGCAAGACGGCGAACTCGTCGCCCCCCCAGCGATAGACGCGGTCGCCGTTGCGGGTGTGGGTGCTCAGGATCTTCGCCACCTCCTGCAGCACTTGGTCGCCGGCGGCGTGGCCGAAGCGGTCGTTGATCTGCTTGAAGCCGCTAAGGTCCATCACGAGCAGGGCCAGCGGGTAACCGTAGCGCTGGGCGCTCTTCCACAGGGAGCCGAAGTCCTCGTCGAAGGCGCGGCGGTTGGGCAGACCGGTGAGCGGATCGGTGTGGGCCGCGCGCTCGAGCAGCTTGCGGTAATGTTGCTCGTGCAGCAAAAGAGCGGTCTGCTGAGCGAAGATGCGCGTTGCCTCGACCGATTCGTCGTCAAAGGCCTCAGGGTCGGAAAAGGAGTCGAGGTTCATCACCGCCAGCACTTCGCCCTGGTAGACGATGGGCAGGCAGAGGTTGGCTTTGATCTCGCGCACGCGCCCGGCCTGGTCAATCACCTCAACGGGCGCGGTCTTGTAGCTCATCGTGGCGATGTCCTGCTCCATCGTGGAGATGATGCGGGGCTCGCCCTGAGCCCATTTCTCCTCGCCGGTGTTGTACCAGGTGTCGCGCACGTCTTCGAGCGAGAAGGCAACCTTGCGCAAGCTCTCCAGGTCGTAGCCGAGGGCTGCGGCGTAGACGAAGCGGCTGTCGTCGGCGCGCACGAGCAGGCTGCCGGCCTCGGCCCCGGGCACCAGCCGCACCGCGTAGCGCATCAACGTCTCGTAGGCCTCATCGATGAAGGAGCCCAGCACCTCGCGCTCGAGCCGCAAGAGCGCGTCCATGCGCTCGCGCACCAGGAACTGCTCGGCCATCAGGCCCAGCCCCCGGGCCACCAGCGCCAGCACGTTGCGGTCCTCTTCCGACCAGGTGCGCACCCGCTCGTCCTGCATCACCAACACGATGCGGGCGCGGCGCTCCCCCGAGACGGGCACGAAGACGAGCGAGCGGATCCCGGCCTGGTAGACCTCCTCGACGCGCAGGTCGAAACGGCCGTAGTCCTCGATGAAGAGCGGGGAACGCTGGATGTAGCTGCGCCAGATCGCCCCCCACCCCGCCGGAAGCCCGGAAAGCAAGAGCGCCTCCTCTTCGGGCGGAATCTTTCCCGCCATCGCCAGTAGCTCGAAGCGCCCCTGACGGAAGATCGCGACGATACCCGAGCTGGCCCCAAGAATGGGAATCAGCAGCTGGATGACCTTTTCGGAAGCCTCCATGAGGCTGTGGCTGGAAGCAAGCGCGGTCATCAAGCGGCTGAACTGCTCGGCCTCGCGGCTCTCGACGAGCTTCTGGCGCACCAGGCAGACCACGCCGACGAAGGCGTTCACCAGACCCCGCTCGTCCTCGTCGAGCGGACCCGCCGCCTCCAGCACGAAAAGGCGCCCGCCGCACATCGGCACCACCAGAACCGCGCGGTCCGGCCCCTCCTCCTGGTAGACGGGCTGCTCCTCGTGGAGCGCCTCGCGCACGACCTCCTTCCAGGGCACCGGGTTGCAAGCACCGCTCACCACCTGGATCTCGTCGCCCACGAACTCGATCACGCAGGTGGCCCGCGCCGGCCCCTGCTCGAAGAGCCGCGGCACCCGTGCGATCAGTTCTTCTGGGTCCTGGAAGCGCGTGGCCCGTTGCGCCGCCCGCATTACGGCCCGCATGTTGCTGCGCAGGCGCCGCTGACGCAGCTCGATCTTACGCAGTCGCTCGCCGATCTCCAGGCCCATGCCCGCCGCCAACAGCAGGGCCAGGGCGCAGAGGGCCCACACGGCCAGCGAGCCCACCGCGCCGGCGAGCACGGGTAGAGCGACGAGGACCACAGTCGCGACCAGCGCTGCGGCCCGGCCCCAGGCGATGCCGAGGACGAAGACGGCGAGCACGGCCAGCGCCGGCCCCCCGACCCAGTCCAGAGCCAGGCCCACGGCGGCCAGGGTCGCGGCCAGCACGGCCAGGATATGGGCTCCGCGCATCCCTACGATCCTAACAGCCCTGCCCCACGAGGTTTACAACCCCAGCGCCTGGGCGTCGCGCCGTCCGCCCCAGCGCGGGCGGTCGCAGCCATCCGGAAGCAGCACGAAGGCGTTGACGTCGTCGGCCAGCTGCCGCCGCAGCCCGCGCAATACCCGGGCACGGTCGCGTTCTCCCTGCACGGGAAAGAAGAGCTCGAGCCTCCGGTCGAAGTTGCGCTCCATCCAGTCGGCGCTCGAGGCCCAAACCTCCCAGCCCGCCCCGGTCTTGAAGGCGGCCACCCGTGCATGCTCGAGAAAACGCCCCACCAGACTCACCGCCTGGAAACGCGGGTGGTTGCGGGTAAGGGTGGAGCGCACGATTAGGCGCACCCGCGCGCCCGCGTCGGCCGCGCGCTCGAGCGCCCGTAACAGGCGCACGTCGGTGAGGTGGTTGACCTTGACGATGACCTCTCCCCGGGCCCGCGCGGCGGCGCGGATGCGCTCGAGCAACCCCTCGCGCGCCCGCGGCCCCGACCAGAGCCGGGCCGGCTCGGGCTCGCGCCCCTGCGCCAGCGCGGCAAAGAAGTTCGCGGCGTCGGCGGTGAGCTCGGGGCGGGTGGTGAGGTACGAGAGGTCGGTGTAGACGCGGGCGTTAGCAGGATTGTAGTTGCCGGTGCCCAGGTGCAGCCAGCGCCCTCGGGGCCCCTCGGCCAGAAGGAGCTTGGCGTGCACCTTCTTACCGCGCGGGTAGTCGAGGACGCGCACCCCCCGCCCCTCCAGCTGGAGGCGCCAGTAGAAGTTGACCAGCTCGTCGAAGCGAGCCCGCCCTTCGAGCAGCACCTCCACCCGCTTGCCCCGCTCCGCCGCCTCCATGAGCGCCTCCATGATGGGGTTGTGCTCCCCCACCCGGTAGAGCGTGGCAGCGATGCGCGCCACCCCGGCATCGCGCGCGGCCGCTTGGACGAAGGCCACCAACTGCCCGTAGTCGTCGAGCGGGTGGTAGAGGAGCAGGTCGCGCTCGCGCAGGTAGTCCAGGGGCGCGGCGGCGAAATCCCGACGCCGGCGCAGGCGCAGCGGCGGCCAGCGCAGGTCGGGCCGCTCGAGATCGGCCAGCTCGAAGAGTGCCCGCAAGTCCAGCGGCGCCGGCAGCTCGAAGACCTCCTCGTCGCGAAGCTCGAGACTGCGTGCGATCGCCGCCCGCCAGGGAAAGCCCTGCTCCACCTCCAGGCGACTGGGGTGGCCGTCGAGCCGGCCTTCCAGCGCCAACGGCAGTTCCTCCCAGTCGAGCCGCTCGGCCTCCAGCTGGGCAATGCGGGTGAGCCGCAACTCGTACATCGGCATCGGCCGTGGCAAGAAGAGGTCGCTGCGCCAGCGGATCAGCTCACCCAGGCGCACGAACGCGCCCGGCCGACCCGGTACCTCGAGGAAGCGGCGACGCGCGGGCTGGCGCAGCAGATAGCGCAGGTTGCGCCGGCCCGCGGCAAAGTAGAGCGCCTGCGAGGAAAGGTCGCCGATCGCGGCCGCGTCGAGCAGGTCGGTCTCGGGCGCCACCACCTCGGCCAGGTAGGCGCCGAAGTAGCGCTGCTCGGTGGCGCTCAACTCTTTGGGCCGCAACAACCGCACCCCCGCACGGGCCAGCTCGGAGCGCAGTTCGGCAAAGAGACGGACCGCCTCGGCCGAGGCCTGCTGCACCTCGCCCAGAAGCTCGCGGTAACCGCGCGGCAGCCTGTGGGCGGCGCGCGCCTCCTGAAAGAGCCGATAGATACGCGCCGAAAAGAACTCGTCGGTGTTGGCTGCGAAGATCCCCAGGTAACGCAGGCGCTCGAGCAAGGGCACGTCGGGCCGTTGCGCCGTCGCCAGCACCCGGCGGTTGAAACGAAACCAGGAGCGCTCGCGGCTAAGCCGCACGACGCCCTCCCCGGCCGCGGTAGGCTGAGGCGTGGAACGCGTGGGGATCATGGACGTGGGTTCGGGAACCGCCCGGCTGGTGGTCTACGCCTACGAGCCCGGACGGCACTACCGGCTCGTCGACGAGATGCGCGAGCCCGTGCGTCTGGGCGAGGGCCTTTCCACCAGCGGCCGCCTTACCCCTGCGGCGCTGCAGCGGGCGCTGGCCTTCCTGGCGGCGGTCAAGGATTACGCCACCGCCACTAGGCTCGAGCGCCTTGACGCCTTCGCCACCAGCGCGGTTCGCTCGGCCGAGAACCAGGCCGAACTGCTCGAGCCGGCCCGGTTGCTGGGCGTACCCCTGCGCGTGCTCTCGGGCGAGGAAGAGGCGGTCTACGGCACCCTGGCCGTGGCCGGGGGCTTCAACCTGGAGGAGGCCTGGGTCATGGACCTGGGTGGCGGCAGCGCCCAGGTGAGCCGGATGCGCGCGCGCCGCTGGCGGGAAGGACGGGCCTACCCGCTGGGGGCGGTGCGGCTGACCGAACGCTTCTTCGCCCACGACCCACCGAGGACCCGCGAGCTCAGGGCGCTGCGCCGCTTCGCCCGCGCCGAGCTGGCCGAAGCGATCGCGGCGATGGCCGCAGACGGCGCACCCCTCATGGCCATGGGCGGCACGGTGCGTAACCTGGCGCGGGCGGTACAGCGTCACCGGCGCTACCCGCTGGAGCAGCTCCACGGTTACCGCCTCGCCACAAGCGACCTGGCCGAGCTGGTGGGGCGGCTGCAAGGGCTCACCGTCGCCCAGCGCCGGCGCGTGCCCGGCCTCTCCGCCGACCGGGCCGACGTCATCCTCGCCGGAGCGCTGGTCTACCTCACGCTGCTCGAAGAAAGCGGCCGCGAGTCGCTGTGGATCTCGGGCTTCGGCGTGCGCGAGGGGGCCTTCTTCCGCCACTTTCTGCCCGCGCCCCACCTGCCCGAGGACGTGCGAGAGCTGCACCTCGCCAGCCTCGAGGCCCGCTTTCCCACACCGCGACTCCATGTCCAGAGTGTACGACAGCTGGCCCGCCGCCTCTTCGAGGGCCTCGCGCCGCTGCACCGCCTGGGCCCGGAGGACGCCCGCCTGCTGGACGCGGCCGCACGGCTCCACGACATCGGCCTGGCGGTGGACTTCTACGACCATCATAAGCACGGCGCCTACCTGGTCGAGCACCACACCCTTGCCGGCTGGAGCCACGCCGAACAGGCCATGCTTGCCCTGCTGGTGCGCTACCACCGCAAGGGAAAGCCGCGCGCAGGCGCCTACGCGTCCTTGCTCGGCGCAGAGGGCGACGAGCGGCTCGTCCAGCTGGCGACGATGCTGCGCCTGGCCGAACACCTCGAGCGCGCCCGCAGCGGCCGGGTCACCGAGCTAGGGGTGGAGGTGGGCGAGGGGGCCGTCACCCTCAGGCTGCGCGGCCCCGAAAACGCCTGGGTGGAAGCTTGGGAGGCCCAGAAGGACGCGCCGCTATTCGCGCGCGCCTTCGGCCGGCGGCTGGTCGTCCGCACCGAGTAAGCGCTTGAGCAGACCCGGGGTGAGCACGTAACGCAGCTGCGGCCGCCTGCCCCAGCGAACGGCGAAGAGGCTGCTCTTCTTGAAAGGGTACGCATCGGGCTCGCCGCCCAGCAGGGCAGCAGCCGCCGCGCTCAGGTCGGGCTCGTGGGCCACCACCGCCACCGCCCGCCCGCGGACGCGCAGGCGCGCCAGCAGCTCCGCATCCCAACCCGAAGCCAGCGCCGATTCCTCGATCACCGCCCCGGCCAGGGGCGCCAGCACCTCGGCGGTCTGGCGGGCCCGCAGCACCGGGCTGGACCAGATCACCTCGTAGCGCACCCCCAGGCGCTCGAGCGCCACCCGCAACCGCTCCGCCTGGGCGAAGCCGACCGGGGTCAGCCGCCGTTCCTCGTCGGGCAGCCCCTTGTGCTGCGGCTGAGCGCGAGCGTGGCGAATCAGGTGCACCTCGGTCATCAGCCGAACCGTCCGGTAATGTAGGCCTCGGTCCGCTCGTCGGCCGGGTTGGTGAAAATCTTTTCGGTAGGGCCGAACTCGATCATGTCGCCGTTCAGGAAGAAGGCGGTGTAGTCGGAAACGCGCGCGGCCTGCTGCATGTTGTGGGTCACGATTACGATCGTGACCTGCTCCTTGAGGCGCGCGAGCAGGTCCTCGATGGCCTGGGTGGAGATGGGGTCGAGGGCGCTGGTGGGCTCGTCCATCAGCAACACCTCGGGCTCCACCGCCAGCGCCCGGGCGATCGAGATGCGCTGCTGCTGCCCGCCCGAAAGTCCCACCGCCGGCTCGTGCAGCCGGTCCTTGACCTCGTCCCACAAGGCCGCGGCCTTGAGCGAGCGCTCAGCCACCCCCATTAGGCGGTCGCGATCGCGCACACCCACCAGTTTGAGGCCGGCGACCACGTTCTCGAAGATGCTCATCGTCGGGAAGGGCGTGGGTCGCTGGAAAACCATCCCCACCCGCCGGCGGATGACCACCGGGTCCATCCCGGAGGCGTAAACGCCCTCGCCATCGAGGAGCACCTGCCCCTCGATGCGCACGATGGGGTTGAGGTCGTGCATGCGGTTGAGCGCGCGCAGGTAGGTGGTCTTGCCGCAACCCGAAGGCCCGATCAAGGCGGTGATCTTGCGGTCGTAGATGGGCAGGCTGACGCCGCGCACGCCGGCCTTTTTGCCGTAATAGACGGTCAGGTCGCGGGTTTCCATGCGTAAGGTCTCCACACCTTCCTCCTACCGACGCCGCATCGCCCGGCGTGCAATAAAGTTCGTAAGCATTAGCATGAGCGCGAGCAGTAACGCCGCACCCCAGGCCTGCTGGATCCAATCCTCATAAGGCGAGATGGCGTAGACGTAGATCTTAAGCGGCAGGCTGTCCATCGGTCCCAGCGGGTCAAACGAGAGAAACTGGTTGCCGAAGGCGGTAAAGAGCAGCGGCGCCGCCTCGCCCGCGGCCCGCGCCAGCGCCAGCAGCAGGCCGGTGACGATGCCGCCCTTGGCCGCCGGAAGGATCAGGCTCAACGTCACCCGCCAGCGCGGGAGTCCCAAAGCCAGCCCCGCCTCGCGCAGCTCCCAGGGCAGCAGCTTGAGCACCTCCTCGGTCGAGCGCATGATAATGGGAATCATCAGGATGGCGAGCGCCACCGAACCCGAGAAGGCTGAAAAGCCACCCATCGGCAACACCACGACCACGAAGGCAAAAAGGCCCATCAGGATTGCGGGTATGCCGCCAAGCACGTTGGCGACCATCCGCAAGGGGCGGTTCAAAGGATGCTCGGGGTACTCGGCCATCAGCACCCCGCCGCCGAGACCCAGCAGACCGCCCATGGCCAGCGCCATCAAGTCGATGATGAAGGTGCCAACGATCGCCGGCAGCATGCCCCCGCCCCCCTCACCCGGAGGTGCGGGGGGCTTGGTGAAGAAGTCCCAGTTGAGCGCCCCAACACCCTTGACGAAGACGTAGCCAATGATAAGGAGAAGCGGTAGCAATACCACTGAGGTACCCAGATAGACCAGGCCGACCATTAGCCGGTCACGCAAGTAGCGGCGGCGCAGGTTCACTCGTGCCCCTCCCCTACACTCATCCGCCGCAAGATCCAGTCGGCGGCGAAGTTGACCACGAGCGAGAGCAGGAAGAGCAAGAAGCCCACCGCCAGCAAACTGGCGAGCTGCAACCCGCCCTCGGCCTCGGTGAACTCGTTGGCGATCACGCTGGCCATGGTGGCGGCCGGTCCGAAAACGCTGTAGGGAAGCTGATGACCGTTGCCGATGAGCATGGTCACGGCCATGGTCTCACCCAAAGCGCGCGCCAGCGCTAGAATGACACCGGCGAAGATGCCGCCGCGAGCATAGGGCAGCACCACCCGGCGCACCACCTCCCAGCGCGTCGCGCCCAAGGCGTACATGGCCTCGCGCTGCTCACGGGGCACCAGCCGGATGGCGTCGCGCGCCAGCGAAGAGGCGTAGGGCACGATCATCAGCGCCAGCACCAGCACCGCCGAGAGCATACCGATGCCGGTGGGAGGGCCCAGCAGCCCCATCAGCGCCGGAGCGTGCTCGGCGCTCCAAAGAAAAAGCGGCTGCTCGACGCGGTCGCGCACCAAGGGCACCAGCACGAAGATGCCCCACAACCCGTAGACCACGCTGGGTAGCGCCGCCAGCAGGTCCACCAGGTAGGCAATGACCTCACCCAGCCAGCGGGGGGCGTACTCGGCTATGGCGATCGCCGCCGCCAGTGAAGGTAAAAAGGCCAGCGCCAGCGCGACCGCGCTGGTGATGACCGTGCCCACCAAAAAAGGCCAGGCGCCGAACTGGCCGGTGATCACGTTCCACTCGCGTCCGAAGACGAAGCCCCAAAACCCAAAGGTGCGAAACGCCTTGGCGCCGCCCGACCACAACTCCCAGGCCATGAGGGCGGCGATGAACATGACCGCGCCGCCAAGCGTTACCAGCGCCGCGATAAAGATGCGGTCGCCCAGCTTTCCGTAGAGCCTCTCGCGCACGCCATCCCCCGGAAGGTGTCCCGGACCGCGAGGCAACAGCCTCGCGGTCCGTCAAAAGCACGGTTTACTTCTGGTTCAGCGGCTCGTTGTGGTAGCGCAGGCCGGCAAGGTTGGCCTCGCTCACCTTCACCGCAACCTCAGGCAGCGCCGCATAGTGCAAGGCCTCGTTATACCGCTGGCCATCGTGGATAACCCAGTCAAGCAGCCTGGCCAGCGCCTCAGCCTCTGCTCGCGATTTTACCGCCTTATCCTTGTCAAGGTCGCGGTAAACTAGGATCCAGGTGAAGCTGGCGATGGGGTAGCCTTCGGGGGCGGGGGTGTCGGTGATCGATACCCGGGTGTCGGCCGGGAAGTCCTTCAGCTCGGCCGCCGCCCGCACCGACGCCAGATCGGCGAGAACGAACTTGCCCGCACGGTTCTGCACCGCACCGTAGGCGATCTTGTTCTGTAGCGCATAGATCAGCTCGTTGTAGCCGATGGCGCCCGGGACCTGGCGCACCAGCCCGGCCACACCCTCATTGCCCTTGCCCCCGAGGCCTGTGGGCCAGCTAACGCTCTTGCCCACGCCCACCTTGGCCTTCCACTCGGGGGAAACCTTGGCCAGGTACTCGGTCCAGATGTAGGTGGTCCCCGAACCGTCGGAGCGGTGAACTACGGTGATGGGCAGGGCGGGAAGCTTCACGCCAGGGTTGAGCTCGGCGAGGGCAGGGTCGTTCCACTTCTTGATCTTGCCGAGGAAGATGTCGGCCAGCACCGGGCCCGAGAAGTTGAGGGGCTGGGTCACGCCGGGCAGGTTATAGCTGGGCACGACCGCACCGAGGGCAGTGGGTACGTGGATCACCTGGGTGCCAAACTTCTGTTCGAACTCGGCGATCTTCTCGTCAGATAGCGGCGCATCGCTAGCCCCGAAGTGGACCGTCTGGGCGAAGAGCTGGCGGATGCCACCGCCGGAGCCGATGGACTGGTAGTTGACGCGCACCCCGGTGAGCTTCTGGTAGGCGTCGAAGTACTTGGCGTAGAGCGGATACGGGAAGGTGGCGCCGGCACCGTTGAGGCTCACGCTCTGGGCCAGGGCCATGCCGAGGGTGAGTGCGAGAACCACTAGGACGGGTTTCTTCATACGCATCTACCTCCACCCACAGGATGAAGGGCTTTTGTCAGGCCTGGGTCAGCCCGCGTCCGCCGCCCCTTCGAGCCGTCCCGTCAACCAGAAGAAAACGCGCTCGGCAATGTTCTCCAGGTGGTCGCCGAGGCGCTCGTAGCTGCGGGCCACGCGCATCAGGGTGAGTGCCTTGGAGAGGGTGCGCGGGTCTTCGAGCATGTAGGTGAGCAGCTCGCGCACGATCTGCTCGTAAAGATCGTCCACGTCGTCGTCGATCTTGAGCACCCGTTCGGCCGCGCTCAGGTCGCGCTCGGCGATCGCCTTGGCGAGCAGGTTGAACATCGTCTCGATGCGTTCGGCCATCTCGCCGAGGACGATATACTTCTTCAGCGGCGGCTCACCCGCGAGCGCCAGGGCATCCTCAGCCACATGGGCGGCGTAGTCACCAGCACGCTCCAGGTTGGTGAGCGCCTTGAGCACCGTCGCCAAAAAACGCAGGTCGCCCGCCACCGGCTGGTGCCGGGCAATGGCGGCCAGCACCTCGTTTTCGATCTCCAGGTCCAGTGCGTCCACCTTCTCGTCGAGGCGTACCACCTCCTCGGCCCGGGCGACATCCTGCTCGACCAGACCAGCGGTGGCCAGCTGCAGCTGCTCGCGCACCAGACTCACCATCTCAAGAAACCTCTCGGTGATGCGGGTCAGGTCCCGCTCCAACGCTTCACGCATCAGCCTCCCCCTCCTCTTCGGGCAGCGTCACACCAAAGGCGTTGCCCTCCTCCAGTCTGACACCGTAGGCTTCCCCACCCCAACCCCGGGCAATCCGCCGCACCAGCGCGAGCCCCAGGCCGCTGCCGCGCGTGCCAGCGGCGTGGACCCCGCGGCTACCGGGCTCGAAGAGCCGCTCGTAGTCGGCGAGTGGACCGCCGGCGTCAACCACCTCGAGCGCCAGCCTGCCATCCTCGAGCCTGCGGGTGCGCACCATCACAGGCGGCGCGCCGTAGTGGAGCGCGTTTTCCACCAGATTGACAAGCACCTGGTAGACCCGGTCGCGGTCGGCGGTGGTGCGGTGCGCCACCTGCCAAAGGACCGCTCCGGCGCCCGGCAGCAGTCGCGCCAACCGCGGCCGCAGCTCCTCCGGCGACCAGGCCTCGGCCCCCGCCGTCCCTTGGCCCTGGACCAGCCGCAAGAGTCGGGCCACCTCGTCGGCCATGAGCGCCAGCACCCGCTCGCGCTCGGGCCCCTCGAGCTCATCGCGCAACACCTCCAAGAGCCCTGCGAGCCCTGCCACCGGCGTGCGGAACTCGTGAGCCAACATCCGCCGCTCCTGCTCCAGCTCGGCCCGGGTGCGCTCGGCCTCGGTCGCGTCGTCGAGAAAGACCGCGCCACCTGTGGCCCGCACGCGCAGCACGCGCCCGCCCAGCGCCAGCGTGGCCTCGCCGCTGCCGCGCGCGAGCTCTAGTAGACGGTGGTGGCGCAGCACGTAGGCCGCCGGCCGCCCCTCGGCCCCCTCGCGACGCACGTCGAGCAGCCGCGCCGCTGCTGGGTTGAGGTAGCGCACCCGCCCGTCTTCCAGCAGCACCAACCCCTGCTGGCTCGCCTCCCAGGCCTCGCGCCAGCGGCTCACGGCGCCTCCACAAAGCGGTAACCGCGGCCGCGCACGGTCTCGATCCAGCCCGACCCCAGCTTCTCGCGCAACTGGGCCACGTGCTGATCCACCGTGCGCAGGGTGCCCAGGAAGTCCGCGCCCCAAACGCGCTCTAAAAGCTCCTCGCGGGAGTAGACCCGCCCGGGGTGAGCCGCCAAGAAGGCCAGCAGGTCGAACTCGCGCCGGGTAAGCGCCACCTCCGCGCCCTCCAGGAAGACCCGAGCCGCAGCCAGCTCGATGCGCAGCGGCCCGCGCTCGATGCGCTCGGGCGCGCGGCTGCGCCGCAGCAACGCGGTGAGCCGCGCCGCCAGCTCAGCGCTCGAAAAGGGCTTGGTGAGGTAGTCGTCGGCTCCGCCAAGTAGCCCCTCCACCCGGTCGCGCTCGCTCGCCCGGGCGGTCAACATTAGCACCGGGAGCGCCTCGTACCGCGGCGTGCGCCGGAGCCGCGCCAGAAAACGCAGGCCGTCCTCGTCGGGCAGCATCCAGTCGAGAACCAGCACGTCGGCCCCCTCCAACCGCTCCCAACCCTCGGCCGCGCTCGCAGCGCCCGCCACCTCGAAGCCGGCACGGCGCAGGACGCGTTCGAGGCTGAAGCGAAGGGCGGGTTCGTCCTCGACGATCAACACCCGAGCCATACGACCTCAGTCTACCGACCGCCGGTCAGAAACGTGTCAGCAATCCTGCAAGGCGTGCAGATCGCCCGGGTTAGTCAATTTGACCGTATTGTTCAAAAAGTTACGTTACAAATAATTAAGTTATAAATTAACATATAAATAAACTTAACGCCTCAACAGGCCGCGCAACGGCTCGGTAGAGGCCACCTCACGCCAGCTGCCGATGCGCAGGTCGGCCAGCACCATTGCGCCGAGGGGGTGGTCTGGCAGACGCGCGAGCGCCTTAAGGAGGGCCGCACGGTGGGCGGCATAATCCGGGTGGAGCATGAGGACATGACCAAAACGCCGCGCGTCGGAGACCTCGACCACCTCCACCCCCTCGAGCGAGAGCTCGCCAAGCTGCTCGAAGAAGCCTTTGTAGAGCAGTGCGTGTTCGACCTCGCCCTGGCGCAACGCGGCGAGTGCTTCACCCCAGCTCGGGTAGGGGCGCAGAGGCCCCACCTGCACGCCCCGCTCCTGCAAGAGCGTGCAACCTAGGAGGGTGGCGAACTGACCCTCCACCATGGCCAGCGGACGGTCCGCAAAATCAGCGAGAGCCCGAGCCACGCCCTTGCGCACCATGAAAATGACCTCGTCGTAACGATCGGTCGTGGCGAGCGGCAAGAAGCCGCGCTCGTCCTCAAGGTGCAACGCGTCCAGCGGATTGGCGTAGACGAGCTGGACTTCGCCGAAACGCTCATAGAACTCGGGAAAATCGGCCACGTGCAGGTATCCGATCTCGAGCCCCACCGTCTGTCCCAATACCAGAAAGAACTCGATCCAGGTGGTCAGGTTCTTTGCGGTGTCGTGGGGGCAGACGCTGGCGGTAAGCGAGACGTCGCTCATGGTTCGACACTTTACCGTTTTGCAGGACATTCCACCGTAACGCAGCTCAGGATGGCGCGCCTAAACTTGAGGTATGGAACTCACCACCTGGGGCGCCTGCGGCACCGTGACCGGGAGCTGTCACCTGCTCGAACACCAGGGGTTCCGCCTCCTGCTCGACTGCGGCCTCTACCAAGGGGAGCCGCGCGCCGACAACCGCAAACCGCTGGGCTTTGAACCACACGAGGTGGACGCAGTGATCCTCAGCCACGCCCACCTCGACCACAGCGGCCGGATCCCGCTACTCTACCGCGAGGGCTACACCGGCCGAGTCTACGCCACCGCCCCCACCCTCAAGCTGGCGCGCCCCATCCTGGAGGACGCGCTCAAGCTCATGAAGGAAGACGCCAAGCGCACCCGCCGCAAGGGGCTGCCCGCCAAGGAGCCGCTGTGGAGCGAGGCCGACCTGCGCGCCTTCGTAGAACGAAGCAAGCCGATGCCCTACTACAGCTCGCGCAAGATCGGCCCCTTCCGGGTCACGCTCAAGAACGCCGGCCACCTGCCCGGCAGCGCCTTCGTGGAGGTTCAGGCGGAGGGGCGCACGCTCGTCTTCTCGGGCGACCTCGGCAACCGGCGCAAGGAAACCCTGCCCGACCCCGACTACCCGCGCGTGGCCGACCTGACCCTGAGCGAGTCCACCTACGGCGACCGGCCGCACCGGCCCTTCCAGGAAACCCTGGTCGAGTTCGCCGAGGTGTTGGGACGCACCCTCGACGGCGGGGGGAAGGTGATCATCCCCTCCTTCGCACTTGAGCGCGCCCAGGAGATCCTCTTCTACATCCGCCGCTTCGAGGCCGAGCGCCGCATCCCCGTCGTGCCGGTCTTCGTGGACTCGCCCCTCACCACCCGCATCAGCGAGATCTACCGCGAGATCCAGGACGCCTTCAGCCTCGAGGTACAGTCGCTCTACCGCCGCGGCCTCGACCCCTTCGCGCCGCAGAAGCTGCGCTACACCCAGAGCGTGGACGAGTCGAAACGGCTCAACGAGCTCGAGGGGCCGGCCATCATCATCGCCGGCAGCGGCATGCTCTCGGGTGGACGCATCCTACACCACCTGCGCCACCACATGCCCAACCCGAATAATGCCGTGGTCTTCGTGGGCTACCAGCCCCGCGGTGGCCTGGGCCACCGCATCATCGAGGGCGAGCCCGAGGTCGAGATCCACGGCCATCGGGTGGCCGTGCGCGCGAAGGTCTACTCGCTGGGCGGCTTCTCCGGACACGCCGGGCGCGACGAGCTGCTCGACTGGCTTGCCGCCGAGCGGCGCATCGTGCTGGTGCACGGCGAGGACCCGGCCCGCGCCAGCCTGGCGCGGCGCCTGCGCGCCCGCGGTGCTCAGGTGACGCGGGCGCGGCTAGGCCAGAAATTCGTGATCTAAGCCCTCAGTACGGCAGCTCGGCGTAGACGCAGGCCCCCTCGCCCGGTGCGCTCTCCACCCAGAAACGGCCACCACGCGCCTCGACGCGCTCACGCATCTGGGCCATGCCAAAACCGCCCAACCCATTGGAGACCGGACGCTCGGGATCGAAGCCCACACCATCGTCACAGATCTCGAGCCGCGCCCCTTTCTCGCCCGCGGCCTCAAGGCGGATGCGCACCTGGCGGCCGCCCGAGTGCTTGGCCACGTTGTTGAGCGCCTCCTGAAGCACGCGAAAGAGGACGACCTCCGAGGCTGGAGTCAGGTTCACGTCGTCGGCCAGGTCGAGCTCGATGCCCAACCCCACCTGCTCGGCGAAGGCGCTGGCGTAGCGCTCGATCGAGCGCAGCAGCCCGTAACGCTCGAGGTCGATGGGGCGCAGGGCGAAGATGCTGCGTCGTACCTCGCGGATCTGGCCCCGCAGCGTCTCCTTGACCGTGTCGATCTCGGCCCGGGCGCGCTCGGGATCGCGCTCGAGCAGCCGGGTAGCGAGGTCCAGCTTCAGCGCCATGAAAGCAAGCGCCTGGGCGATGCCGTCGTGGATCTCCCGGGCGATGCGGTTGCGCTCCTCGTTGATGGCCAGCTCCTCGGCCCGCAGGTAAGCCTGGGCGTTGCGCACCGCCAGGGCCACCTGACGGGCGAGCAAGCGCAAGAAGGGCATCTCCTCCTTGAGGGCGCGGGCGTTGCCCCTGAGCGCCAGCACCCCCACGGGCTCCTTGTCGTAAAGGGGGATGGCCAACAGATGGGGCTCGACGAAGGTGGGCTGGCGCTTGGCCTCCTCCCACAGCCCGGTGGGGGCGAAGGAGTGGCGCGCCTCGGGCATGTTGACCTCGGCCCAGGGGTGGAAGATGCCGTCGGCGTCGAGCAGGTACACCACCCCCGCCTTGGCGTGGGCCCAGGCGATGATCTTGGAAAGCAGGCCCGCGAGCAGCTTCTCCAGGTTGGCCTCGGCCTTGAGGGCCTCATCCACCTCGAAGAGGGTGAGGAAGTCGCGGGTGCGCGCCTTGGCCGCCTCGAGCACGCTGTCCACCTCGGCAGCGAGCAGTTCCAGGAACTCGGGGTCGTCGTCGCTCTCGGGCAGGATCAACTCGAGCCGCCCCCCGCTGCGGGTGAGCTCGAGCCGGCGCACCGGCAGCCCGCGGCGGGTGTAGAACGAGGGCGTAGACCAGTGGTAGCCCTCGAGCTCGAGCGAGGCGTCGGCCTCGAGCACGTCGGCGAGCGCGTTGACCACCCCGCGAATGACCTCTTCCAGGTTCTCGGTCGAAAGCGAGCGGCTCAGCACCTCGCGCAGCGCCCGCAGGCGCTGGTTGGCCTCGAGCAACTTGGCCTCGGCCTCGGCGCGTTCGCGCACCTCCTCGGAGACCCAGTCGAGCGTGAGCCACATTACCAGCGGCCCCACCACCCCGTAGAAGACCATCTGCAGGTAGAAGAGCCAGGGATCGGGCGGCAGCAGGTGCAACCACCACTCCAACGCCACCACCACCGCGCCCACCAGCGGCGGCAGCACCCGCCGCGCCCAGCGGATGCGGTGGTAGAGCTCGCTGTAAACGCCGGGGCGCGTCTTAGGACTGGCCACGGCCCTCGCCTCCATGCGCGATCGCCCAGCGGCTCTGGCGCAGCAGACCGCGCAGGCGCTGAATCTCATTCGGCGTCAGCATCGCCCGGTGGGTCATGCGGCGGAAGGCGCGCATCGCCCCCTCGAGGCGGTGTTCGTCGGTGTACCGGATCTCGATGAGGTAGGTCTCCAGATCGGCGAAGAGGCGCTCCAGCGCCTCGGCGGGCGCGGGGTGCGGGCGCTCGGCGGGCTGGGGCTCGGCGCGCGCCAGGAAGACCTCGTAACCCACGAGCAGCACCGCCTGGGCCAGGTTGAGGCTGGCGTAACCGCCGGTGGGAATGCGCCAGATCGCGTGCGCCCGGTCCATCTCCTCGTTGGAGAGGCCAAAGTTCTCGCGGCCGAACATCAGCGCCACCGGCCCCTCCAGGGCCATGGCGCGCACCCGGGGCGCGCCCTCGCGGGGGGTGTAGACCTCGCCGGCGTAGCCCTCGCGCGCCCGCGCGCTCGTGGCCACCACGTAAACCACATCGGCTAAGGCCTCGTCAAGCGTTTCCACCGTGCGGGCGCGCTCGAGCACGTCGGCCGCCCCACGGGTCGCCAGCCGATAGGCCGCCTCGTCGATCGGCCGCTCGGGACGCACGAGCACGAGCTCCTCCAGGCCGAAGTTCTTCATGGCCCGGGCGGCCGCGCCCACGTTGCGCGGCTCGCGTGGCTCCACCAGTACGACCCGGATCACCCCGCGCTACCCCGCCCTCACGCCTGGTCGAGCACCCAGCGCACCAGCGTGCGCACGCCAAAGCCCGTGCCGCCGCTGGGCCCGAAGGGGTGGTCCTCCTCGCTGGGGGCGAAGGCGGGTCCGGCAATGTCAAGGTGCACGAAGGGCGCGTCGGCGAACTCGGCCAAAAAGAGCGCCGCCTGGATGGCCCCACCCTCGCGCGTGCCCACGTTCTTGATGTCGGCGATCTCGCTCTTTAACAGGCGCTTGTAGGCCGGCTCCATTGGCATGGGCCAGACCTTCTCTCCCGCGGCCTCGGCGGCGCGCTGCACCGCGCGCCCCAGCGCCTCATCGGCGGCGAAGAGGCCCGCGATCTGCCGGCCCAGCGCGACCACGCAGGAGCCGGTGAGGGTGGAGAGCTCCACGATGGCGTCCGGCTCGGCCTGCGAGGCGTAGGCCAGGGCGTCGGCCAGGGTGAGCCGCCCCTCGGCGTCGGTGTTGAGCACCTCAATGGTCTTGCCGTTCATGGCCTTCAGCACGTCGTCCACGCGGTAGGCGTGGCCGCTAATCATGTTCTCGGCCGCAGCCACGTAGGCACGCACCTCGACGGGCGGCTTCAAGGCGGCGATCGCCTTCATCGCCCCGATCACCGCGGCCGCGCCACCCATGTCGCCCTTCATCGTGGTCATCGAGGGGGTGGGCTTGAGCGAGTAGCCGCCGGTATCGAAGGTAAGCCCCTTGCCCACCAGGGCCAGCTTGCGCACCGGCTCGCCCTCGGGACGGTAGACGAGCTCGATAAAGCGCGGCTCGTTGTCGGAGCCCTTGGCCACCGCCCAGTAGGCGCCCATGCCTAACTCCTGGATCTTCGCGGGGCCGAAGACGTTGACCTCGAGCCCCGTCTCGCGCGCCAGCGCCTCGGCGCGGCGCGCCAGCTCGACCGGGTTGAGCACGTTGGGGGGCTCGTTGACGAGGTCGCGCGCTAGGAAGACGCCCCCGGCCACCACGCCCGCGCGCTCGGCCGCCGGGCCGAAGCCCTGGGCGATCACGAAGCGAGCCCGCGGCTCGGGAACCCCGCTCTTGTAGCGGTTGAAGCGGTAGGCGCCCAGGTAGAGCCCCTCGGCCAGGACCTCGGTGGCCTCGACCTTGCCAAAGCGCTTGAGGAAGAAGTTTTCCACCGCGGCCTCGCGTACCCCGCGCTCCACCACCGCCTCGGCCACCTTGGCACCGGCGAGGCGCAGGTCGTCCAGGGTGTGGCCGCGGCGCTTGCCCAGGCCGAAGACGAGCACCTGGCCCGCTTCGGTTGGAATGAATAAACTATCTCCAAACTCGCCTTTGAAGCGGGTTTGCTTGATTACGCGCTCGAGCAGGCCGTCGAGCTCGGAATTCAGCCACTGCCCCTCCTCGCTGAGACGGCCGCCCAGAACGGCCACGACGCGCAGCGGGGCGTCGTGTTCGAACACCTTCCTGCGGGTGGTTTTTACGCGAATCGCCATAGCACACGAAGCATACCACGCGCCCCCTCCACCAAACCCTCACCCGGCTGTGGCAAAATACGGGCCATGAAGCAGATCGGCGGCTCGGCCGCGATGGAAGGCGTAATGATGAAGGCGCCCGACGCCTGGGCGCTGGCGGTCCGGCTCCCCAGCGGGGAGATCCACGTGGAGCGCCACGAAGAACCTTCGCTCTACCAGAAGTACCCCTGGACGAAACTGCCGCTCATCCGCGGCGTGGTGGCCCTGATCGACGCGCTTTCGGTCTCTTACCGGGCGCTCTCGCGCAGCGCCCAGCTGGCCGGCGAGGAGGAAGAGGGGGAGCTTTCGGGCTGGGCCCTCTACGGCACGATCGCGCTCAGCAGCCTGGTGGGCGTCGCCCTCTTCATCGTGCTGCCGGCGGCGATCTCGCGCCAAATCGTGGACGCGGTGGCCTACCCGGTGCTCTACAACGCCCTCGCCGGGCTCATCAAGGCCAGCCTGCTCGTGGGCTACCTGCTCTTCATCGGGCGCTTCCCCGACATCCAGCGTTACTTCATGTACCACGGCGCCGAGCACAAGGCCATCGCCGCCTACGAGAAGGGGCTCGAGCTCACGGTGGAAAACGTGCGCGCCCAGCCACGCTTCCACCCCCGCTGCGGTACCACCTTCATCGCCTTCGTGATCGTCACCAGCATCGTGGTCTACAGCTTCCTGCCCCGCCCCGACGTGGTCTGGTGGCTGCTGCTGGGCCGGGTGGCGCTGTTGCCCCTGGTCTCGGCCATCGCCTTCGAGCTGCTGCGCTTCTCCTCGAGCCACGACGACCCCATCTCGCGCCTTTTGCGCTGGCTGGGCTTCCAGTTCCAGATGCTCACCGTGCGCGAGCCGGACGACGAGATGATCGAGGTGGCCATCGCCTCCACCAAGGCCGCGGTCGCCGAGGGGCGCGAGCTCGAGACCGAGCTCGTAGCCTGAACCCGTCCGCACGCTGCCGTGAAGAAGCCGCGCGTCCTCGTCGCTATGAGCGGAGGGGTGGACTCCTCCGTCGCCGCCGCTTTGCTCGTCGAGCAGGGCTACGACGTGGTAGGGGCGATGATGAAGTTCTGGTCGGACGAGGAGCTGGCCAGCAGCTGCAGCAGCGAGTCGAGCTGCTGCACCCCCACCGCCGCGCTCGAGGCCGGCTGGGTGGCGCGCCAGCTGGGCATCCCCTTCGAGCTGCTCAACTACCGCGAGACCTTCGCCGAGCGCATCATCGCCCCCTTCATCGAGGGCTACGCCAGCGGTCGCACCCCCAACCCCTGCGTCTGGTGCAACACCGACGTCAAGTTCGACGCCCTGCTCGAGCACGCCCGCTCGATCGGCGCCGAGTACGTGGCCACCGGCCACTACGTGCGCCGGGTGGACGGACCCGCCGGCGTCGAGCTGTGGCGGGGCGGCGACGCGGCCAAGGACCAGACCTACTTCCTCTGGGGCACGCCGCGAGACACCCTGCCCCACCTACTCTTCCCGGTGGGCCACCTCGAGAAGCACGAGGTGCGCCGGCTGGCCGAGGCGCGCGGCCTCGTCACCGCCCAGAAGCCCGAGTCGCAGAACATCTGCTTCGTGCGCGGCTCGCTGCGCGACTTTTTGGCCGAGCACATCCCCGGCGAGCCGGGGCCGCTGGTGGACCTGGAGAGCGGCGAGGTCATCGGCGAACACGCCGGGGCCCGCTTCTACACCGTGGGCCAGCGCCGCGGGCTGGGGCTATGGAAGAGCCACCTGGAGCGCTACGTGGTCGAGGTGCGCCCCGAGACCAACGAGGTGATTGTGGGCCCGCGGGCCGCGGTCGAGTGGTGGGGCCTCGAGGCCACCGGCCTCAATCTGCTCCTCGACCCCACCAACCTGCCGGACGAGGTCGAGGCGATGGTGCGCTACCGCACCCGCCCGGAGCGGGCCCGGGTGGAGGCGCTCGAGCTTGAATCTAGCCGCTTCCGGCTCCGCTTCAAACGCCCCCAGTTCGCGGTCACACCCGGCCAGTCGGTAGCGCTCTACGCCGGGGACCGGCTGCTCGGGGGCGGCTTCATCGCCCGCGCGCTGGACAGCGCCTTCGCCCTCGAGCGTGTGGGTTAGCGCTAGTAGTAGAGCGCCCGGTAGACGGCGTAAGCCCAAAGCACCCGCTCCACGTACTCGCGCGGCTCGTCGCGCGGTTGAAAGCGCATGAAGTCCCACACGTCGCCGCCGACCTCGGCCAAGGCCCGGTGGGTGTAACCGGGCCCACCGTTGTAACCGGTGAGGGCGCAAACGAGCTGCCGGTCGCAGCCGTCGAGCAGCCAGCGCAGGTAGTAGGCGCCAAACCGCACCGCCGCGTCGGGGTCGAAGGGGTCGGCCCCCTCCTCGCCCAGCCGCCGCGCCACCTCGTCCCAGGTGACGGCGGTGAACTGCATCAGCCCCCGGGCGCCGGTGGGGCTCACCGCCTCGGGGTCGAAGCGCGACTCCACCCGCATCACCGCCCAGACGAGCTCGGGCTCGAGCCCGAAGGCGCGTGCCGCGCGCCGCACCTGCTCGGGGTAGGCGCGGGGGTAGCGCAAAGGCCAGTCGCAATGCTGCGGGAGGCCCGGCACGCCACGCGCCAGCCGCAACGACGGCCCCCACAGGCCGTGCAGTTGCAAAACGTCTACAATTGCCCAGGCCCTCCGGGGATCCAGCCGCTCCATCCACCAGCGCGCCTCGCTCACGGCCCAGTCCTCGCGCCCCTCGCGCAGCAACCGCTCGACCGCCCCCTGCCCAGGCACCGCCAACGCCGCAACCGCGCAGTCATCCTGCTCTGGGGGCTCGGGACCCGCCTTGCCCGCGAGCACCGCCAGCCCGCCCTCGAGCCGGTCGTGGGCCCAGTGCTCGAGCGCCGCATCGCCACGCCTGCGCGCAAGCACCCACAGCCGCAGCGTCGCGTCGTCGGCGTAGCGCGAGTCGCCCAGGGCAAGCTCACGGTAGAGCGGCAGCGCCTCAGTCGTCCGCCCGGTACGCTCCAACAGCGCCGTCGCCCGCCACAGCGCCTCGGGGGTGCGTGCCTCCAGGTAGGCGTGCACGGCCGCGTCGCCCCTTCCCAACGCCTCGAGCGCCCGACCGCGGCCGTAGGCCCCCTCGGGCCCGCCCACTGCAGCAAAAGCCTCGACCGCCTCGGCGTAACGCTCCAGCTCGAAGAGCGTCCAGGCCAGCCCCAGCCGCCCCGCCGGCTCCTGCCGCGCCCAGGCGCGGTAGGCGGGCAGCGCCTCCTCGTAGCGCCCCATCCGGTAGAGCGCCCGCGCCCGCCAGGCCACCTCCTCCGGCGGCAGCACCGCGAGCAAGGCGTTGTAGGCGCGGCCAGCGTAGAGCGCGGCGTAGACCTCGCGCACCCCCGCGCGCGCCAGCCGCACAAGCGCGGCCTCGGCGGCAGGATCGGGCAACGCCTTGCCGTAGGCCTCGGCCGCACCCGGCGCGTCGCCCAGCACCTCGCGCAGCCGCCCCACCCAAAGCCAGTCGGACGCGGCGTTCTCGAAGCGCGCCGCCCGCTCCGCCAGCTCGAGGCGGCGGCTGGGGGAAAGCTCCGGCCGACGCGCGAGCTCGCGGGCCGCGAGAATCTGTACGTAGCCCGGTTCGTCGAGCAGGCGCTCGAGTGCGGCCACGTCGCCCGCGGCCCGGGCCGTCTCGAAGGCCTGGTAGGGCCCGGGCAGCGCCGCCCAGGCGAGCTGGACCAGCAACAACAGCGGCGCGAACCAGCGGGGCATGCGCTCACTATAGGGCCGTACGCCATGAAAAACGCCAGGCGTTGACGCCGCCAGAGCGGGTTGCCTATGATGGCCTTGGCTTTGGGGCGTCGTCTAAGGGCAGGACAGCGGTCTTTGGAACCGCCGGTCGTGGTTCGAATCCACGCGCCCCAGCCATTTTTCATGCCCGTTACTGAACCCGGACAGAC
>Ga0256833_1000123_pt1 | contig 60117 bp, 58 predicted proteins | sample 356284metaG_FD_190535 | JGI IMG/M metagenome (GOLD analysis project Ga0256833, IMG submission 190535) | Hydrothermal vent microbial communities from Mid Atlantic Ridge, Atlantic Ocean - 356-284 | ecosystem: Environmental > Aquatic > Marine > Hydrothermal vents | place: Atlantic Ocean: Mid... | reverse complement strand
CGTCTGAGGCATGGGACCATCCGCAGCAGATACCACCAATATCGCACCGTCCATCTGAGCAGCACCCGTTATCATGTTCTTTACATAGTCAGCATGTCCAGGGCAGTCTATGTGGGCATAATGACGATGCTCAGTCTCATACTCCACATGCGCTATCTGTATGGTTATACCACGCTGCTTCTCCTCAGGGGCCTTGTCTATATCCCAGAAATCCTTGTACTCTACTTTGTCAGGAAATTTCCTGTTCAATACCTTCGTTATAGCCGCAGTAAGCGTGGTCTTTCCATGGTCAACATGTCCTATGGTCCCCACATTCACATGGGGCTTCGTCCTTTCAAATTTTGGCTTGGCCATATCCTAACCTCCTTTAGGTTTCTTATTTATTTTCTAAAAATTACCACCTTCATAAGAGCCCACGGCCAGATTTGAACTGGCGACCCCGTCCTTACCAAGGACGTGCTCTGCCGACTGAGCTACGTGGGCCCAGTAAATGGAGCGGGAGACGGGACTCGAACCCGCAACCATCGGCTTGGAAGGCCGATGCTCTTCCAGTTGAGCTACTCCCGCTCCAGATGGTGGGCAGGGATGGATTCGAACCACCGAAGCCTTGCGGCAGCGGGTTTACAGCCCGCCCCATTTGGCCACTCTGGAACCTGCCCATCCAATTTAGCTAGCGGAGGGACTCGAACCCCCGACCAGCTGATTACAAATCAGCCGCTCTGCCAACTGAGCTACGCTAGCGTTCAAATTTGCATTTTACCACAAAGGACATCCCCCTGTCAATAAACAAAGCAGGGGGAAGGTTTATTATAGCAAAAAATGTTCCTGAATCCAACCTCTCCTCAGACCAAACCTCTCCATGAGCTCCAGAACCCTCTCGTATTCCTCCGGCAGGATGGGCCTGGAAAGCTCCCTTATGTCCTTCGCCCTGTATGCGGGGAAGTACTGGCTCATAAGGCTTATGGGAACCTCTGGGGAAAGCTCCCGGGCTATGAACCTGAGGCTTTCCTCCGAGCCCGCGATATCGTTGGGAAGAACCAAGTGTCTTATAAGAAGCCCCCGCACCGCCACCCCCTCCCTGTTGAGCCTCAGGGGTCCCACCTGCCTGAACATCTCCTTCAGAGCTTCCCGATTGTACCTGACATAATCCTTAGCTTTAGAATACTTCTTTGCCATAAGGTCTGAGGAGTATTTTATATCCGGCAAATATATGTCCACTATGCCATCCAAAATCTTAAGGGTTTCCGCCCTCTCGTATCCGGAGGTGTTGTAAACTAAGGGCAGGCGAAAGCCCCTCTCCACCGCTATAACCAGAGCCTTGAGGATGGAAGGGACGAAATGGGTGGGGGTTACGAAGTTTATGTTGTGGGCCCCCTTCCTCTGAAGGTAAAGCATCATGTCCGCAAGGTCCCTGTGGGTATAGACCTTCCCCACGCCCAGCTGGCTTATGGGATAGTTCTGACAGTAAACGCACCGGAGGATGCAATTGGTAAAAAAGATGGTCCCGGAGCCCCTGCTTCCGCTTATGGGAGGCTCCTCCCCATGATGAAGGTTGTAGCTGGATACCATGGGTTGAACTCCGCTCCGGCATACCCCCTTTTTCTTCAAGGAAAATCTATCCACCCTGCACTCCCACGGGCAGATGTCGCAATTTCTGTAGGATTCGTAGGCCCTCTCAGCCCTGTTCTTCAATTCCTTGAGGCCAAAATTCAGGTATGAAGCTCTAACCCAGGAAACGCTTTCTGACCTCCTCATGGTTCTTCAGGTAGTCCGGGCTGCCCCGGGCAATAACCCTTCCATCGTCAATTATATAAGCCATGGAGGCAACGGCGAACACATCCTCCACATTGTGGTCGGTTATCACTATACCTATTCCCTGGGCAGCCAGTGATTTTATCATCCCTTTGATCTCCCCCACCGTTATGGGGTCTACCCCGCTGAAGGGCTCATCAAGGAAAAGAAACCTGGGGGAAAGAAGGAGGGCCCTGGCCATCTCCAGCCTCCTCATTTCCCCTCCGGAGAGGGTGTCGGCCTTCTGATTGTAAAGATGGGAAAGTCCCATTTTTTCCATAACCCCCTTTACCCTGTGAACCACCCCGTTTTCCCTGGCCACCAGCAATAGGTTCTCGTAAACCGTGGCCCTTCTGAAGGCCGAATTTTCCTGGGGGAGGTAAAGGAGGCCCATCTTAGCCTTTTTGTGGGTGGGCACCAGGGTGATATCCTTTCCGTTGAGAAGGATTTTTCCATGATCCGGGGCCAGAAGCCCCACCAAACAATGGAAGGTCGTGGTCTTTCCCGCCCCGTTTTTTCCTAAAAGCCCTACAATTTCCCCTGAAGAAAACTCAAGGTTTACTCCCTTAAGGACCTGAAAATTCCCGTAGAACTTTACCAGTCCCTTTACCTCTATTCTATTTCGCATAGCCCAGGGTCCTCAGTTTCCTGATTTCGTCTCTGGAGGGTTTATAACCCGGCCCCCTCAAATAGAACTTTTCCATGGAGGAAAGAACCCGAAAAAGGGAAATACCTTCCCTCATGCTCCCGTAGAGGTTTTTGCCCTCGGCGGGGTCTTTGGAAAGGTTGTAAAGCTCCGCCATGGGAAGCCTGGGAACTCTTTTGAAGGCCGAGGGGGAAAGGTTCAGGTTGTGAATCAGCTTGTAATTCCCCTTTATTATTCCGGATTTTTGCGGGAAATATAGAGGGGGGCTGGATTTGGGGGTAAAAAGGAATACGAAATCCTTCCTGGGCTTCCAGCTTCCATCGCCCCGACCTCCGCAGGTCTTCAGGACTATCTGCCAGATGGAAAGAAGGGAAATTAGTCTGGTATCCTGGCCGGGCTTAAATTTACTGGAATGAACCAGAAGAGGAACATGGACTTCCTCTTCGTAAAGGGAATAGCCGTGCTCCCAGCTGCCGTGCTCGTAGAATTGCTCTCCGTGGTCTGAAAAGACGATCAGATGGGTTCTCTTCCAGAGCCCTTCCTTCTTCAGGAAACTTAAAAAGGGACCAACAAAATCCCTATCTATAATGGAGATTTCCTCCTCGTAGAGCCTCCGGGCCAGTTCCCTCTGTTGCTCAGGCAGGGGCTTAAAAACTCCGCCGACCCCTCCCACGGCGCTCATGGGGTCAAACCTTTCGTCCCCGACGAGGTAAGGGCTGTGGGCCTGATATGTGTGGAGGAAGAGAAAAAGGGGTTTGTCCTTGTTCTTCTCTATGAACTGGCGGGCCTGAAGGAAAAGTTTCCGGGAGGAGTGGCGGTCAAAAACATCGTAGGGTCTTACCGAATAAAGGAGAAAACCCCTGGCAAAGCCCATGTTGGGAGAGACCAGGCCCCCTCCGGTGAAGGCAGCGGTGTAAAAGCCCAGGCTCTGGATGACCTCTGCCACTGCCCTTTTTGGCTCTTCCCAGGGATATTTTGAGAAAAGGGCCGCCATATGGCCATCGTAGGTCCAGGGAACGGGGGTGTAGGCCCTGCGGAAGAGCAAAGATTCCCTGGCTAAGGACTCCAGGGCCGGAGTCCTGGCTTTCCCCCCGAAGAAGGGAAGGCTCTTCGCCCGAACGGTGTCCATGGAAAGGAGCACCACCAAGGGTGCCCTAGACGAGGGGTTGTAAAAATAGGGGTTGGTCACAAAGGCCAGGTTGCCGAATTCCCTCCCCTCCCTTCTTATCTCTATCCTGGTGGCCCAGGCCGGAAGTTCAAAATTCCTTAAAACGAAACCGGACTTCTGGAAGAATTCCCCGAGGACCTCCCTTCGGCGGGGCCCTATGGCCAGGACCCTGAATTTAAATCCTGGGGCAGGGAAGAGCAAACCCAGGGGGGGAGGAACCGGCATCACCGCCGTGTAGAATTCGGCCTTTTTTTTACCTCCGGTGAAAAAACTAAGGAAGTCCTGGGGGAAAAGGGGTATGACCTGAAATACCTTCAGGTTCCCAAGATAGGTAACAGAGGAGAACAGGTCCCGGACCTTCTCCCATCCCCGCTGGTCCAGAAGCTGAGCCAGAACCATCTTTTCCCTGGGCAACGGAAATTTACCCCGGAAGGGGAAGAGTTTAAATTTGAACCTCTGCCCCTGCCCTTCCCCCAGCAGATATATGCCCTCAGAGAGAATGGCAAACTCCCTGTCCGGCCTTCCACCTTCCCCTTCAAATATTACGCTGCGGCGAGGGATTATCAGAACCCGGCAACCGGAGGGAGGAAGCTGAATCTTCCCTTCCCATCTTATTCCTTCTCCGGGCTGAAGAGTAACCGTCTCCTCCCCCATCTGCAGGGGGCAGGTCTGAAGGAAAACTGAATAATCCCCTTCCTCCAGAGGGGTGGCCAGATGTTTTATAAGCTTGCCATGGCCGGTCCAATCCAGGAAATTCCATCCTATCCTTTGCCTGCCCCAGCTTCCCATGGGGGGCCTTCCGCATCCCCAGAAAAACACCGTCAATACGATCCAGAAGGAAATTTTTCTCACTTTTTCTATTTTATTATTTTTCAAAAACCGAATAAAGGGGAGAGGGGTCCTGCTTTTCCTCCCTTACCAGGCTTAAGAGCAGGGAAGAAGCTCCCTCCAGGTCCCGTTGACGGAGCCTCTTTAAAAACTCCCCGGCCCTCAACCACGGGATCAGGGTTCTCTCAGGGTTCAAAAAATGGAAAAGCGGCTCGGAGTAGGGCTTTTCGTAAAGAACCAGGGGGTATTTTACCGGGCCTTTTCTTACAATTTCCCGATAAACTATCCTTTCCCGACACTTGATAAGGGCCCTTTTGTAGGAAGGGGTGTAGGGATAGGGGATCAGGAAGGGGGAATTGGGGAGGAGATGAAACCGGGAAAACATCCTTATAAGCCTTCCCACCGCGGAAAATTCCTCCACAAACTCCCCCAGGCTGGAAAGGCAATCGGTGAGGATCCAGTAGTGATAATTTTCCACCCCCATATCTTCCAGCCTTTTCACGGCCTCCTCTATTTCTTCCTTCTTAGCCCTTTTAGCCAGACGCCTGGCTCTTGCGTTTATAAAGGCATCGGTGCCTATCCAGACCGTTGGCCGGGAGGAAAAGGGGGCCTCCCCTATGGCCTCCAGGGCCGAAGGGTTTCTGAGGCTATCCATGGATGTTTGGATCCCCCATAGTTTAATTCCCTCTTCCCTGAAAACGCGGAAAACCCTCCGGGCGTAGCCAGGCTCCAGGAGAATGTCATCGTCGACCAGGTTTACCTTTTCCCCTCCCATTTCCCTGTATTGTCTAACCCACTGCCTCACAAGAGGAAGAGGGGTCTTCCTCTGGAGCCTCCCATGAGGATGGGTGCAGAAAATACAGGAGCGGGGACAGCCCCTGGTCAGGACCAGCTCCAGCTCTCCTCCCTTCAGGAGAAGGGAAAAATCTGGAATCACACGACCCAGGTCCTCCCTTAAAGGTTCCGGTTCCGGTGGTTTCTCCTTTCCCATCCACCTTATACCCCACGGTCCGGGAGGTATCCTTCCTTCTTTTAGGGAGGAAAGCACCCCGGAGAAAGCCCTGTCCGCCTCCCCGGGAAAGACCAAATTGGCCCTTTGAAAGATGTAAAACACCTCCAGCGGGGCCATGGTGGGGGTTATCCCCCCCAGGGCAACCAGAGGCTCCGCAGGGAGGGAGTTTACGAAGCGGTAAACCTCCAGGAAGAAATCGTCAAGCAGGGTTATTCCTATGGCAAAATAGTCGTGCGGGTTTCTGGGAGGAGAAAGTTCCAGCCGGGGCACTTCAAGGTAGGAGAAATCAACGAAAAAACCCTTTTCCCTGAGCCCACCTGCCAGGAAAAGGACCGAAGGGGGAACCCTTATTCCCTTCCACCTTTCCTCTCCGCTGCGGGGAAAAAGGAGAAGAACCTTTTCCATTAAATCAGGACCTGGGTTTTAAAAATTCCTCCAGCCTCTCCCTTTCCCAGGTGTTTATTATGCGATCCGGGGGGATGGCGGCCTTCCTCGCCACCATAACCCCGTACCTCCTGAGTTTCTCCATGTTCACCGCCGAATGGGCGTCGGTGGTTATGGCGAAGTAAACCCCGTATTTCAGGGCCTTTTCCGCCAGATAATAGGGAAGGTCCAGCCGCTGGGTCTGAGAATTTATTTCTATGGCCACCCCCCTCTGGGCAGCCCTGCGGAAAACTTCGTCCCAGTCCGCCTCGGCCGAAGGACGCTTCCCCAGAAGCCTTCCGGTGGGATGGCCCAGAATCTTCACATACGGATTTTCCAGTGCCCGCAGCAGCCTCCTGGTCATCTCCTCCTTCCCCATGTCCAGTTTCAGGTGAGGGGAAGCCACGGCATAATCCAGCCTGGAAAGAACCAGGTCCGGATAATCCAGCCTCCCATCCTCCAGGATGTCCACCTCCGCCGAAGCGTAAACCTTGATGGGAAACTCCCTGCTCCTTATCAGATTAACCTGCTCCAGGAGCCTCTCAGCAGAAAGTCCACCGGCTATTTTGGAAGAGGCGGAATGGTCGGTAATGCCCAGGTAAGAATATCCCATCTCCGTGGCCTTTTTTACCATTTCGTCTAAGGTGCTCCTGCCATCGGTCCAGTCGGTATGGGCGTGGAGCTCTCCCCTTATGTCCTTTTCCTCCACTAAGGGGGGTATCTCCTCCGGGTTTAAATGCCTAACCTCCGGAGGGATAAAATCCAGAGCCAGGGCATGGTAAATTTCCTCCTCGCTGGAGTGTAAAACCCTGTTTTTGGTAAAAAGACCCTCTTCAGTGAGTCTGAGGCCACGGCGGGCAGCCCTCTGCTTTAACCACTCCCAGTGGGAGCGGGGACCGGTGAGGATTAACCTCCATATCCCACTCCTGGCCCTGTTGAAGAACTCCACCGGTATTCCCGAAGGGAAGAGGAAGCGGGTTCTGTCCCCGAGCTCCTCCCTGGGCCAGGGAAACCTGAGGGGTTTGGCGAAGTAGAGGATGTCTATGTCGTCAAAGAGTTCGTCAAACCTGCGAAAGCTGCCCACCGCCTCCGCCCCCTCCACCTCCTCCAGGGCCAAGGAGAGGGCCTCCTCCGCCTCCTCCAGGGTGAACCTGTTGAGATAAACCTTCATCCTCTCCAGGCTCCTTAGAACTTTCTCTATCTTCCTGGGGCCGAATTTGGGAAGGTCCCGGGCCCTTTCCGAGAGGAGGAACTCCCTCAGCTCCTCCACGGTATTTATCCCATAGGAGGAATAAAGCAAGCCCACGGTCTTGGGACCCAGTCCAGGTATTCTCAGCAATGAAAGAAGGGAATAGGGCATCTCCCCCAGAAGCCTTCTGTGGAGGTTGCAATCCCCGCTCTCCAGTATTTCCTTTATCTTCTTCTCTATGGCCTCCCCTATCCCCTCTATCCTCCTTAAATCTCCCCCTTCCCTCACATAATCCTCCAGCCTTCGGGGAAAGGCCCTTATAACCTCTGCGGCCTTCCGGTAAGACCTTATTTTAAAGGGGTTCTCCCCCTTTATTTCCAGAAAGTCCGCTATTTCGTCAAAGATCCTCGCTATTACCTGATTCTCCATTTTTAAATCTCCCCGTCCTCCTCCTTTATGTAATGGGCGCCTATGCTTCTTCTATTCATTCTGGCTGCCCTCACCACCTCCTGGGTCACGATTATTCCGTTTCTCAAACCCACTATGGCGTCGTCTAACCTGGCGGTTCTGTAAAAGCTCTCTATCCTGTGGTAAAGGTAGCGGAGGTCAGAAATGGCCCGCTGAAGTCTCCTCTCGGTCCTTATTATTCCAGCGTAGTTCCACATGGTATGCTTTATAAAAACCCAATCCTGAACTATGAGGGCCGGGTCCACCTCCAGCTCATGGCGGGGCCTTTTCCAGGGAGGTATCTTGTGGAAGGGAAGCTCCCCTTCTCCATCCCTTCTGGCCATATCTTCAGCGGCCCTCCATCCCCAGAGCAGCCCCTCTAAAAGGGATGTGGAAGCCAGGCGGTTGGCACCGTGAAGCCCGGTGCAGCTTACCTCCCCCACGGCATACAGACCATCTATGGAGGACCTTCCCCAGGTGTCCACCAGGACCCCACCTATGGAATAATGGGCAGCGGGAACCACGGGGATGGGCTGGCGGGTTATCTCAATCCCAAGCTCCTTGCACTTTTTGTATATGCCCGGGAATCTTTCGGGAACATTTATCTTCAGGGAAGAGAGGTCCAGAAGCACATAATTGTCTCCACGGCGGTGAAGCTCCTCGTAGATGGCCCTGGCCACCACATCCCTGGGGGCCAGTTCCCCCTGGGAGGTGTACTTGTGAAGAAAGGGCCGACCGTCCCTGGTGAGGAGCTTGGCCCCCTCCCCCCTTACCGCCTCGGAAATAAGGAAACCGTCGGCATCCCGGTGGAAGAGGGAGGTGGGATGAAACTGGATGAATTCCATGTGCAGGAGCCTTGCTCCGGCCCTGGCTGCCATGGCATAACCGTCTCCCCTGGCACCTTCGGGGTTGGTGGTATGGAGGTAAATTCGGCCTAAACCCCCGGTGGCCAGGGCGGTGAAGCGGGCAAAAAACCTCCTTATCTCCCCTGTGCTGTTGTCCAGAACATAGGCCCCCAGGCATCGGGGCCTCTTGTATGTCTCCAGGGGGTCTTCGGCATGGTGGGTATTGGTTATAAGGTCCACAGCGGTGTGGGCGGTGTAGATATCAATGGAGGGATGGGAATTCACCGCCTTCCATAGGGCTTCCATTATGGCCTTTCCTGTCTGGTCACCCACGAAGAGTATTCTCCTTCGGGAGTGGGCCGCCTCTCTGCCGTAGAGGAATTTTTCCCCCTGGCGGGCAAAGGGAACCTTCAGGGTTTTTACAAGGAACTCCTCCACCACCTTTGGGCCTTCCTCAGCGAGCACCTTCACCGCCTCAGGGTTGTTTATCCCCCCTCCAGCCCTTATTATATCCCGGGCAAGGAGTTCAGGGCTGTCATCCTCCCCCAAGGAAACCATACCGCCCTGGGCATAATAGGTGTTGCTTTCCGCCGTCCCCTTCCCTCTTATTATCAAAGCAACCTTCATCCCCAGCTCCGCTGCCCTCCATGCAAGGGTTCCCCCTGCTATTCCCCCACCAATTATAAGCACATCGTAATAAAGGGGATCGTTCATATAACCTCCAGAAGAAGGCTTATGTCCGAGGAACGGAAGGAATGGGTAAGACTCCCTACGGAAATCATATCCACCCCGGCCTCCGCAATCTCCCTGACATTCTCTAAGCTAACCCCGCCGGAGGCCTCCAGCTCCACCTTCCCCTTGGCCAAAGCCACCGCTTTTTTTATCTCCTCCAGGGGTAAATTGTCCAGCATTACCCTGTCCGCCCCTGCCGAAAGGGCTTCCTCCAGCTCCTGAAGGTTTTTCACCTCCACCTCCACGAACTTTCCGCTCTTCCTTGCCCTTCTTACCGCCTCTTGCACGGAACCAGCCGCCTCAATGTGGTTTTCCTTTATAAGCACCATTTCCCTCAGGTCAAATCTGTGGTTTTCCCCTCCCCCCATTTTCACCGCGTATTTTTCCAGAAGCCTCAAGAGAGGGGTGGTCTTGCGGGTGTCCATTATTTTAACCCCGGTTCCCTCCACCGCCTCTACGAACCTGCGGGTAAGGGTGGCTATGCCGCAGAGTCGCTGCAGGAAGTTCAGGGAAACCCTCTCCCCCTTGAGGATGGAGGAGGCTTCCCCTTCCACCCTGAAGAGAACTTCCCCGGGGGAAAATTCCTTTCCCTCGGCCTTTTCCTGAAGGAAAAAAAGCCCAGGGTCCACGGTTTTAAAGACCTTCTCCGCCACCCATCCCCCGGCCATTACCCCATGGGATTTGGCCACTGCCCTTGCTCTGGCCTTAAGTCCCCGGCCCACCACGAACTCCGTGGTTACATCATCAAAGGCCCTGTCCTCTTCCAAGGCATATTTGATTATCTCGTCAAGGCTGAGCATCAGAATTCAATGCCGAATTTTTTGTGAACCGGAAGGACGAAAACCAGGATCAGAAGAAGGTACCAGAGGAGCCAGTGGGCCCTTATTCCCAGAAAACTCACCGAGCGGGATGGGTAGTCTATGGAAATCCACCGGACACAGGAAGAGGCCATGGGTTTTTCCCAGGGGTAAAGGAGCATCTCCCAGGAGGTTCCGGAGAACCTCTTCTCCACCACATAAGTCGGCAGCTCCCCGCAGACCAGCCTTTTCTCCAGCCTTTCTCCCCGACATTGGATGAGCACCTTTCCTATCCCTTCCTTCAGGGGCCTTATCCTGAAATCCACCTCCTCCAAAGCCCTTACCCTTACCTTCAGCTCCTTTTTGTAAAAATCCGAAGGCAGGACATCCACATCCTCCTGGGCTCTTACCTTCATCAGCGCAGTTTCCCCTGGCCTAAAGGGCCTCGCTCCGTATCTCCACTCCATCTGAACGAAAAGGAAAAAGAGAAGGGGGAAAAGGACTAAAAGAGGAACAAGATTAAGGGCAAAGTAGCGCAGCACATTTCCCATGGCGGCGAAGAAGGACTTTACAATAACCCCGGGATGGTCCCTGTAAATCCTGATGGCAAGGATGTGGGCCTTTATGGAGTCCTTGGCCCTTCTTACCTGGGCAGGGAAGGAGAGCCAGCGGTAAACCAAAAGCACCAAGACAGAGGTTATTAGGCTGAGCCAAAGAACCCCCCAGAAGGGAGGTAGATTTCTGAAGGGAAAAAGGAGATAGTCGGTTAGAAGGGTGAAAAATTTAACCAGGAAGGTCATCAGGAGATGTAGCCCAATCCCTTAAGCCTTTCCTCCTCTCCTCCGCCTTCGCTCTCCTCGGTGTATTCCTTGTTGATGAGGTGTTCCACCAGCTCCTCCACCGAGGAATAGCCCTTCTTTTCCACCAGCTCCTTGGCCTTTTCGTAGGCTTCGTCGCTTATCTTTACCTTTTTAGCCATGACTCCTCCTATATAAGTGGTTTTCCTTTAAAATCCGGAGGTGTTTCCACTCCGAAAAGTTTAAGCACGGTGGCGGGAACATCCCACATGTGGGGCATCCTGGATATTTTAAAATTGCTCATGAAGGTGGCAAGAACATGGGAGGGGTCAATGCAGTGGTCACCGCTCCACCAATCAAGGTTGTCGTGGACGGCTTCCTTGGTTATTCCCCCTATGGCTGAGGAATTGTCCATCCTGTAGCCCCTGTTAAATCCTATAATTAAGTCCGGAGCTCTGTCCAGGTAATCCCTGGAGAAGGTGTCCTCCGAGATGAAGACCGCGGTTATGGGAGGCTGGCCGGTTTCAGGGTCCCTCAGGGCCAGGAGCTTCGCCTTTATCTCCTCCATAAGGGCCCTCTTTTCCGAGGGGGAGACCACCCCCTCCCCCTCCCTTCCCTTCAGGTTTATGTAAAGCCCGTTGAGGCCTATGGAGTAGGCCACCGATTGGGTCCAATCCGCCACCTCCACTATGTTGGCCTCCGCATAGTCGGAGACCGCAGGCTTAAGGTATCCCTGGTCTATGAGCCACTTGTTGATGTTGACTCCCCGGCGGAAGGGAGCAAAACCGTGGTCGGAAATCACCATGAAAGGAACATCCGGGGGAAGCTTCTTAAGGGTATATCCCACCACCCTGTCAAATTCCACATAAAGTTCCTCTATCATATTGCCGTATTTCCTGCTCTCCTCCGGGTGATAATAGGGATGCTGGGGGTCGGAAAGGGCCCAGAACATGTGCTGGCCCTGGTCCAGGGAGGAATAGTAGAAAAAGAGGAATCCCTTCTTAAGGGAGAGGAAACGCTCCAGCTCGTAATGGTAAATCCTGTTGCTCTCATCAAGAATGGACATGGACTGGGTTATGAAATCCCCCACGGAGAAGGTGAGGTTGGAAAGGGCTTTGGTGTCTGCAGGAAGTCCCAGGGTATGGAAAAGCCCCAGTTTTTCAGCCAGCTCCCTGGAGTAATCCTCCGGGGTGGAAATGGGAAGGGCAGGGTCCCTGGGGTCCACGCAGAGGGGAGAGACATAGAGGCGGAATTTTTCCCCGGCGCTCAGCAGGAGAAACCTTACCATGGCCGTTATATGCTGGATGCCCGCCACCACCTCAAACTTGAGCTCCACCCAGGGGCTCAGTTCCCCCTCCTTGAGGAGTATTTCGTTTCCCTGGATATCTATCCTCGCCGCCCGGGAGGACCTGTCTAAGTAAACCTTGAAGGGTATAGTAAGGGGCTCTTCCTCCTCCTTCAGGGGGTTCTGAGGTCCCTCAATTTCCGTTTCCATCTCGTCGTAATCGTTGAAATAGGCGTAGTAAACCCTGGCTCCGGGAAGGTCCGCCTGGGCCTCCTTCTCGTCGCTGGTGTAGAGAAAATATGTGCCGTAGGTTCCAAGAAGGTCCGGGGTTCCCATGCCGGCCAAGGTCCTGGCCTTGCTTTCCTCCGGAGGATAGTTGGAGGGAACCTTAAACACCGTGGAGTCAATGTCCGCTTCCTCTAAGTAATTCCAGAAGGCCTTTCCTCCCCGATTCAAAACTACCTTTCCGCCTTTGAGGGGGATTCTCCAGCTCCCCAGCTTTACGAAATGGCTGGCGGGAATGATATCGGACTGGGAAAACCTGGGCATGTAAGTTTTGGGGTCCCTGTGAATGAAATCGTAAATTCCGTATCCTCCGGGGTCCTTCCCCGTTATGAAACTCCCCCAGGCCACAGGGCTCTGGGGAGGGGGAGTGGTGATCATCTTTGAAATATAGCCCCTCTGGAGGAATTTTTTTATGTTGGGGAGCTTGCCTTCCCTCACCATCTTCATAACCCTGTTGGGATCCATACCGTCAAACCCAAGAACCAGAACCTTCCTCCTTGAATTGACCGAGGAGAAAAGGTTCCTGGAAAAAACCAGGGGGGCCACAAGCCCTGCCCCGGCCAGTTTTAAAAAATCTCTCCTCTTCATAGTTTCACCCCCAGATTTTTCCCCTCCACGAAGGCAGGGGTTTTAACTCCCAGAAGGTCGTAAACCGTGGGCGCTATGTCCATGAGGCTGGCCTCCTGGCTGGAAACCTTCCTGTTGCAGAAGAAAATTCCAGGAATCTGCTCCGAGGTGAAGCCGTGGTCTCCGCTCCATCTTCTGGTGTTATCCAATATTATTTGCCCCACCACCTTGCCCACGGCGCTTTCCCACGAAACCCTGTATCCCAATTTATAGCCCACTATTATGTCCGGGGCGTTTTTTACATAGGGACCTTTGTATATTTCCTCCCTCAGGAAGGCAGCTGCCACCGGATGCTCCCCTTTTTCCTCATCGTAGAGCTTGAGGAGCTTCTCCCTTATCTGCTTCTTGAGGCCCTCAGCTTCCCCGGGAGGAACTATTCCTTCCTTTTCCCTTCCCTTCATGTTTATGTAAATTCCCGAAAGCCCGAACCCGTAGGCCACGGTCCTTGACCAGTCCACATCGGAGAACCATTTGCCGCTGCCGTCCCTTCCCTCCTTCAGGCTCAAATAACCCTCCTTGAGAAGCCAGCCGTTTATGTTCACCCCCCTTCTGAAGGGACCGAACCCGTGGTCCGAAACTATGATGAGAACATCCCCCTTCCTTAACCTTTTCAGGGTCTCCCCCACTATCCTGTCTGCGTCCTGGTAAACCCTGTATATGGCTTCAACCACCTCCTTCTTCCTGCTGTCGCGGGGGGCAGGGGATTGGGGGTCAATGTATCTCCAGAACATATGCTGGATTCTGTCGGGATACTCAAAAACAGATATAAAAAGACCTTCCTTAGCCTTTGCCAGGGCATCAAAAAAGATCCTCTCCCTCTCCCGGTTGGCGTTGTAAACCTGCTGTATGTATCCCTCCTCGTCCAGGACCCCTTCGTTCAGAGCCCAGGTGTCCTCGGCCATGCCCAGGGTGGCAAAGGGGCCGTTCTTCTTGGCAAGGTAAACCGCAAAGATGGAGGGATGGGAAAGGGGCATGGCGGGCTTTTCGGGATTGAGGTTTATGGGGGAGAGGTAAAGCCTCAGGGGCGAGGTGGAATGTAGGTACCACTGGGCTATTCCGGAGACCTTCACGAGCCCAGCCCTGAAGTCCATCCTGAACCAGGGGGAAAGGACCCCCTTCTTCAACTCCACCTCGCCGTCCTCGGTCTTAATCTTCACCGTCTCGCTGCTTAAAGGCAAAACTCTGAATTCCTTTTCCAGAATCTCCCCCTTTTTAAATGGGTGGGGAGGCCCCGGGATCCTTCCCCTGTAATAACCGTTAACCCTCTCCAGTTTAAGGAAAACTCCCTCGGAAAGCTCAAAGTCCCCTGGTTTTCCCTCCTCGGAAAAATAGGTGAAGGTTCCCTGGGTTCCCCGAAGGTCCGGGGTTCCCAGCCCTGCCAGCTGAAGCCCGTAGAACTTCTCCGGGGGAAAGGTAAAGGGAACCCTAAGGACCTGAGCGTAAACCCCGCTGTCCCCCAGGACCTTCCACATGGCCCTGCTTTTCCTCAGGAGTTCAATCTTGGGCTTGCTTATAGGGATCTCCCATTTCCCTATTTTTATGTACTTCCTGGGAGGAAGGATCTCGGATGCCGAAAGCCTCGGGAGATAGGTCTTGGGATCCCTGGCCAGAAAGTCAAAGATATTGTGCTTTCCGGGGTTCACCCCGGTGGAGAAGGTGGACCACGCCACCGGAGATAGGGGTGGTTCCGTGCTTCTCAGGGGAAGGAAACTACCTTCCTCCGCCAATTTCTTAAAATTGGGAAGTTTATTCTCTCTGATAAGACGGGATGTCAGGCCGTAGTCCATGCCATCAAAACCGAGGATTACCACCCTCTTAACCTTCGCCTTCCGAAGTGCCCTGGCCCTCTTTATTGTCCTTATGATAACCCTTATGGGAAGGGTTATAAGGTTGAAAAGGGCCACGAAAAAGGCCAAGAAAACGAAGAGAAAGGAACCCAGGAAGGCAAAACCCGCCCCTGGCCCCACATAGGCCATAAGGGGAAGGGGAAGCAGAATCCCCGCCAAAGCAAGAAAAATCTTTCTTCTCATTTCCAACTTACAATTATAACTCCTTTTTCCAGCTTCTAAGGAAAACATATCAAACATATCCTCCTCTGTTTTTAAGAATTATTTTAATTTTAGAGAAAATTTAAGAAAAAGTCAAATGAAACCATTAGGTTGAAAATTCGTACATATTAGTGTAAAATTTAGACTAATTAGTTTAAAAGGAGGATTCATGAGTCAATGGAAGGAGCTGGCCAGGCAGGCTCAGGAAAGGGCAGTGCTTTTAGCAGCCACGGAAATCCTTCAGACCAAGGGCTTTGCCTTCACCACCATGGAGGAGGTGGCGGAGAAAGCCGGAATTTCCAAGGCTACCCTGTACAAACTCTTTCCGTCCAAGGAGGAGCTTTTGGAAAGGGTGGTAGAGTTTCACCACCATCAGGTTCAGGAGGAGCTGGAGAAAATACCCCCTGAGAACTTCCGCCAATCCTTTCCTAAGCTCCTGGACCTTTTCTTCTCGCAACTTGAGAAAAGGTACAACTTCGTCAAGCTCATGATGATAGAAGCCATATCCAACGGGCCTTTCCTCAAATCCAACAGGAAAAGGCTGCACGAGAGGATAATTCAGAACAGAAACTTTTACAGAAAAATCATCGGGGAGTTCGTGGCTGCCGGCAAAAGGGAGGGCTACATAAGGGAACCGCAGGAGGCCATTACCGGGCTGATATTGGCGGTTCTTAAAGGAGTAGCCTTAGAGCTCATTTTCTACGAAGAGGAGGAGTTCAAGAGATTTACAGAATTCACCAGGAAAAAAATCATGGAACTGGTGGGTTTAAAGGAGGGATAAAATGAGGAATCTTCTCAAAATTGGTATTCTGACTCTGGTCCTGTCTCCCCTGGCGGCGGGGCTCAAATTTGACCTCTCCTCCGCCGTGGACTATGCCCTCAAGCACTCCCCCACCTACCTTCAGGCGGTAAAGTCCACCGAGGCGGCCAAGGCCCAGGCCAGGAAGGCCTCCTCCCTCTTTCTTCCCCAGGTAAAGCTTCAGGGTCAGGACATCCTGAGGAAAAAGGTTTTCACCGTGGAAATCCCCCCGCTATTTCCCGGGGACCGGCCTAAAAAAGTTAAAATGGACTTCACCAGAAAGTACCAGTTCGGATTAAATCTTACCCAGCCGCTTTTTACCAGCGGAAGGCTCACCTCCACCTACAGGATAAATCAGCTTCAGGCAAAGGCGGCGGAGATGGACCTTCTTCAGAAGAGGCTTGACCTGATCTATCAGGTGAAAAAGGCCTTTTATTCGGTTCTGCTGGCGAGAAAAATGGTGGAAATACAGAAGGAATCTTCCAGATTGGCCTACGAGCACTATCGGCAGGTAAAGGCCCTCTATGAGGTGGGCTCCGCCACCAAATTTGAGCTCCTTCAGGCCAAGGTTAACTGGGAGAACACAAAGCCGGACCTTCTCCAGGCGGAAAATTCCCTGAGGCTGGCCCGACTTAACTTCAAAAATCTCTTAGGGCTGGAAGGGGACTTTGAACTGGAAGGAAATCTCTACTATTACCCCCTGGAGGTTGACCTTAAGACCTTAGAGAAATTTGCCCTTTCCCATTCCCCGGCCCTTCTGGCCATAAAGTACAGAACAGAGGCAGCAGCCCAGGGCATAAACCTGGCAAGGTCTCAGTTCGGACCGTCCTTAGCCTTAGTTTTTGATTACAATTTCCGCTCCCAGAACTTCAACTTCAAGGCTAACAACTGGGAGGACTACTACACCCTGGCCCTTTCCTTTTCCGTCCCCCTATTTTCAGGCTTTTCCAGGGTGGAAGACCTCAGGGCCGCCACCAGCCAGTTCTACTCCGCCAAGTACGGCGAGCAGGCCCTCAGGCAGGCGGTCCTTATGAGGCTCCAGGCCGCCTATCGCAGGGCGAAACAGGCCCAGGCCAGCTATCTTTCGGCCAGGGACACTGTGAAGGAAGCCAAGGAAGGGGTAAGGCTGGCCAAGGTTAATTACCAGCAGGCCCTTATAACTTCCCTTCAGGTGGAGCAGGCAAGGCTCTCCCTGAAGATGGCCGAAATGAACATGTTTAACGCCCTTTATCAATACAACGAAGCCCTGGCAGAAATAGAGAGCATCACAGGATACAAATTTGGAGGTGAAAAATGAAGACCGTCAAATATTCGGCTTTGCTCCTATCCCTGCTTTTTGCCTTCTGCGGAGGGCCCTCCGGAGGCAGGCAGGGGGTCAAGGAGGAGAAGGTTAAGTTTAAGGTAAAAACCCAAAGGGTCACTTACAGGGAGATAAGGAAGTCCCTCCTCTATTCCGGGACAGTGGAGGCTTATAAAAAGCAGAACATAATTCCCAAGATAAACGGAAAGATTAAAAGGATTTATGTAGAGGAAGGTCAGAAGGTCTCCGAGGGACAATTGCTGGCAGAGCTGGATACGGAGCAGGCGGAAATCCAGCTCCGACAGGCCGAAGCTGCCTTAGAGGCCGCCCGGGCCAACCTTAAGGATGCCGAAAGGAATTTCCATAGGGCCGTTAAACTTCTTAAGGAGCAGGCCATATCCCGCCAGCAGTACGAGAAAATGGAGCTGGCCTTAAAGGCTGCCAGGGCCCAAAAGAAGCAGGCTGAAGCAGCAGTGGAAATGGCCAGGTTCCTCATAAGGTCCTCCAGATTAAGGGCGCCCTTTTCCGGGATAATCACCAACAAATTAAAGGAAGAGGGCGATTTTGTAAATCCCGGCATGGGAGGGTTCGGAGGTGGGGCCGGAATTCTGGTTCTGATGAACTTTGAAAGGATAAAGGTCTATGTAGATGTAGCTTCCTCCAAAATTGACCTGATAAAGGTCGGAAACCCGGCCCTTATAAAGTGGAAGAACATAGAGCTTGAGGGCAGGGTTTTCTCCGTAGCCCAGGCGGCGGACCCGGCTTCCAAAACCTTCAGGGTGGGGATACTTGCGGAAAACAGGGACCTTCTCCTTAAGCCCGGCACCGATGTTCAGGTAAGGCTCATATTCGCCAGAAAAAGGGCCCTGGCAGTTCCCCTTTCCTCCCTGGTGGAGGGCAAAAGCGTATTTGTGGTGGAAAAGGGAAGGGCCATCAGGAGGAAGGTTAAGACCGGCCTGGTGGGTGATGAACTGGTGGAAATCGTTCAGGGTCTTAAGGAAGGCGATAGGGTGGTGGTGGAGAACCTCTTCGGACTTTACGACGGAGCCCTGGTGGAGGAGGAGAAATGAGTATCCCGGCCTTCTCAGTCAAAAGAAAGGTGACCATCACCATGCTCATCCTGATAATAGTGGTGGTGGGAGCCATTGCTTACACAAAACTGGGCCTTGACCTCATGCCCAGCATAGAGTATCCAACCCTGACGGTAATAACTTCCTACAGGGGAGCCTCCCCCGAAGATGTGGAGCAGCTGGTAACCAAACCCCTGGAAGAGATCGTATCCTCGGTCACCAGGGTGAAGGAGGTGAAATCCGTATCCCAGGAAGGCCTTTCCATGATCACCGTGGAGTTTGAATGGGGAACGGACATGGACGCCGCAGCCCAGGACATAAGGGACAGAATAGCCCGCTTCAGAAAATTCATCCCGGAGGAAGCAGAGGACCCCATAGTTTACAAATTTAACATCTCGGATTTCCCCATACTCTATTACGGGATAAGCAGCAAAACTCTGAGCCAATCCCAGCTTAAAAAGCTCTTGGACGACCAGGTTGTGGAGAAGCTCTCCAGGCTGGACGGGGTGGCAGCGGTTCAGGTTCTCTCGCCCCGGAAAAGGGAGATTTTAATAACCCCCAGTCTAAGGAAGCTGGCGGCCTACGGGATAGGTGTGGACAGGATAATCCAGGCCCTCAGGATGGAAAACATAAACCAGCCAGCTGGCTTTATCCTTTCGGCCCACGAGGAAAAGGACATAAGGATAAAAGGGCAGTTTGACAGCCTGGAGGACATAAGGCGGGTGGTGGTGGGAGTTAGCAAGGAAGGAAGGATAGTCCACTTAGGGGAAGTGGCGGAGGTAAGGTTCGGGGACTATCAGGAGAGGTCCACCGCCAACATAAACGGGGAACCGGCGGTGGTTATGCTGGTTACCAAAACCTCCAACGCCAATACAGTCCTGGTGGCAAGAAGGGTAAAGAAAACTCTAAAAAAGCTCAAAAAAAGGTTACCCTCCGATGTTGAATTTCACCTGGTCTTTGACCAGGAAAAGCCCATAACCCTCATGGCCATAAGGACCGTGGGTAACATACTGGTGGGAGGAATTCTGGCCATAGGCATTTTGTTTCTCTTCTTGGGAAACTGGAGACCAACCCTGGTTATTTCCCTATCAATTCCCCTTTCCATAATTTCAACCTTCATAGCCTTCTATGTGGCCGGCTATACCTTAAACCTCCTCACCTTAGGAGGGCTGGCCTTGGGGGTGGGAATGCTGGTGGACAATGCGGTGGTTGTCATAGAAAACACATACAGACATTTTGAGGAAAAGGGGCTTTCCCCGGATGAGGCCTCGGTGGTGGGGACCGAGGAGGTGGCCATGGCCATAGCTGCCTCCACCTTCACCACCATAGCCGTCTTCTTCCCCATGGTCTTCGCCAGCGGAATAACCGGAAAGCTTTCCCGGGCCCTGGCCCTTTCCATCTCCTTTGCCCTGCTCTCTTCCCTTTTCGTGGCTTTAACCATAACCCCCATGTTGACCTCCGTCCTCTACAGGAAGGAGAGGAAAAGAGGGAAGCTGGCGGAGTTAATGGGCAGGTTCTCCGATTCCTTCGTCAAAGGAAGGATGAGAAGGGCCTATGAGAGCTCCCTGAGATGGGTTCTCCATCACCGGGGAATTTTCCTGGCCGGGGTTTTCCTGCTATTTGTCCTTTCCTTCGGGGTTGTAAAAATCGTAGGCACAGAATTCATGCCCAAGGTGGACAGGGCCATAATCATGATGAAAATAAAAACCCCGGTGGGGACCCCCCTGGAAGTCACGGACAGGCTGGCCAGGCAGGATGCCAGGATCCTGGCCTCCTTCCCGGAGACCATTTCGGTCCTCACCAGCGTGGGAGTCACCCAGGAGGGAGGAATAGGAAGCTCTTCCTTTGAATTTTCTCCATCGGGCCCCCACGAAGCCATGGTCTGGGCCAAATTGAAGTACAGGGAAGAGAGGAGCAGGTCCATAGACGAGATCCTGGAGGATTTCCGGGCCAGAATACCCCATTACAGAGGGGTGGAAAACCAGGTTCTTGACCTGGGAAGGATGATGACCGGGGGAAGCCTTTATCCCGTGGAAATAGAGGTTTACGGCAAGGACCTCACTGCCATCCATACCGTGGCGGAAAGGGTAGCCAGGGTACTCCGCAGCGTAAGGGGAATGAGGGATGTGAACATGACCTACCAGGCGGGAAAGCCTGAGGTGGTTCTTCTTCCCCGCAGGGATGTAATATCCAGGCTCGGGCTTTCCACAGGATATATATCAACGCTGGTAAATTACGCCACCACCGGAGAGCTGGCCACCAGGGTAACTTACCGCGGGGACAATTACGATGTAAGGGTTCAACTGCCGAGGGACGAAAGGGAAAGGCTTGGCGAGCTTCTAAAATTCCCCATAATTACCCCATTGGGAAGCAGGGTTTACCTCTCAGACCTCGTAACCATCAGGGAAAGCAAGGGTCCCGTCAGAATATACCGCTCCTCCAAGCAGAGGGTCATAACCGTAAGGGCCAACATAGTGGGAAGGTCCTTAGGGCAGGCGGTGGCCGAAGCCAGCAGGAAGCTAAAGCCCATAGAAAAGAGCCTTCCTTCAGGTTATTCCTTAGAAATTGCCGGACAATACAAGGATATGGTGGACGCCATAAAGACCATGATACAGGTTTTCCTCCTGGCAGCCCTTTTAACTTACATGATAATGGCCGCAGAGTTTGAACACCTTTCCCATCCCTTTGTAATAATGTTCACGGTTCCCTTAGCCATTATAGGAGTCTTCTTGGCTTTCCTGCTGGCAAGAAAACCCATATCCCTTCCCGGTATGATGGGTATAGTAATGCTGGCAGGAATTGCCGTAAACAACGGAATAGTGATGGTGGATTATATAAATCAGCTGATACGGCGGGGCAAGGGCCGCTTTGAGGCCGTGGTGGAAGGAGCGGTCACCAGGCTCAGGCCAGTGCTAATAACGGCCCTCACCACCGTATTTGGCACCCTGCCCATGGCCCTTTCCAAAAGCACAGGCTCCGAAATGAGGGCCCCCATGGGCCTTGCCATCGTGGGGGGCCTTACGGTGGCCACCTTCCTCACCCTTTTCGTGGTTCCCATCATGTATACCTATATGAACAAAATCAGACCGGAATAAGTCTAAGGGAGGGGTCCATTTCCCCCCTCCCTTCTCCACGCCCGGTAAGAATAAGCGAAGAGAAAAAGGATTAAAAGAGAAATCAAAACCACCAGGAAGTAAATACCTGTTTTAACTGGAAGGAAAATAGCGGAAAGGGTCAATGCCAGTCCGGTAAACACGAACAGCCACCCACCTATTCTATGGGTTTTCCTCCAGACCTCCTCATTCTCTAAGGTCCAGGGAGTTCTTATGCCCACGAAGTAATTGGGCCTGATGGTGGGGAGGTAGTTGCCTATGAAAGCCAGGACCAGCCCGGAAAAGAGAAGGGCCAACCTGCTTACCGGCAAGCCAATAAAGTAAAAATAGGGAAGCAAGGCCAGGAAAAAAGGCAGGACAAAGAGCCCGGTGAATATCATGTGGTATCCCCGGGAGGACCACAGCCTCCTCCTTTTGGGGTCTATCCTGGGGATGAAAAAATAAAGAAAAAGCAGGAATAAGACCAGGAAGAGATTCAAACCCAGCAATTCCAGCTTGCTTCCCCAGCGGTCCACCCTGCCGGACATGCCAAAGTGAAGGGGGACCCTGCGGGGAAGTTTCAGGAAAAGGAAGAAGTTCGTTAAAAATCCTCCGGCGGCCAAGAAAAGGTTAAACCTCATATTTATCCCCCTTTAAAAATTTAGCAGCGAACTCAATCAGCTCCTGGAAAACCGTCAGCTCCAGGGAACAAAGGACCTCCTTCCCCCTCTTTTCACAGCTAACCACCCCCGCCCTTCTCATTATGTTGAGGTGGTGGGTCACCGTGGGCCGGGAAAGGCCCAGCTCCTCCGCCAGTCGGGAAGGCGTCCAATCCCTCTCCTGCAGCAGCTCCACCATCCTTAGCCTTACAGGGTCTGAAAAAACCACAAAAAGCTCCTTTATCCCCAAGGACCCTCCTTTTCACGGTTTTAAAACCATCAAATTTATTGTACTACCGGCGAAGAATTCTTTCCATCCTGGCCCTGTCCCGGGGAGGGATGTTTCTGCCCATCAACCTCAGGTATTCGGAGGCGTATTTTTTCGCTTCCCCGGGCCTTCCCTCCTTTTCCAGGGCCACCGCAAGGTTGTAGATGGCCAGGGCATATCGGGGATTTTTCTCTAAGGCCTTCTTCCATAGCTCTATGGCCTTTCCCCTCTCCCCCATGGCCTCGTAACAATCGCCCAGCCCGTTGTAGGCGGCGGCCAAGGTGGGGTCCAGCTCCAGGGCCTTTTTGAAATACCTGGCGGCATCGTCGTAAATATGCATGGACAGGAACAGGGATCCCAGGTTGTTGTAAACTAAGGCGTAGTTGGGCTCCAGGGAAAGGGCCTTTTTGTACGCCTGCAGGGCCTGGTCAAAGAGGCCCGCCTTCCAGTAGGCTATGCCCAAGTAGTTCCAGGCTTCCGGGTCAAAATCCACGATGGATATGGCTTTTTTAAGGATTTTTATAGCCTCCTCCGGCCTTCCCGCCTCGGTAAGGGTCATGCCGTAAAATGTAAAGAAGCTGTACTCCTGGATTCCCCTCTTTTCGCCGGTGCGAAAGACCTGCAGGGCCCTTTCTATGTCCCCTTTAGCTTTGTAAAAGGTGGCAAGGGTGATGTAAGCCTGGGGAAAATCCGGCCTCTTTTTAAGAACACCCTCCTCCAGCTTTATGGCCTCCTCAAGCTGCCCTCCTGAGTAAAGCTTCATGGCCTTAAGATGGGCCAGATGCACCGGAAGCAGGGTCTTAAGGTCGTCCTGGACGGTGAACTTCCCCCTGCTCCGAACCCTTCCTGAGACATATCCCAGGGAAAGAAGTTTTCTCAGGTCTCCCCTGGATACACCCTGGGCCTGAAGCTTCCCCTTAGAGAACCTTTCAATAACCCTAAAAAGCTCCCTTTCCACCTCCTTGCTTTTAGGGGTCCCGTATATGTTGTGCTTTTCTGAAAAATCCCTCCTGAGATCGTAGGCCTCCTTGATGGGGAGGTCTATGAACTTCAGCCTGTCCTTTATCAAACCCCTGAGGGGAGCCCAACCCCGGGAAAGAAAGGGGGAAAGGGATTCAAAGTAAATTTCCTCATCCCCCATGTTCCTTCCCAGCAGGGCCGGGAGAAGGGAGCGTCCCTGAACCTGCCTCGGCGGTTTCTCCCCTATTATTTCGGCTATGGTAGGAAAAATGTCCCAGTGGGCCACATAGGTTTCCACCCTTCTGGGCTTGAAAAGGCCGGGGGCGTAAAAAATCAGGGGAATGTGAATGGTGGAATTGTAGGCAAAGTAGCCGTGGGTAAGTTCCCCGTGGTCCCCCCTTCCCTCGCCGTGGTCCGCAGTTATGACCACCAGGGTGCTACCCTCCAGTCCTTTCTCCCTCAGATAGTCAAAAAGCCTCCCCAGCTGGGCGTCGGTGTAGGCCACCTCCCCTGAATAGGGGTCGTCCTCATAGAGACGGTCGTAGGGCGGGGGCGGGTCGTAGGGCTGGTGGGGGTCAAATACATGAACCCAAAGGAAAAACCTCTCCTTCCTGTGGGAATCCAGCCATGAAAGGGCGGAATTTATCACCTTCTCAGCCCTTCTTTCGGGGAAGAAGAAGGTTCTGGTGTTTTTGGAGGGGTATCTTTCGTCGTAGAGGTCAAAGCCCTGGGCAAGACCGAACCTGGAGTCCAAGGGAAAGGCTCCTATGAAGGCTGCGGTGGAATAGCCTCTGGCCTTCAGGAATTCCGCCAGGGTAATTAACCTGTCGCTGGCCCTGAAGCCGTAGTTATCGTGGATGCCGTGATAAAGCGGCAGAGTTCCTGTGAGAATGGAGGTATGGGATGGAAGGGTCATGGGCACATGGGCAAAGGCGTGGGTAAAAAGCACCCCCTTTTCCGCCAGGGCATCTATGTGGGGAGTTTTAACGGACCCTGGATTATAGCAGCTCAGGTGGTCTGCCCGGAGGGTGTCTATGGTGATCAAAACCACATTGAGCTTTCTCGGTTTATATCCTCCGCAGGAGAAGAAAAGAGCGCCCAGAAGTACCGCGGCCAGGAAAATTCTGGTCCTCATGTTCCAATTATACATCGGGAAGTTCCCTCAGGGCCCTATCTATCCTGAGGAGAACCTCCTCTTTTCCCAGAACCTCCACCACATGGAATATAGGGGGAGAAACCCGCTCTCCAAGAAGGGCAACCCTCAGGGGATGGATAAGCCTGGCAGCCTTCACCCCCATTTCCTCGGCCAAAGCCCTGAGGGAAGCCTCTGCGCTGGCCGCATCCAAACTATCCAGCCCGGCGTAAACCTGCCGCAGCCTCCTCAGCCCATCCTTGGCCCCTTCCTTCCAGTGCTTTCTCAGGGCATCCTCGCTGTAGTCAAAGTCGTTCCTAATGTACCTCTTTATCTTCCTGGCCATTTCCAGAAGGTCCCTGGACCTTTCCTTGATCAGCTCAATAACCCTGAAAACCCAGTCCTTCTTGGCTTCCGACTCCTCCTTAATCCCCTCCCTTTCCAGAAAGGGAAGGAGCTCCGGCCAGATATCCCCAGCTGAAAGAGCGGAAATAACCTTAGAGTTCAACCACGCCAGCTTATCCAGGTCAAATATAGGGTTGGATTTCCTCACCTTTTCAAGGGAAAACCTCTCCGCCAACTCCTCCATGGTATAGAAGTCCTTATCCTCACCCGGAGACCAGCTGAGCTGGGCCAGGAAGTTAACCATGGCCAGAGAGACTATTCCCCTTTCCCTGAAGGCAAGAACCGATGTTTCCCCGTGCCTCTTGCTCAGCTTTTTGCGGTCCTTTCCTAAGATAAGGGGAAGGTGAGCAAAAAGGGGAGGTTCCCAACCGAAGGCTCTGTAAAGAAGTATCTGCTTGGGCGTATTGGCTATGTGGTCCGCCCCCCTGATAACATGGGTTATCTTCATAAGGTGGTCGTCCACCACCACCGAAAGGTGATAGGTGGGGTATCCATCGGATTTGAGAAGAACGAAGTCCTCTATTTCATCGTTTTTGACGGAAACCCTTCCCAATATAAGGTCCTGATATTCCGTAACCCCGGGGGGCACCAGAAACCTCACGGCCCTGGGCCTCCCCTCCCTCTCAAACCTCTCCTTCTCTTCCTGGCTGAGGTGGAGGCAGCGTCTGTCGTATTTCCAGACCTTCTTCCCCGAAGCCCGCCTCCTTTCCTCTATCTCTTCCTTAGTACAGTAGCAATAATAGGCCTTCCCCTCCCGAACCAACCTCTCGGCCATCCTCCTGTAAATGACAAGCCTCCTGCTCTGATATATGGGCCCTTCGTCCCATTCCAGGCGGAGCCATCGCAGGGCCTGCAGTATCTCAAAGCTCATCTCCTGACTGGAGCGCTCCAGATCCGTATCCTCTATCCTGAGGACGAACTTCCCTCCCATCTTCCGGGCAAAAAGCCAGTTAAACAAAGCGGTCCTGGCTCCTCCCACATGGAGGTATCCTGTGGGGGAGGGGGCAAATCTAACTCTCACCATTTTCGTTCTCCTTTTCTATTCCTAAGATTTTCATCTTCCTATGAAGGTTGGAGCGGTCCACCCCCAGGGCCTCGGCGGTTTTGGTTATATTCCAATGGTGTTCCCGAAGCTTTCTCAGTATGAACTCCCTCTCAAAGGCCTTCAGGGCCCTCTGCAGGGACGAGAAGCGGAAAAATTCCTCCCCGAACCCCTGATGTGGAAGATAAAGGTCCCGGGGCTCCAGCACACTCCCCTGTCTTTTCAGTATAACCGCCCTTTCCACAGTGTTCCTGAGTTCCCTCACATTCCCTGGCCAGGGATAGGAGACCAAGGCCCTCTCGGCGGAGGGGGAGAGTTTCAGCTCAGGCTTGTTGTACTTGCTGGAAAACCTCCTCAGGTAATAACGGGCTATGGGTATTATGTCCTCGGGCCTTTCCCTGAGGGGCGGAATGTGTATGGGAAGGACATTTATCCTGTAGAAAAGATCCCGGCGGAAATTTCCCTTCCTCACCTCCTCCTGAAGGTTTTTGTTGGTGGCCGCTATGAACCTGGTATCTATCTCCACCACCTCGGTGGAGCCGAGGGGTTCAAACCTCTGTTCCTCTATCACCCTCAGTATTTTGGCCTGAATCCTGAGGCTCATGTCCCCTATCTCATCCAGGAATAGGGTTCCCCCATCGGCCATCTGAAGTTTTCCCTTTTTGTTCTTTACTGCATTGGTAAAGGCCCCCCTCACATAGCCGAAGAGCTCACTTTCCATGAGTTCGTCGGGGATGGCGGAGCAATTGAGGGGCACAAACCTCCCCCGGGCCCTCTGGCTTCTGGCATGTATGAGTCTGGCGATCAATTCCTTGCCGGTCCCCGTCTCTCCGGTGATGAGGACCGTCCCCTCCGTGGGGGCCATCTCTTCCACCAACCTCAAAATTTCCTTGGTGGCCTGGCTTTCCCCCACGAACTCCACCTCCTCCTGGGCCCTCAAAAGTATCTCCCTTTCCTCCCTCAACCTCTTTTCCGTCACGGCGTTCCTCGCCACCACGATGATCCTCTCCATGGAAAGGGGTTTCTCTATGAAGTCGTAGGCTCCCAGTTTTATGGCCTCCACCGCCGACTGTACCGTGCCGTGGCCCGAGATTATAACCACATGGGGTCTGGGTTCTCTCTCCACAACCCTTCTCAAAACTTCCATGCCGTCCACCCCGGGGAGCCATATATCCAGGAAAACCAGATCGTATGCCCTGCGCTCCATCATGGCCAGGGCCTCCTCCCCGGACTCCGCCAGCTCCACATGATAACCTTCGTCCTCTAAAATATCTTTCATCAGTTCCCTGATGGGCTCTTCGTCGTCCACAACCAGAATCCTCCCCCTTCTCAAATCGGAACCTCCATTATAAACCTGGCTCCCTTAGGCTGGTTGTCCTCCACATACAGCCTTCCGTTGTGTTCCCTTGCTATGTGCATGGCAATGGAAAGGCCCAGGCCTGAGCCTCCCTTCTTTTTGGAAAAATAAGGGGTGAAGATCCTCTCCTTGTCCTGGTCCGCAATCCCAGGGCCTGTATCGGATATTATAACCCGCCAGAAACCCTTCTCCAGGTCCAACTTCGCTTCCACCGATATACTGTCCCCTTCCCCCACGGCCTCCACAGCGTTGTTGAGTATATTCCTTATAGCCCTTTTTATCTGGTCGGGGTCAAAATAAAGGGTCTCGGGAAAGTTCTGTTCTATCTTCAGAGAAAAATTTATCTCAGGATAGGTAGCCCTGTAGGATTCGAAAAGCTCCCTCAGGAGTTTTTTCAACGAATAGGGAATTTTTCTCATCTGCGGCATTCTGGCCATCTGGGAGAAGTCCTCAGCCAGGGTCTTTATGGTAACGGTTTCGGAGAGAATCCTGCGGGCCTCCTTCTCTATTTCTTCGGGAGTAAATTTCCCTGAGCTTACCTTGGTTATTATCCTCTGGGCCGCCAGCTTTATGGGGGTAAGAGGATTCTTTATTTCATGGGCAATTCTTCGGGCCACCTCCCTCCAGACCTCCATCTTCTGGGTGTTCACCACCAAGGTGATGTCCTCCAGCACGGCTATATATCCCTGAACCTTTCCCTCCCTCTTTATGGGTACGAGATTAAGAAGAAGATGCTTGGAGCTTCCCCCCAGATTGAGAACCACCTCCCTGGACTCTATGGTTTCCCCCTTTTTTACCCCCTCCTCCAGAAGTTCCCTGAGCCCCTCATCCCCGATGGCCTCCCCCAGGGGTTTGCCCACCTTTCCCTCCAGGCCCAGGAGGGAAACAGCCGAGGGATTGGCCGAAATTATCCTTCCGTCCTTAGAAATGCCTATAACTCCGGGGTTGATGGTATCCAGAAGGACCTCAATGTAATTCTTCCTGGCCTCTATCTCCTCCCTCTGCTTCCTCAGCTCCTCCACCATACGATTAAACCCCTGAACCAGAAGCCCCATCTCGTCCTCTCCCCTGGGCTGAAGCTTCACGGAAAAATCCCCCTGAGAAAGTTTCTCTGTGGCCTCCAGTAGCTCCTCCACTGGCCTGGTTATGTTCTTGGCTATCTGAAGACCAACCCAGGAAGCGGAGAATAGAATCAAAAGGGAAAGGAGGAGCAGGAAAAGGATGTAGGTGGTCTTCATGGGATTTCTCAGCAGCTTTACCTCCCTGTAGCGGGTAACCACGGATTTCAAAAGGGCCACCTTCTGGGAAATGCTTTGAGGGAAAAACTTCCCCACCGCCACCACAAAACCTCCCCTTCCCTTGGGGGCCACGCACCTTATGAGGTCCCCCTTTTCCATAGTATCCACCACGCACTGAGCCTCTCCAATAAGGCCCCTCTTTACGGTCAGGGGAGGAAGGTCCCGGTAATCGTGTAGGGGAAGGGAAGGGTTTAGCAGGGTAAATATTTCCTCCTCCCCCGAGTATATCCCCACCAGGTCTATGTTGTACTCTATCATCCTGGTTCTTACCCTGGAGAAAAGGGTCTTGAAATCCTCGTTTCCCTGGATTCCCCTTCTTATGAGGTCCGCATAATGAAGAAGGTGGGGCTTCCATATATCGTAGAAATCCCTGGAAAGCTCGTCTATGTCCTTCATTATGCTGTCCATGGGGGTTTTGAACCAGCTCTCCACCGACCTCCCGATGATGTCGGAGGCAAAGAAGAAAATCATTATGGTGGGAACCAGGGTAAAGAGGAAGAAAAACATTACCAGCTTGGTCTTGAGCTTCGCTCCCAGCACCATCCTCCTCCGTTCCAGATAGAGCTTGAAGAAATTTCTCCCCAGAACAAAGGCCAGCACTAAGAAGAGAATTATCACTATGTTCCAGAGGAAAAAGAGGAGGAGGGTTTCAGAAGGTCCGGCGCTGGGGGAAATCCTGGATATGTAAACCTCTACGGCAAACAGGAGGGCAAAAACCCCCAATACAATCCCGGCGGAAATGAGAACCTTTTTCCTCAACACCGAAAATTATAACCTATAGGCCGCTGAAGACCCAGAACTCCGATTAATTCAGCAAAGGTACATGAAACGAAGAACAGCCAGGTGAAGGGAGTCCCAGGGGGAATAGCCCGTCTTTATCCTCCAGTCCAGAAGAAAAAGTTCCTCGCTGAGGTCCTTGCGGCAAATTCTTCCCATCATGTAATTCAGGCTTCCCACCACAAGCTGGGGGGACTGCCCCTTCTGCTTCAGGTCCTCCAGCACCTCCCACGCCTTGGGATAATCCCTGTTGGCTAAGGCCACCTCCAGCTCCCAGACAGGATACTCCCTGAGGGGAGCCACGGCCTTCTCCACATGGGAAAGGAGGATCTTCCCGCAGGGCAGGTGCTTCAACTTCTCCACCTCCCGCCAGAGGGCCAAGGTATCCTCCCCCACGGTCTTTACGATGTAAAAAAGGGCGTCGTTGGCTATATCCTTTCCCGCCTTTTTTAACTCTTCCCGTACCAGGGCTGCCCTTTCCCTCTCGTAGAGGGCCCTGTAATACTCCACGGTGCAGCGAAGTTCCTTCAGAAGGGCCTTCAGTTCGCTTTTTTCCGGATATTCCGAGGAAATAACCACCCCGGAGGAAATCACCTCCTTCACAACCTCCCTCTCCCCTTTCCTTATCTTCTCCTCCCTGCCGTGGAGTATCCTTATGCCCACCTGGGAGGATGAAAAAAGGGAAGGGTTCCTTATCTCCTCCAGTATCTCTTCCCAGCTGGTTTCGTAAAGGTAAAAGAGGCTGCCCCTGGCCAAGGATTTGAACCTTCTCCACCTACCCAGGGAATCGGGACCGTAGAGGTAAACGCTCTTAGAAGCCCTCAAGGATAGTACTCACCACTGACCTGGCAAATTCCCTGGCTATCCGGTCTATGGCATCGCTCTGCAGGGAAAGGAAATTAACGCCTCTGGAACCCTCGGCCTGGTATTCATCCCGAAAGGTATAGGAGGAGCTCTGGAATATTACCCTTTCCGTCCTCAGGTCCTTCAGGTAGAACCTGCCGGTTATTATTACGGAGAACCTCCTGCCCTCTCCCCCGGTGGTTATTCCCACGGGCACCATTCTAAAGGCAACAATGGTCCCGAGAAGCTCGGCGTCCGCCGCCTCCTCCCTGTCCACCACCTTCTTTCCTCTTCTTATCATCTCCTCCCGGATGGCGGCGGTGAAGAAGCTTTCCACCTCTGCCCTGGGGGTCATGTTCTTTATGGGGGGGATGTAAATCTTCTTTATGTAAGGGGGAAGGGTGGTTCCGGTACCGGCCAGATGGTATCCACATCCCGCTATCCAGGGAAGAAGGGCTAAAAACAAAAATCTTTTCATTTCACCTGGATGCTGTAAATCTTGCCGGGCACATATACTTCCTTTACCACCTCCTTTCCCTGCAGGAACTTCCTGACCCTTTCGGAGGAATGGACCCTCTCTTTAACCTCCTCCCGGGAGAGGTCCCTGGGAATTTTTATCTTATCCCTGACCTTACCGTTGATCTGAACCACCACCGTCACCTCCTTCTCCTCTATAAGTGCCGGGTCATAGGATGGCCAGGGAGCCCGGGTTATGAACCCTTCACCTCCCGCGGCCTCCCAGACCTCCTCTGCCAGATGGGGGGTGAAGGGGGAAATCAGGTGGAGCAGGGAAAGCAGGGCTTCCCTTAAAACCGCCCTCCCCTCAGGTTGCCCCCTCAAAACCTCTTCCCTTTCGGTCAGGAAGTTGTAGAACTCCATAAGGGAGGCTATGGCGGTGTTAAAGTGCATCCTGTCCTGGATTTCCTCGGTGACCTTCTTTATGGTTCTGTGGGTGGCCCTCCTCACTTCGGGATGAGCCTGCGGGGAAGGCTCCCGCCCCTCCCTCATCACATCCAGGTTCCTCTGGAAAAGGGCCCAGAGCTTTTTAACAAAGCGGTAAGCCCCTTCTATGCCCGCATCGCTCCACTCCAGGTCCCTCTCCGGCGGGGCGGCAAAAAGGATGAAAAGCCTCACCGCATCTGCCCCGTATTTGGCTATCATCTCGTCGGGCTCCACCACATTCCCTAAGGATTTGCTCATTTTCTTCCCGTCCTTGAGGACCATGCCCTGGGTCAGGAGGCGGGGAAAGGGCTCAGAGAATCCTATGAGACCTATGTCCCTGAGGAACTTGGTGAAAAATCGGGCGTAGATGAGGTGGAGGATGGCGTGTTCAACCCCCCCTATGTATATTTCCGGAGGGGCCCAGAATTCCGCCTTCTCCCTCTCAAAGGGGGCACGGTGGTTTTTGGGGTCGGTGTAGCGGAGGAAGTACCAGGACGAGTCAAAGAAGGTATCCATGGTATCCGTCTCCCTCTTAGCCGGACCTCCACAGCGTGGGCAGGTGGTCTCCACGAACGAAGGGGAGGTTTCCAGGGGGTTCCCTTCCCCTGTAAACTTAACATCCTTGGGGAGAACCACCGGGAGTTTGTCCTCAGGAACGGGAACTATTCCGCATTTTTCGCAGTAAACCACGGGTATGGGGGTGCCCCAGTAGCGCTGACGGGAAATACCCCAATCCCTTATCCTGTAGGAAACGGCCTTGTTTCCGAACTGCTGGTCCTCGGCAAAGGCCACCATCCTCCTTATGGCCTCTTCGCTGCGAAGCCCCGTATATCCTCCGGAATTTACCAGGATACCCTTTTCCTCATAGGCCTGCCTCAAGGGAAGCTCCAGCTTCCCGTCCTCGGGCATAATTACCACCTTTATCGGCAGGTTGTATTTCCTGGCGAACTCAAAATCCCTCTGGTCGTGGGCTGGAACAGCCATGATGGCCCCTGTTCCGTATTCCATCAGCACATAGTCCCCTATCCATATGGGAATCCTCTCCCTGTTGAAGGGGTTTATGGCATAAGCGCCGGTGAAGATCCCCTCCTTCTCCGGCTCCTCCTCCCTTTCCCTCTTAAGAACCCTCATCTCCCTTATTTTTCTATAGCACCACTGCAGGATCCTTTCCTTCTCAGGATTGTTCTTTACCAGGTCCTCTATCAGGGGATGCTCCGGGGAAAGGACCAAATAGGTGGCTCCGTAGATAGTATCCAAGCGGGTTGTGAAAATCCTTATCTTCTTGCCCAGGCCCTCCACCTGAAAATCTATCTCCACCCCCTCTCCCCTTCCTATCCAGTTTTTCTGCATGATTAAAACCTTCTCCGGCCATTTCCCTCTGAGGACCTCATGGCCCTGGAGAAGTTCTTCGGCGTAATCCCTTATCTTGAGAAACCATTGCTTGAGCCGGCGGGGTTCCACCGGCGAGCCGCACCTCCAGCATCTGCCGTCCTTGACCTGTTCGTTGGCCAATACGGTTTTACACTTGGGGCACCAGTTTACCCATTCCTCCTTTCTATAGGCCAGACCTTTCTCCAGCATTTTAAGGAAAAACCACTGGTTCCATCGGTAATATTCCGGGTCGCAGGTGGCCACCTCCCGGTCCCAGTCGTAGCTTATCCCCAGGCTCTTGAGCTGTTTCTTCATTCTGTCAATATTTTCCTTAGTCCACTTTTCGGGCTCTGCTCCGTGCTGGATGGCAGCGTTTTCCGCAGGAAGTCCCAGGGCGTCCCACCCTATGGGATGCAGAACATTGTACCCCCTCTTCATGTAGTAGCGGGCCACCACATCCCCTATGGCGTAGTTTCTCACATGTCCCATGTGTAGCTTGCCGGAGGGATAGGGAAACATCTCCAGGACATAGTATTTTTTACCCTTGAAGTCCTCCGCCCGGAAGACCTTTTCCTTCTCCCATCTGACCTGCCATTTCTTCTCTATTTCGGAAAAGTTGAACTCCATGGACAACCTCCAGGGGGTTTAAATGATATTATACCCCAAGGGAAGGCTAAGTAAAGGCCCTCAGCTTCCCCAGCCCAGTTTCTCCTTTAACATTTGATAATAACTCCTTCCCGCTGGCCTCACCAGAAGCAACCTCTCCCTGGCTTCCCTCACCGAAACCCTCTGTCCTTCAACCATCGCCTCCCCCCTCTGGCCGTCAAGGGTGAGATAGACTTCCTCCCCGCTTACCAGGCTCAAACTCACCCCGGAAGATGAGGGGATTACTATGGGCCTCTGGGTAAGGGCATGGGGACAGATGGGGGTTATGATTATGGCGGAAACCTGGGGGTTTATGATGGGCCCACCGGCGGAAAGGTTGTATCCCGTGGAACCGGTGGGGGTGGAAACTATTATTCCATCGGCCCTGATCTTGGAAATTTCCGTCCCTTCCACGCATACCCTCACGGTTATCATTCTGGCCAGGGCGCTTTTGTTTATAACAGCATCGTTCAGCACGAGATGGGTCCTGCCCTTAAATTCCACCTCCAGCATCTGGCGCCTCTCCACCATGGCCTTCCCTTCCAGGAATTCTCCCAGGGCCTCCTCCAGCTCCTCCTTTTTTATCTCAGTGAGAAAGCCCAGAAAACCTAAGTTTACCCCCAGCAGGGGGATTCCTGCCCGGGCTGAAGCATCGGCCACTGAAAGAAGCGTCCCGTCTCCACCGAGAACTAACAGGAAATCCACATGGAAGGGAAGCTGTCGGCGGGGATACCCCTCTTGGGCGCCCTCCACCCTTCCCTTCAGGTCCTCCTCCAGGACCACCTCCACCCCTTTCTTTTTAAGGAAGGAAACAGCCCTGCGAAGATAGGCCTCAAGGTCACCGGCGTGGCCTTTAGCTACTATTCCTGCCCTCACCTAATTTCTCCTTCAGAATACTTTCTATTTCCACCCCCGGGGGCTTCCTCCTGAAAAGAACGAAAACCTCCTGATTCCCTTCTTTGCCGGGAATGGGGATGCTTACCCCCCAGGGATAAAACCCCATTTTAGCTGCCCTGTGGCAAAATTCCTTTACCACCTCAATTATAACACCGCGATCCCTTACAACGCCGCCCCTCCCCACCCTCTCCCGGCCAGCCTCAAACTGAGGCTTAACGAGAACCAGAAGGGGAAGGTCCCCCAGGAATTCGGAGAGGGGTTTGAGTATTTTCAGGGCGGAGATAAAGGAAACATCCACGGTCACCAGCTCGGGGGCCTCAGGTATGGAATCCCTTTTAATGTACCTGGCGTTCAACTTCACCGGCACCACCTCCTCCCTCTCCCTCAGCTTCCAGTGAAGCTGGCGTGGGTCCACATCTATGGCGTAGACCTTCCTGGCCCCGTGTTGCAGAAGGCAATGGGTAAATCCCCCCGTGGAGGCCCCTATATCCCAGCACAGTTTCCCCCGGGGAGATAGGGAAAAATCCCTCAGGGCCTTCTCCAGCTTGAGCCCTCCCCTGCTTACATACCTGGGCCTGGCCTTTAATATGAGCTCCGTATCTTCATCTATCTTCTGGGATGGTTTTTCTATTCTAAAATGTGGGGTAAAGACTTCCCCGGCGTTTATCAGGGCCCGGGCCTTCTCCCGACTTTCCACCAGACCTTTCTCCACCAGAAGAAGGTCAGCTCTTTTTTTCGCCATAAAGAAATTCCTCTGCCCTGAGGGCCACAGACTCAGGGTCCAGTCCAAGTTCCTTAAGAAGCTCCTCCCTCGCCCCGTGGGGAATGAGGGCCGAGGGGACACCTATTCTTCCGAACTTCACATTTATCCCCTTCGCATCCAGAACCTCCCTGACCGCGGAACCAAAACCCCCATCTACAACACCCTCCTCCAAGGTAAGAACCGCTCCATGCGCCTTCGCTAAGGAACAAATGAGGTCCTGGTCCAGGGGCTTTATAAAGCGGGCATTTACCACGGTGGCCTCTATGCCCCGTCTGGAAAGGGTCTCGGCTGCCTCCATGGCCGGACGCACCATGGTCCCTACCGCCACCATAAGCAGGTCCCTGCCCTGGCGAAGCACTTCCCCCTTTCCTACGGGAATCCTCTTCAGCTCCCCGTCCATCTTCACACCGTAAACCATATCCCTGGGATAGCGGAGGGTGGAGGGCCCTGGATAGTAGACCGAAGTGTACAGCATGTGTCTCAACTCGTTTTCGTCCTTGGGAGCCATTATCACGAAGTTAGGGAATATCCTGAGATATGCCATGTCAAAGATCCCCTGATGGGTGGGGCCATCGCCTCCCACTATTCCTGCCCTATCTATTCCTATGGTAACCTGGAGGTTCATTATGGCCAGGTCGTGGTAAAGCATATCGTAGGCTCTTTGCAGGAAGGTTGAGTAGATGGCGGCCACCGGCAGGAGCCCTTCCCTGGAAAGACCGGCAGCAAAGAGCACGGCGTGTTGTTCGGCGATGCCCACATCAAAAAATCTGCGGGGGAACCTTTCCTTGAACTCCATCAATCCTGTGCCCTCTGGCATGGCGGCGGTTATGGCTATTATCCTTTCGTCCCGCTCGGCCATTTCTATCAGGGTTCTGGAGAAGACCTGGGAAAAGGAAGGCCTGGGTTTCTTTTTAAATTGACCGGTTTTTATGTCAAATTTCGGAGAAGAATGGAAAAGATTGGCGGACCTTTCGGCGGGTTTATATCCCTTACCCTTCTTGGTCACCACATGAAGAAGCACCGGATAGTCGTATTGCTTGGCATCCTCCAGGGCCTTCTTCAGGTGCCTTATGGAATGCCCGCTTATGGGACCCATGTACTTTATCCCCAGTTGCTCAAAAAGCATCCCGGGGACAAAAATCTTCTTCAGCTTGTCCTCTAAGGCCCTGCCCACCTCTATCATCTTCCTTCCCCCTGGAAGATGCTCCAGCAGGGCTGCCACCTGTTCCTTCACTTTGAGGTAAATCTGACCGGAAATTATATAGTTCAGGTATCCGGAAAGGGCCCCCACATTGGGGGAAATGCTGTATTTATTGTCGTTTAAAACGATGATGAGCCTTCTTTTGAGAAAGCCTATCTGGTTAAGGGCCTCTAAAGCCACTCCACCGGTCAGGGAACCGTCCCCCACCACTGCCACCACATGGAAATCCTCCCCCTTGAGGTCCCTGGCGGTGGCCATTCCCAGGGCCACGGAGAGGGCTGTGGATGCATGTCCTGCTCCGTAAATATCGTAGGGGCTTTCTTCAGGGGTGGTAAACCCACTTATCCCCCCCCTCTGGCGAAGGGTATGAAATCTTTTCCTTCTCCCCGTTATTATTTTGTGGGTATAAGTCTGGTGACCCACATCCCATATTATCTTGTCCCTGGGAAGGTCAAACACTAAGTGAAGCGCAAGGGTTAGCTCCACGGTGCCCAGGTTGGAGGAAAGATGGCCCCCGGTCCTTGAGACCACCTCTATGAGCAACCTTCTGATCTGCACGGCCAGGCGATTCAGCTCCTCCCAGCTAAGCCCTTTGAGATCCTTGGGGGAGTTTATCCTGCTCAGGATATCCTCTCTATTGTCCTTTCCGCCAGCCATCTTATTATCTCCCTCCCTGGGAATTCCTCCGCTTTTTCTTCTATGCTTTTAAGATACCCCAGAGCTAAAGCCCTGGATTTTTCCATACCCAAGATTTTAACCACATTGGGTTCGCCTCCACAAGTTTCGCTGTCAAGTATATCGTCCACGGCCTGAAAAAGAAGCCCCAGTTCCCTTCCCAGCTCAGCCCCCTTCCCAAGGATGTTTTGCCTTCCGGAGACAAGAAGGCCCAGGAGAAAGGAAGCCTCCATGAGCTTGGCGGTTTTTCTCAGGTGTACCTCTCTGACTTGCTCCAGGGTTTCGGCCCCGTGAAGGTCAAGGATTTGACCCCCGGCCACCCCCTCCATGCCTCCGGCCCTAGCCAACAACTTCACCGCATCCATTCCCAGATCAGCGGCATATTCAAAGGCAAGGCAGAGGAGGGCATCCCCCAGCATTATAGCCACCCCCTCCCCGAACTTCACATGGGCAGCCGGTTTTCCCCTCCTGAGCTCGTCGTTATCCACCGCCGGCAGGTCATCGTGGACCAGGGAGGAGGCATGGAGGAGCTCCACCGCCACCGAGGCATGGATAACCTTCCTGGAGGATAAGGGATAGGCACCGGCAAAGACCAAAAGGGGTCTTATAAGTTTGCCGGGGGGCCGCAAAACATAGGAAAGATACGGGTCCTTTATCTCCCTTAAAGCCTCCTCCACCCTCCGACGGAAATCCCTTATCTCTTCCTCAATCCTCATCCGCCTCGGTCCTGTGCCTGAACTCCTCGGTGCGGAACCCCCCTTCGGTTTCCATTAGCTTTTCCACCCTCATCTCTATTTCCTCCAGCTTCCCCTTCAGGGCTCTGGCCAGCTTTATCCCCTCTTCGTAGAGGGAGATGGCCTCCTCCAGGGAGGCCTCACCGGACTCCAGCCTGGCCACTATCTCCTCCAGCCTCTTAAGGCCTTCTTCAAACTTTATCTCCATTTACACCTCCTTTCCCAAAAGGAGCCTCACCCTTTTAAGTATAACATCGGGCTGGCCCGGGCTTTTCTCCACCTCCCTGAGTTGCTGACGGGAAAGTTCGTTTAAAATCCTCAAAGCCAGGGGTATGGGCGAATTTCTGGCCAGAACTATTTTCAACTTCACTTCAGACCTGAGGCCCCATTTGGTTTTGTAATAAAGGAAATTGTAAAAATCTCCGGGAAGATTTCCCCTTTCCAGGAGCCTGAGAACAGAGTGAAGGGTAAGGGAGGGGTTCTGGAGAAAGGCCTTCAGCACATCCAGGTCCCTTTCCTGAAGCATCAGGAAATGGGCCTGGGGGGGCAGCTGTCGGGCCAAGGAAATCCTGAGTCCCTTGGGGTACTTCTTCATCCCCTCTCCCAGGGCCATAATTGCCCTCTTCTTTATCTGGGGCTTGGCTCCCGGGCTTTTGCTCACCTGAAGAAGTTCCAGAGGAAGGAGGTGGGGAAGGAGGTCAAGACCCAGGTGGAGGGGTATGTTGGGATGGGTAACCAGAAGAACCTTAAACCTTCCCTTCCCCATGAGCTCCCTGTTACTGGAAAGGTGCTCTATTATGGAGGGGTCCAGGGCCCTGTTTCTCAGCAAAAGGAAGGCGTGCTCCTCTGAAAAATCCGGATGATTCACTCCCTCCCACTGTTTCTGGGGGGAGGCCGAAAGCAAAAGGGCCCTTAAATCGTCTACCATCCAAGGAATATTATAACCCCCACCACCCCTACCCACAGCAGGAGGTTGACCTGGAAATTCCGATCCTTAAGGATGATCTCCAGGGGATCTTCCCCCATTCCCTTACTGTGGGCCAGGTAGAGGTATCTTAAAATTCCGTAAAGAACGAAGGGGGTGGTTAGATAAAGGTGTTCTCCCAATTTATGCCTTATCTCCGGGGTAAGAGTGTATATTATGTAAGAGATCACTGTGGCCGCTGATATTATGTTTATAAACTGTTCCAGGAAGGAGAGGGGATAGCTCAAAAGGGCATGACGGGAAACCTCCTCCATCCTTATAAGCTCCTGGCGTCGCTTTACCGTTGCCAGAAACAGAGCTAAGAGGAAGGTTACGGCAAAGAGCCAGGGGGAAAGGTATATGCCCGAGGCCAGTCCTCCGGCCGCTTCCCTGAGGTCAAAACCCAGGGCCACGATGAAAACATCCAGTATAACCACCCTCTTCAGGGAAGATGAGTAAAGAAGATTGATGAGAAAATAGAAAAGCAAAATTAAGAAAACCGGCCTCCTCCATAGGAGGCTCACCGCCAGAGAAAGAACCGCCAGAGCCAGGGCCCCTGCCAGGGCGGGATAGGCCGGAAGCTCTCCCGAAGCTATGGGCCTGAGTTTTTTTACAGGATGGCGCCGATCCTCCTCCCGGTCAAAGAAGTCGTTGATTATGTAAACCGAGGAGGAAAGGAAGCTGAAAAGCACGAAGACCAAAAAGGCCTCCTCGCCCACCCGGGGCTGAAAAATTTCCCTGGAAAAAACCGCCGGCGCAAAGACGAACACATTTTTGGCCCACTGCTGGGGCCTCATGGCCTTTATAAATAGAAAAACCTTCCTCATCAATGGGAAAAATCCAAAAAGCCCGCATCCATTAATATTTCTATGAAACGCCTCCTGGGATCCTGGGCCCGGAGGATTTCCCTCCCCACCACTATGAAGTCCGCCCCGGACTGGAAGGCCTCGTAGGGGGTAGCCACCCTCTTCTGGTCTTCCTCTTTCTCCGCCAGCCTGATCCCTGGAACAACCTTCAAAAGCTTGAGATCCTTCAGAAGGAGAAGCTCCTGGGTAGAGCATACCACCCCATCCCCTCCCCCTTCCTCCACCACCTTGGCCAGGGCCTTCACCCCTTCCTCCACCGAGCCCATGCCCATGGCAACAACATCCTCGGGGGAGAGGCTTGTAAGCAAAGTAACCCCCAGAATTATGGTATCCTTTCCCATCTTCTCCCTGAGCTGGCGGGCCCTCAGGAAGGCTTCCTTGCCGCTTACAGCATGGATGGTGGTCATGTAGGGATTGTACTTGAAGATTTCCCCCAGGGCTGCCTCCACCGTGGAGGGAATATCGCCTAATTTCAGGTCAAGGAATACCCTTTTGCCCCTCCCCTCCAGAAATTTCAGGGCCTTGAAGCCCTCCTTAGCGAAGAGCCTCCAGCCGACCTTATAAACATAAGCTTCGGGGAATATGAACCTTTCCGCCTCCTCCAGACTGTCCACATCTAAAGCCACTATAACCCTTCTATACACCTTCAAACCTCCCTATTATTTCGCTGAAGTTATTATAACCTTCCTGACGGAGGAGGGAAACCGCCTCCTCAAGTATTCTGAGGGCAGCGGTCGGTTCCCTCAGGGTTGCCGAGCCTATCTGAACGGCCTTGGCCCCCACCAGCATGAACTCCAGAAGGTCCTCTCCGGTGGTTATCCCCCCTATCCCCACCACATCCACATCCACCGAGGAAGCTACGGTATAGACGGCCCTCAGGGCCAAGGGCTTTATGGCAGGGCCAGAAAGTCCTGCGAAAAGGGTGGAAAGGCGACTCTTCCTGGTCCTGAAGTCTACGGCCATGGCAAGGTATGTATTTACCAGCGAGACCGCATCCGCTCCGGCCTCCTTGCAGGCAGAAGCCACCTCCACCAGCGCGGAGGTATTGGGGGTCAATTTGGCCCAGATGGGCTTTTTTGTAATGCTCCGCGCCCCTCTGACGATCCTGTAGGACCAATCTGGCCACATGGCCGGACAGCGTCCCCCCTCCCTGACATTGGGGCAGGAAAGGTTCAACTCAAAGGCGTCCACCCTATCAAACTCTTGAAGGTAGTCCACGACCTGGAGGTATTCCTCGTCCTCCTCCCCGCAGGCATTCACTATGATGGAGGTATCGTAGCTCTCCAGCCGGGGGAGGTATTCCTGGGCAAACCTCTTCATTCCAACACCCTGTAGCCCTATGGTATTGAGGAGCCCACAGGGGGTTTCCCAGACCCTGGGAGGAGGATTTCCCATTCTCTCGTAGGGATAAAGCCCCTTCACCACCAGCCCCCCTACTCTGCTGAGGTCAAGGAAGGGGGAAAGCTCCACGCCGTATCCTGCGGTGCCGGAGGCCAGAATTACCGGGTTTTTTAGCTCAAGGCCTCCCACCTTCACCCTTGTATCCATATTATCTCCTCCCCTTTAAAAACGGGTCCCTCCACACATGCCCTCACCATTTTTTCCTCCCCACCCCTCTTTATCCTCACAGCGCACCCGTAACAAACCCCGAAGCCGCAGGCCATCCTCGTCTCTAAGGAAAATTGGGCCTCCCCTTTATAAAGCCTGCTGAACTCCCTCATCATGGCCCAGGGACCGGAAACATAGGCCATGGAAAAATCCCCCGCAGGAATGTGTTGGGTCAGAAGACCCCGCCTTCCTGCCGAACCGTCCTCGGTGACCACCACCACCTCCTCCGCCCTCCCTTTAAGATGGGGAAAGGCCTCCAGAAAAACCTCCTCTTTGGTTCTGGCCCCGTAGAGCAAAGTATAACCGGAGAGGCGGGAGGCTAAGAATATTAAGGGGGCGACCCCGGAACCCCCTCCCACCAGCAAAGTCCTCCCCATGTGATAGGAGAAGCCCTTCCCTAAGGGGGCTATCACAGCCAAGCTCTCTCCCTCTTTTTTTCTGGAAAGCAGGAAGGTCCCCCTTCCCACAACCTTGATGAGAAAAAGGAGGGAGTCCTCCTCCTGCATGGCTATTCCAAAGGGCCTTCCCAGGAAAGGTTCTAAGGAAGGAGAGGGGAAAAGCATGGCAAATTGCCCGGGAACGGCCTCTGGAAACTTCCCACCTACCTTCAGGAGAAAAAAATCCCGGGAAAGGGGCCGGTTCTCAAGAACCTCCCCCTGGATGAACCTCATTTTCTGGACGAGACCTGGACTGGCTCAGGGAGGGCAAGGATTATAGGTTGCTGGGACCGGTCCCTAAGGTCAGCCGAGACCACGCTTACTTCCCCCTGCTCTCCCTTGAGCTTGAACTTCAAAACGGCCAGTTGCCCTATTTTTACCGTGGCCTCTCCCTTTATGGTGAAGCCTACAAGAACCCTGTGGTCCTCCTTGTTTTTCAAGAAAGATTGATTATCCAAGAAGGCACCGGGGACCACATCCACCAGTTCCAGCTCCGGGGAAAACTCCACCACTATCTCCCCGGTCTTCACTGGTTCTCCCCTGTAGGTAAGGGAGAGGGAAAAATCGGAGCCCTTGGTCACGAAGACCCTCCTGGGGAAAATGTTAAGGGTTGCCTTCTTGCCCTTTTTCAACTGGCTGGCGGGAGGCTTTGAGGGAGCCGGGGGAGCCTCCCCCCTTTTGCCCTCAAGCTTGAGTCCCCTCCCTTCGGAGGTTATTATGGCTTTTTCCTCCTCCCTGCTGGGTTCCACATAGTTGACTATGTATGGGGTTATGGCTATGACCACATCTGTTTGTTCCCTTCTGGCCTCTGCGTTGGAAAATAGCCAACCTATGAGGGGAATTCTGGAGAAGAAGGGCGGGGATTTTACCGTCTGGGTTTCCTGATTTCTAAAGAGCCCTGCTATTATCACGGTCTCGCCTCCCTTTACCCGGGCCGTCATCTGAACCTCCCTGTTTCCGAGAACCGGCAGGTCGTTGTATCCCTTCCCCGCTATGGAGGAAACCTCTATCTTTATCTTGAGGGTCACCTCCTCCTTGGAATTTATCCTTGGCTCCATCTCCATGATTATCCCCACATCCTGATACTGGAAGGAGGTCACCGGCTGGATGCTCAGCCCCCCGGCGGCTATGGGGGAAAAGGTGGTTTGAGGAATGGGAACCCTGTTTCCGATTTTGAGGGTGACCTTGTCCCCGTCAATCCCCCTCAGCAGGGGCCTGGCCATCACCCTGGTTTCCGTGTTGGTTTCCAGGAACCTGAGGTAGGCCGTGGGCATTACAACAGCGATGTCGTCGCCGGTAAGGTTCCTCAGGGTATTGAGGGTTATTCCGGAGGAGCCTTCGCTTCCCCCGCCTGAGTCCTCCTGTGATGAGGAGCTCAGGGAAAGGGAGGCCCCCACAGCGTACTGGCTGAGGTCCAGGCCCGCCTGCATCAGTTTGGAACGGTTAACCTCTAAGATTTCCGCCTGGATTATAACCTCCCCCTTGGGCCTGTCCAGCCTTTCTATAAGCTGGGCGATATATTCTATCTGTTCGTCGGTTCCCTTAACTATAACAGCATTGAGGTTCTGGTCGTAGGATATGGTGATGGCCCGGCGCATTCTGGAGATGACCATGGTGGCCAGGGCAACCCTTATGCTCTTGACATCCGAATACCTCAGGTAGAAAATTTTTACCTTCTTGGCCAGGTACTGCTCCCTCTTCTGCGGAGTGTCCGGTATTATCAGGTAATTTTTATCGTCTATTTTGTAGTAAAAGTTCTGGGTGGAAGCGCAGAGAAGCCTCAGGGCATCCTCAAAATCCACATTCTCCATGGATATGGAATACCTTATGTTACGGAAACCCTCATCAAAAATCAGGTTAACCCCGGCGTATTTACCCAGGGCCTGGAATATGGTTTTGAGCTTGGCGTTGGAAAAGTGAAGGGACACCTTTGGCCTGGCCTTACGATAACGGGTAATCCTTCTCTTTTCCACCTTCTTTCCCGTAAGGGCCTCCACCCTCTTTAAAACCGCTTCGTTGCTGGGCTGATAGGAAAGGGCCTTCCTGTAATAGGCTAAGGCCCTGGATTTGTTCCCTTTGCTGAGGGCCTCCTCTCCCTTCATCCAGTAGTGTATGGCAGCGGAAAGTTTCGCCTTGTAAAGCCCTGCTTTATACTGAGGGTTCAGGGGATCCTCCTCCACCGCCTTCTGATATGCGGCCACAGCTTCGTCGTATTTTCCTTTAAGAAGGTAAAGCTCCCCCTGTTTGGCATAGGGGGACACCGTGGCGCAGGAGTAAAAAACAAGGCCGGCCAGTGCGAAAATGAGTATTTTTTTCATTCAGCCCTCCTTGATCTTGACTGTTATTTTCTTTTTCTTCTTCTCGTCCAGAAGTATAACCTTATCCGAGAATATTTTTACAACCCTGTATCTTTTCCCCAGAAGCTCTCCTTCCCTCACGGTAAAAACCTCACCGTTCAGGCTCAGGACCGCCACCGTTCCCTGGGCTCCCTTGGTATTGCCATAATATTCAATGACATCAGTGGGCTCCTGGATTTTTTGAACCGGAGAGATGGAGGGCCTTGAGGCGAGCTGAGAGGCCATGTAAAACAGGTTTCTTACCGGTTTCCGGTATTTCCTCGTCCTTAGATAATCGGTCCTGAGCGCCAGAAAGGCTAAAATCAAAGGCAAGGTCCAGGCTTTAACCTTCATGGAAAAAGGCCTCCAGATTTATATTGGCCCCCACCTTTCCCCCTCCCTTTCTCTTTACGCTCACGCTCTTTATGATAAGCATCTTATTTGTGCTCTCAAGATAATAGAGCAGGAGCCTTAGCCTGGGATAGGTGGTAAGAACCGTGGGCAGGCTTATACCTATTTTGTAATAACCGGATATGGCTTCCGAGGGGTTGGAGAAGCTAAGCCCCTGGAAGTTCACCCCGGCCCGGGAAAAGGCCTTTCTTATGATTTCCCTTACCACAACTATTCCGGAATCCCCCAGAAACAGGTTCTTTTTTCTGAACTCCTCCAGCTTCTTGCCTTCTTTCAAAAGGGCGTTTTTTCTCTCCCGGAGCCTCTGTAACTCCCTCTCCAGGGTTATTTTCTCACTCTGCATCCTTTGCCTTCCCAGCACCACCCTTCTGTAATCCCTGTGCATGGGAAGAAAGAGCGCCACCAAGAGGAGAAGGTCCACCAGGGCCAGCACCAGGATCTTCCTCCTCATTTCTCAACTCCTTTAAGGTCCCAGGCTATGGTGGCCACGCTACCCCCAGCCTTCCTTTCTTCCCTCATCAAATAGACCTGGTATTTACCCCTTTGAGAAAGCGAGTCCACGAAGGTTTTTATGGAGGAGGAGCTGGCAAAGTACCCTGTAAAGACCACCTTCCCGTTGGAGGAAACGGTAAGCTCCGTAAGGTATGCCCTGGAAGGAAGGGCCTTCTCAAGCATATAGAAGACCTCCGTGTAGGAAAAACCCTTCCTTTCAAGGCCTGAGTTGAGGAAATTTATTCTGGGAAGCAGCTCCTCTTCCAGATTTTTTATTTCCTGTCTTTCCTTTTCAACCCTGGATTTTATCTCCCCTAAGGAAACCTTCAGGGCTTCGTATTGGGGCCTTACAGACTTGGTTTTAAAGTAAAAATAACCTGAGAGCAGGAGAAAACTTCCCAAGAGAAAGAGCAGGCTGTAGTATAGGACCTTCAACCCCTCGTTCTCCCAGGAGAATTTCCTTTTTTCCAGAAAGTCCAGCTCTATTCTTTTCATTCCATTTCCCCCAGCACAGGAAGCCTCCAGCAGGGCTGGTCCATCTCTCCAATTCCTTCTAAGGACAGGGAATCCTTACAGGAGATTTTCCGGGTGTTTACCCCTAAGAACTGGTCTATCCCTTTCAGCTCCTGAAGCACCTCTTCCCTGTCATAAGGGGGCCTTATCCTCCTATAAACCTCCAGCCTGTGACGGCCTCCCATTACCACCACGAAACCATCCACCGGAAAAATAAAGCTGAAGTTATCAGGGGCTTCATGGCTTAGAAAATAGTTAAGGGCGGATATGGAACCGGGTTTTATGGAACTGAGCTTCACCCTGTTTTTCTGAAAAAATCCCCTGAGGGCATCCAGGCCATCCCTTCCCATGGTGGCCACCACAAACCTTCCATCCTCCAGATAATGGTAAGCCACCACCACTTCTCCCTTTCCCTGGAACCTCTTTTTCATGTAAAAATAAAGTATTCTCCGCCTCTCTAAGGTGGAATCCGGAACCTGGGGAAGGTTTACGAAATTTATAAAGAAGGAATTTTCCGGAAGAAGAAGCCCCACCCTGCCCAGGGGTCCCATCTCCTTCTCAACCTCCCCCAGGATTTCCTTAAGCTGCTGAGGCTTAAATCCTAAGTGAAAGGGAGAAACCTCCGAGAAAACAGAAACGGGATAACGCCGGACCTCCTTCCCCTTGCCCTTCTTCCTTCCAACCACCAGGCTCTCCTTCCCAAGGAACAAAAAGGTCCTTCCCTTGAACATCACTTCTCCAGGCTTACGAAGGTAACTTTGTTGAGCTCTTCCATGGAAGTCTCCCCGGCCAGCACCTTGTCCAGGCCGTTTTCCCTTATGAACCTCATGCCAAGGCGGCGGGCTTCCCTCTTTATCAACCTTGGGGACTTCCTTTCCACTATCATTTCCTTAATTGTATCAGAAAGCTCTAAGAACTCCCCAATGGCCATCCTTCCACGGTAGCCCGTATGGGAGCAGAAATCGCAACCCCCGGGCCTGTAAAACACATGGCCGGCAAATCTCTCAGGATCCAGGCCGTTTTCCTCCATCTCCCGGGGGCTAAGCCTGGTTTCCACCTTGCAATAGGGGCAAAGCCTTCTTACAAGTCTCTGCGCTAAGACGGCGTTCAGGGCCGAGACCAGGCTATGTAGGTCTATCCCCATGTGGACAAACCTGCTGATGACATCAAAAACATTGTTGGCGTGAACCGTTGTCATAACCAGATGCCCTGTGAGGGCGGCCTGAACTGCTATCTCCGCGGTTTCCGGGTCCCTTATCTCCCCCACCATTATCCTGTCGGGGTCGTGCCTGAGAATGGACCTGAGGCCCCGGGCAAAGGTAAGCCCTTTTTTCTCGTTAACGGGTATCTGAAGTATTCCCGGAATGTTGTATTCCACGGGGTCCTCTATGGTTATTATCTTCTCCTCCTCGCTGACTATCTCGTTCAGCGCTGCATAAAGGGTGGTGGTTTTCCCGGAGCCGGTGGGTCCGGTAACCAGGAACATACCGTAGGGAAGTCTTATATGCTTTCTTATTTTCCTTACTATGTCCTCATCAAAACCCAGCTTGTCCAGGGTAAGCTCCTTGAAGGAGGAGGCTAAGTGTTCCTTGTCCAGTATCCTTATAACGCATTCTTCCCCGTGAATCCCTGGCAGTATGGACACCCTGAAGTCTATCTTTTTTCCTTTGATTTTTAGCTGGAACCTGCCGTCCTGGGGAACCCTCCTTTCGGCTATGTCCAGGTCGGCCATGACCTTTATTCTGGATATAATACCGGGATGAAATTTTTTGTGAATGGGCTCCATGGCCTGGTAAAGAACTCCGTCTATCCTGTACTTAACCTTGACATTTCTATCGGTGGCCTCAATGTGGATGTCGGAAGCTCCCCGATGAACGGCGGTAAAAACAATGGAATTTACCAATTTTACGATGGAGGCCTCCTGGAGGGTAAGGCTCTCCACCGAGACCTCCTCCTCCCCTACTTCCATGACCTCCTCGCCGGCAAACTCCGCGGAGGCTTCCTCCAGAACCCCCTTTATGAGGTCCGCCCTCCTCAGCTCCTCTTCAAACTCCTCCTCGGATATTTTCACCGGGATTATCCTGGCATTTATAAAGGATTCAATTTCCTCCCGATGGATGGGATTTTCCGGCTCCACCATGGCCACCTGAAGCCTGCCGTCCTTCCAGCCCAGGGGAAGGAACTTTATCCTGTAAATCATCTCAGGAGGGAACCCCCTGGCGGCCTCCAAGTCTATTCTCATCTCACCCCCCTGGCCAATTCAAATATAGGTAGATAAACGGAAAGAAGCATTATGCCCACCACCACCCCTAAGAAGAGGATGGTGAGGGGTTCTATAATTCCCAGGTACCTTCTCACTTTAAACTCAAACTCCTTTTCCAGATAATCGGCACCCTGAAAGAGAAGGTCCGAAAGCTGACCTGAACCTTCCCCCACTCTCACCATCTCTACCCCCAGGTCCTCCACCGCTCCGCTTTCCTCTAAGGCCTGCGAGAGGCTGATTCCCTGACTTACTTTTTCGGGAACTCCCTTTAGCCTTTCCCTGAGATAACCGTTGGGGGAAGCCTCGGCGGCCGTTACCGCAGCCTGCACCACAGGGATCCCACCGTCCAGCAGGAAGGAAAGGGTTCTGAGGTAGAGGGAAGAGGAGATCAGGAAGATGCCCTCCCCCAAAAAGGGGGCCCTTAACTTCGCCCTCTCCACCCACATGTGAAGGGGCTTTATCCTGAAGGAATTCTTATATCCGAGATAAAGGAGAATCAACCCCATAATTATAGTTAACCAGTGGGACCTCATAAAGGAGGAAAAGGAAAGGATGAACAGCGTAAGGGCCGGAAGCTGAAGCTGGGCCGTTTTGTAAAAGGAGGCAAATCTCGGAATAACGAAGGTGGTAAGGAGAAAAACCAAAAAAAGGGAAACCGTCACCACCACCGCGGGATAGGTCAGAGAAGATTTTATCCTGGAGGTGGTGGTCTCCATAAAATTGGCGTAATCCAGATATCTCTCAAGGGTATAGGCTATCCTGCCGCTCCTTTCCCCGGCCGCCAGAGCTGTTATGAAAAGAACCCCCAGGTCCCTGGTGTAGGGCCTGAAGGCCTCGGAAAGCTCAGCCCCGTCTATCACCCTCTCCTTGGCCCCACTCAGGATTTCCAGCATCCTGGGATTTTTAATCCTTGAGCCTATTATTTCAAATATTCTTACGAAGGGAACCCCGGCCTTGACCAGGGCCAAGAACTGCTGAGTGAAAATTATCCTGTCCCGCCATTTTAATTTTGAGCGGGAAAGGGAGAACTTCCTCCTAAGCTTTAATACGACGATCCCCTTCTTTTCGTAGAGCTTGCGAACCTCATCCCCGTCGCTGGCCCAGCACTCCTCCGTCCATACCTTTTCCTCAGATGCCAGTTTAACCACAAACTTTGGCATTAACCTAAGGGACCCTCCTGCTCAGAGACTTCTGGAATAACCGAAACCTCTATCTTCACATCCTTGGGAAGACGGGAGGCTTCAAAAATAAACCTGGCCGGGGGGTTCTCCGGGAAAAACCTCTGGTAAACCTCGTTCATCCCCTTGTATTCGCTGAGGTTGGAGAGGGCCACAAAGACCATAACCACCCTGTTCAGGTCGGAACCTGCATCTTCCAGTATGGCCTTTATGTTGTTGAAAACCCTTTCGGTTTGCCTCTGGATGGGCGGGCCACATACCACCCCCTTCTCCGGGTCTATGGGGAGCTGGCCGGAAAGGAAGATAAAACCCCCGGAGATAATGGCCTGAGAATATGGCCCCATGGGCTTAGGCCCCTTTTCAGAAAAGAAAGGCCTCATTTTAACCTCCGTATTTTTCCATAAACTCCGAAAAGAGCTCCACATCCCTTTTACTGCCTATAACCAGCGGGGTTCTCTGGTGCAGATTATCGGGAACGATATCCAAAATCCTTCGCCTTCCGTCGGTGGCAGCTCCTCCTGCCTGCTCAACTATGAAGGCCAAGGGAGCTGCCTCGTAAAGGAGTCTCAACTTCCCCTTGGGATGTTTTTCATCGGCAGGGTAAAAGAAAATCCCTCCCTTAAGGAGGTTCCTGTGGAAATCCGCCACTAAGGAACCTATGTATCTGGCAGAATAGGGCCTGGAAGTTTCTTTATCCTCCTCCTTGAGGTAATCCACAAATTTCCTCACCGCCTCGCTCCAACGGTTATAATAGCCCTCGTTGGCGCTGTAAATCTTGCCCTTCTCCGGAATCTTAATGTCGTGATGGGACAGGATAAATTCCCCCACCGAAGGGTCTAAGGTAAAACCGTGAACTCCCTGCCCTGTTGAGTAAACCAGCATGGCGGAGGAACCGTAGATCACATAGCCCGCTGCCACCAAGGCGGAGCCGGGCTGGAAGAAATCCTCCTCCACAGCATCCCCTTCTCCGTTCTGCTTCTTCCATATTCCGAAGATGGTCCCCACGCTAACATTAACATCAATGTTGGAGGACCCGTCCAGAGGGTCAAAGGCGAAGAGATATTTGCCCCTGGGAACATCCTCAGGAATGGGAATAACCGAAGCGGTCTCCTCAGAGGCCATCCCCGCAAGGTAGCCTCCCCTTCCCAGAACCCCAACGAAGGTTTTGAGGGCAAACTCGTCCAGCTTTTGAACCTCTTCGCCGAAAACATTGATGGTCCCAGCGCTTCCAAGAATTTCGGCGATCCCAGCCCTGTTGACCTCCCTGTAAACTATCTTGGATGCGGTGGCTATATCGCTAAAAAGGCTGGAAAACTCGCCGGTGGCCTGAGGATATTTCCTCTGTTCTTCAATGATGAACCTTGAAAGGGTTATGTATTCCTTCATTTTCCCCTCCCTGAGAATTATATAATTTATCCCTCCCTAAAACAAATCAGCCAGGAGGGATTTAAGCTCAAACCTTCTTCCGTTGTCCGCCAGGAATCCCTCTAAGAGGCCGAGGTATTCCTTTGCCCTCTCCCTTTCCACCACCGCCCCTATCACATCCTTCTTTCCCCCGGCGTAAAAACCCAGGGCCCTGGCCCTGCGAACCAGGGGGGAAAGGTCAAAAATGGAGGTTCTCAGGTAAAAATTAAGGAACTCTCCCTGGAGGCCCACCACTAAGTTCAAACTCTGCGGGGTCTGAGAGAAAAGCCGGCGGGTAAGGTCCGAAACTATCCTGAACTTGGACGGGGTTAAGAGGAAGTTTAAACCTGGAAAGGCTCTGACCTTACCCAGCTCCCTCCTTATCTCCTCCTCCACCATAGCTTCCACCTCCACCATTTCCTTCTTTTCAAGGATGGAAAGGAGCGGCCTTTCCAGCAAATACTTAACGGTAGAGTAAACCCTCTCCCTGTCCCCGGTTTTGTACTGAAGGTCCACTATCTTAACTGCCTTTACGAAGCGGTGAAACCTCTCCCCGTAAAATTCCCTTATTTCCCTGAGCAGGGGATGGTCCTCCTTCAACTTAAAGCCGTTGTCCCCGTAAAGCCCCAAGTACTCCATGTCGTTGTGGGGGAGGGAAAAGAGCTCTGTAAGAACCCTGGTGTTGGAGGGAGCCTCCTTCCCCTCTAAGGTGGGGTTTATTGTCCTGACCCCATCCACCTTTGAGCCCTGATGGTGGTCCACGGCGGTGAAGGGCCCCAGAGAGTTCAAATACCTGAGGTCAGGTTCAGGTAGGCTCATGTCCAGAAGAACCACCGAATCCGCCCTTTTCCTCTGTATTTCTTCCCTGTCCTTCTGGCTCAGGAAATAATTTCCTATTTCCGGGGTAAAGTAAGAAAAGGTTCCCCCATGAAACCTGCTCCAGAGCACCGCCGAGCCTATCCCGTCCGCATCCCAGTGATGGATCACCAGCTCCATAGAAAGGATTTTACCCCAAAATAGGTTAAAATAGAATCCATGGGAATTTCTGCTGTGATAATAACCCTCAACGAAGAGGAAAGGCTTCCCCGCCTGCTCCGGACCCTGGACTTCGTGGACGAAATCGTGGTGGTAGACGCCTTTTCCCAGGACAGAACGGTGGAGGTTGCCGCTTCCTTCGGAGCCAAGGTTTATCAGAAAGAATGGGAGGGCTACGCTTCCCAGAGGAATTATGCCCTGGGGAAGGCCACCCATCCCTGGGTTCTCTCGGTGGATGCCGACGAGGCCATAAGTCCGGAGCTGAGGGATGAAATCCTCCACCTGAGCTTCTCCGCCGATGGCTACCTGATAAGGAGGGAAACCTACTTCGCGGGAAAACCCATGCGCTGCTGCGGATGGTGGCCCGATTGGGGGGTAAGACTTTTTAAAAAGGAAACTGCCCGATGGGAGGGGGAGCTGGTTCACGAAACCCTGGTCTTTAATGGGAGGGCCGAAAAGCTCCGGGGAAAGGTGTTGCATTACCCTTACGAGTCTGCCGGAGAGCTCTTCAGGAGGATGAGCCGATACGCTGAACTCTGGGCAAAAAGGGAAAGGGACAGGAACCCTCCCTGGTGGAGGGTGTGTGCGGAGCCTGTGGGGATTTTTTTCTCCTCCTATTTTCTCAAGGGAGGATTCCTCGCCGGATGGCGGGGGTTTACCGTATCCTTTGCCCAGGCCTATTATTCTTTTTTAAAATATCTTTTCGTAAAGGAGGGAAAATGGACATTGAAAAAATAATGGAGGAAGCCCGAAGAAGGATAGAGGAGAAGAAAAAAAAGGGATATTTTACCGAGGAAGAGATAAGGGACATAGAGGAGATGGAGTTGAGGATCCTGCCGGATGAGGCAGAGGTCCGTTCCTTCTACGAACCCCACATATTCCAGGAAGATTACCATCCGCCCCGGGGGGTGAAAAAAATATTGAGAAATCTCTTCAGGGAAAAATTCCTCAGGGTTTTCTTCTTCTTTATGAGGCCCCTTCTATCCCCTGAAAAGATAGGGCAGACGGTGGAATACATAAGAATACTTCACAATCTCTCCCACAACCTCGTCACAGAGCTCTCAAAACAGAGGGTAAAAACCTTAGAACTTGAGGCCAGGGTAAAGGCCTTAGAGGAAAAGGTGGATGTACTCCAGAGGAGAATAAGGGTATACGAAAACAAATGAGGGTGGCCATTGTAGTTCAAAGGTACGGCCTTGGAATAGCCGGGGGAGCTGAATACCACGCCCGCCTCATCGCGGAGCACATGAGCAAGCATTGGAATGTGGAGGTTCTCACCACCGACGCTGAAGATTACCTCCGATGGCGGAGGGGGAATTTCCCTAAGGAGGAGGTCCTCAACGGAGTAAAGGTAAGGCGCTTTGCAGTGGAGAAGGAAAGGGACCTTTTCAGGTTTGCCCGGCTGCAGAGAAAGCTCCAGAGCCTGGAACATACCTGGAAGGAGGAGGAGGAATGGATAGATGAGGAGGGACCCTTCGCCCCTTCCCTTATTAAATATATAAGGAAAAACAGGGAAAATTACGACCTCTTTATATTCTTCTCCTACAGATACTACCAGAGCCTTCGGGGAATCCCTGAGGCGGAGGGTAAAGCCCTATTGGTCCCCACCGCAGAACACGACCCGGTTCTCTACTTTCCCTTAGCCCGGAGGGTCTTCAGAAAAACCACCGGTTTTCTCTACAATTCCTGGGAAGAAAAGGAGCTTATAGAAAAAATTCACGGGATATCTGCCCCCCATGTGGTGGTGGGGGTTGGGATAAAGGAGGTGAAGCCCAGGGGCGGGAAATTTTCCAGATTCTCCCCCTACATGCTCTACATAGGAAGAATAGACAGAAACAAGGGGGCGGAGAGGTTGTTTTCCTATTTCCTCCACTACAAAAGAAAGCATCCTGGTCTGAAGCTCCTCCTGGTGGGAAAGCCCGTCCTTCCCATACCCCGGGACCCGGAAATAGTTCACCTGGGCTTCCTTCCGGAGGAGGAAAAATGGGAGGCCCTGGCGGATGCCCTATTTTTAGTAAATCCTTCCCACTTAGAGAGTCTATCCATGATCCTTCTGGAGGCCTGGTCCATCGCAAAACCGGTTCTGGTTTACGGGGGATGCGAGGTACTTCAGGGACAGGTAAGGAGGAGCGGGGGCGGGCTTTATTTCAACAACTACTACGAGTTTGAGGAAGCCCTGGAAATACTCCGCTCCGACGGGAATCTGAGAAGGGAAATGGGGGAGGCCGGCAGGACCTATTACCTGGAAAACTACCGGTGGGAGGTCATAGAGGAAAAGTACCTAAAACTGGCGGAGGAGGTCCTTTGAAGGTTCACCAGATGCTGCCGACCTTCAGTTACGGAGACGCCATAGGAAATCATACCCTGGCCATAAGGGAGGCCCTGAGAAGGGCTGGCTATTCCTCGGAGATCTTTGCCTATAACCACGACCCCAGGCTGGCGGGCCAGGTCAGGTATTTTGCGGAGCTGGAGGAGGAGATGGGACCTGACGACATACTCATTTACCACTACTCCCTTTCCTCCCCCCTATCCCTGCTTTATATGGAGCTAAAATGCAAGAAAATTTTAATTTACCACAACATAACCCCCCACCGCTTCTTCTACGACACAAATCTGGCCTTAGCCAAGGAATGCTACATGGGGAGGAGGTTTCTTCCGGACCTTGCCCCCTATACCCACTTAGCCCTGGGAGATTCTTCATACAACGAAGCGGAGCTCAAGGAAACGGGGTTCAAAAACACCGGGGTTCTTCCCATAATTATAGATTTTGAAAGGCTTTCTTCCCCGCCGAGCCCTTCCTTCGCCAGAGCCTTTGCCGACGGAAAGAAAAACCTGCTTTTTGTGGGGAGGGTTATAAACAACAAGAAGTTTGAGGACCTGATAAAGGTTTTCTATTACTATCAAAGGTATTTCAATCCAGAAAGCCGGCTGATCCTGGCAGGGAACTATTCCGGGTTTGAAAGGTACTACATGGCCCTGTGGGACCTGGTGGGGAAATTGGGGGTGAAGAATGTGGTATTCACGGGACATGTGAGCTTCCGGGAGCTGCTTTCCCTTTACAGAACGGCGGATCTCTTCCTTTGCATGAGCGAGCACGAGGGCTTCTGCGTTCCCCTGGTGGAGGCCTTTTTCTTTGAACTTCCCGTTATAGCCTACAAATGCTGCGCCGTGGAAGAGACGGCCAACGGCGGGGGAATCCTCTTTGAAAAAAAGGACTTTCCCCTCATCGCCGCAACGGTCCACCGGGTTCTCAGCGATGGAGAACTAAGGAAAGAGCTCCTGGCTAGGCAGAAAAAGGCCCTGGAGAGGTATGAAAAGGGGAGGATAGAAAGGATCCTTTTGAACTTCGTAAGACAGGTGGAAAAGCTATGAGAATTGTTCAGCTGGTTCCCGCCTTTTCCACAGGGGATGCCATAGGGGAAAACTCCTTAGCCCTGGCCAAATACTTCAGGGAAAAGGGCTATGAAACATGGATAGAGAGCCCGGACATAAGGACCCCCCATCCCATGGTCAGGGAACTGAACTTAAGGGAACTTTCCTCCCTGGGGCCGAAGGATGTGGTCCTTTATCACATTGCTGTGGCCACCCCCTATGCCCAGGATTTCCTCTCCCTCAGGGCAAAGAAGGTTGTTATCAATCACAATATAACCCCTCCGGACTTCTACAGGCCCTTTTCTCCTGAGATAGCCGGGCTTCTGGAGGCCACCCTGAGGGAACTGAGTTTCTTCGTTGAAAACAAGGACAAAATTTCCCTCTTCGTAGGGGATTCCCACTTCAATTCCCGGATGATGGAGGAAATGGGGGCCGAGGCGGTAACGGTGCCCTTAGCTATCAACTGGGATAGGTTTAAAGGACCAATAAATCCCTATTTTGCTGGAATTTTCCAGGACCATAAGGTAAATTTCCTCTTCGTGGGAAGGGTGGTCCCCAACAAGAAGATAGAGGACCTCATAAAATTCGCCTTTTACTTCAAGGAAATGATCTCCCCGGCCATGAGGCTCATAGTAGCCGGAAACACCAAGGCCCTGCCTAAATACACCTATAGTCTCATTGACCTGGCCCACCGGTTTCACCTCTCCGGGGACGAAGTGGTCTTTACCGGTTGGGTGGCAGAGGAGGAACTCCGGGCCCTTTACAGGGTAGCCCATCTTTTCGTCTCGGCCAGCGAACACGAAGGCTTCGGAGTTCCTTTCTTAGAGGCCTTCCATTTTTCCCTCCCCGTTTTAGCCTTCAGGGCCGGGGCAGTGCCTGAGACCGTGGGAGATGGGGGAATTCTGCTGGAAAGCAAAAATCCGGCCCTCTGGGGGGAGGTGGCCCGGCTGATCCTATCCCGGGATGGTTTAAGACAAAAACTCATAGACGGGGGAAAGCAACAGCTGAACCGCTATAAATCCCTCCACAGCCCGGAAATGCTTCTGAGCCTCCTGGAGTCTCTTTAAAGGGCCCTGGCTACCGTAAGGGCATAAACTTCGTATCCTGCCTGAGAGAGAACCCTGGAGGCTTCGCCTATGGTGGCTCCGGTGGTCCAGATGTCGTCCAGAAGAAGAACCCTTCGGCAATCCTCCCGGCGGGCCACCGCAAAGCTACCCACCGGATTTTTCAGCCTTTCCCACCGGGGAAGCCCTGCCTGGGGAGGGGTAAACCTGCTTCTCCTGAGCAGCCTCCTTACCCTTAATTTCCGCATTTTCCCCAGGGCCTTTCCCAGAAGATAAATGTGGTCATAACCTCTCTGCCTTAATCTCCGAGGATGGGTGGGCACAGGAACTATGCAGTCCACATCCCATACTTCCCTCACCCCTTCCGAGACAAACTTCGCCAGGGGTTTCGCCAAACTCTCATGGCCGAAAAATTTAAACAGCAGAATCGCCGAACGAAGGGGTCCTTCGTAAAGCCCCGCGGAGCGATGGAGCAAGAAGCTCCTTTTCTTAAGGCAATCGGCGCAGGGAATGGATAGGGCCGTGGGGGAAAAATAGGGCTTACCGCAAACAGGGCAGTGGGGTCCGCTGTGGTGAGGAAATTGAGAAATGCAACGGGAACATATAACCCTCTCGCCCGGCGCCAGGTTCCTGCCGCAAATCCTGCATTTTGAGGGAAATATAAAGAGCTCTGCCCTCTGCAGGGCCTCAATAATAATCTTCACCGGCTTCGGCTTCCTTCTCCGCCTCCAGCCTTTCGGCGCATTCCACGCAATAACGGGTCCAGGGCACGGCGGTAAGCCTCTTCACGGAAATGGGCCTGCCGCATTCCTCGCAGATGCCGTAGGTTCCCTCTTCTATTTTCTTCAAGGCGTCCTCTATGTCCTTTAGAATCTCAGCCTCCTTTTCACCCAGGGCTATTTTGTATTCCCTGTTAAACTGGAAGGCCGCTCTGTCGTAATATTCTATAAGGGTTTCCCCCTCCTCGGAGGTCTCCCTCCCCAGCTCCTCCAGCTTGGAAAGGATTTCCTCCCTCTTCCTGAGCAATTTTCTCTTTAGCCTTTCCAGCTCCCTTTTTCTCATGTTTTCCTCCTTATTTTGGATATGGATGGGAAAATATTATGCACAATGCCCTGAAAATCTGCTCCGCCAGCATTACCCTTGCCACCTCATGGGAAAAGGTCATCCTTGAAAGTGAAATTATTTTAGCACAGCCGTCAACGGAAAACCCCCGGGCTCCCCCCACGGCGAAGACCACCGGCCGCCCCTGACGGAGGAGGTCCCTGAGGAACCTGGCGAATTCCAGGGAATCCATTTCCTCCCCCCCGGGGGAAAGCCCGACCAGGACGGCCTCCGGATACCTCCTGCGAAGCTCCTGGCACGAAGATAGCCCCTTTATATAATCTACAGAGCAGGGGAGGAATTTATTGCTCATTTTGCAGAACCTTTCGGCCATCTCCCTAGCCTGGGAAGACTTGCTCCTTCCTGCAAAGACCAAGACGAGCTTCACTTCTCCACCAGCTTCCTGAGGGTTTTCCTCGTTATCCCCAGGGCCTTAGCCGCCCTGGTCTTGTTTCCCCGGAAGATTTCCAGAACCTTCTTGGCGTAAATCCTCTGCACTTCCTGGAGGGTAAGGACCTCACTTTTTGGGAAAAATAGGGGACCTGGCTCCGGAGCAGAAAGATAATCCTTCCCCAGGGCAATTTCCCTCTCCACTAAATTCTTTAACTCCCTGATGTTTCCTGGCCACGGGTAGGAAAGGAGACCCCTCCTATCCATACCCTTAAACCTTCCCCCCGAAAAGTGCAGAATCAGGGGCAATATATCTTCCTTTCTCTCCCTTAGCGGGGGAATCCTCAGGCTAATGTGGAAAAGGTGGAGGTATTTTTCGTAAACCTTCCCCTCCGAGACCGCTTCCTGAAGGGGGAGGGAACCGGATGCCACCAGGACGAACCTTGACTCCCGAATCGCTGTGCTTCCCAATGGAGTGTACCTTCCGCTTTCCAGAGGATCAAAGAATTTGGCCTGCAGGTCCATGGGCAGGCTTTCCAGCATGTCAATGTAAAGGGTCCCCTCCCTGGCCCTATCCAAGAAACCCTCCTTGTCCTGGAAGGCATCGGAAAAGGCCCCTTTCTTATAGCCGAAAAATTGGGCTTCGGCCAGGGTGGTACTTATGTTGTGGAGGCCGAGCTTAAGGAAAAGCCCCTCTCCTCCGCACAACCTGTGGTAATAAAGGGCAAGGGTATCCTTACCTACCCCGCTCTCACCCCACAGGTAAACCCTCAACCTGCGGGCAGCAAACCTCCTCAGCTCCTCCAGAATTTCCCTGGTAAGGGGATCCTCAGCTATTATCCTCATCTATCCTATAGAGATTGCCGTCCATCCACAGGGATTCCAGGTCGTAGTACCTCCTCTTTTCCTCAGTGAATATGTGGACCACGAAATCCCCGTAATCAAGAAGAATCCACTCCCCCCGCTCCTCCCCTTCCACCCCCAAGGGGGAAACCTCTAAGTTCTCCTGAAGAAAATGACTGAGGGTCTGGGAGTGGCGGGTGGAGGAGGCGGTGGCTATTAGAAAATAATCGGTAAAGGAACATATACCTTTAAGGTCAATGACCACCAGGTCCTGAGCCTTTTTTTCCTTTAAGGCCTGCAGGGACCTTTGGATGTTTCTGGGAAATTTCATCTATAGAGCACCTCCTTGAAAATGTATTCCAGGACCGGCTCCGGAACCAAATATCTTATGGAAAGTCCCCTCCTTATCTTCTCCCTCACCATGGAGGAGGATATGGGCAGGGTGGCGCAGGAGAGGTAATAAATTCCGCGCCCGCATTCCCTCTCCCCCTCCCTGAGATATTTTATTTTTAAACCCATCCTTTCTGCCCAATCAGGAGGTGAAAAGGGGGTCCATTTTCTCTTTATAACTATTATGTCGTTTTCCCGAACCAGAGACTCATAATCCCTCCAGGTGGGAAACTCGTGGAAGCTATCCTCACCCACAATGAGGAAGAAACTATGGGAATAACTTTCCTTGAGGGCCCGCATTGTATCCACCGTATAGGAAAGGCCCTTTTTGGCCTCAAAATTGCTCACTTCAAAATGGGGATTCCCCATAACGGCTAAGGAGGCCATCTGTAGCCTGGTGGAAAAGGGATTTTTCTCCCTGTCCCTCTTGTGGGGAGGGTCCTGGGCCACCATGAACCACACCCTGTCCAGGCAAAGGCTTTCTCTGGCAAGTTCCGCGGCCCTGAGATGACCAAGATGGGGGGGGTCAAAGGTTCCTCCGTAAATCCCTATTCTCATGCGCCTATCAAGCCGTAAAGCCCCTCCTTGAGTTCCTCAATTCCCTCGCCGCTCAAGGCTGAAATGGCGAAGAACTTGGCGCCCATTTTTTCCGCTAAATCAATTATATCCGAAAAATCCCTTTTTTCCGATGGAATAAGGTCTATTTTGTTAACGGCTATGGCCTTAATTCTCCGGGAAAGGGCCTGGCTGTAAGAGGAAAGCTCTTTCCGCAGCACCTCCACCTGCCGGGAGGGCGGGGGAGCACCGGGCGCCAGGTCAAGGAGCAAAAGCACCACCTTTGTCCTTTCAATGTGCTTTAAAAATTTAATCCCCAATCCCGCCCCCTGGTGGGCGTTTTCTATAAGACCGGGGATGTCCGCCACGGTAAAGGAGCGGTGCTCGTCCAGCCTCACGATTCCCACATGGGGAGAAAGGGTGGTAAAGGGCCAGGGCTCCACCCTGGGACGGGCAGCGGATATTCTCCTGAGGAGGGAAGACTTGCCTGCGTTGGGAAGACCCACAAGCCCCACATCCGCAATTATTTTCAGTTCCAGTATGAGGGTCCTTTCCTCCCCCGCCTCCCCCTTTTCCGCATAGCGGGGAGCCCGATTGGTGGGGGTGGCAAAATGGGCATTTCCCCTTCCCCCCTTGCCGCCCTTAGCCGCCAAGAACCTCTGTCCTGGTTCCGTGAAGTCAAAGAGAACCTGTCCGGTTTCAGCATCCTTGACCACCGTCCCCACAGGAACCTTAAGGATAAGGTCCCTTCCCTTCCTTCCGTGCATTTTTTTGCCCCGGCCGTGCTGTCCGTCCTCTGCTTTAAAATAAGGGTTAAACCGATACTTTATTAAAGAGCTCATACCGGGGTCGGAAACCATGTAAATACTGCCCCCATGGCCTCCATCTCCCCCGTCAGGGCCTCCTCTCGGAACAAATTTCTCCCGCCGGAAACTTACGCAACCGTTCCCCCCCTTTCCGGCAACCAGTCTAACCTTGGCCTGGTCAACGAACATTAAATCTCAGGAAGGGATTACATCCACCACTACCCTTCCTGCAGAACGCCTGAAGGAGACCACCCCGTCCTTCAGGGCGAATATGGTGTAATCCCTTCCCAGGCCCACATTCCTTCCGGGCTTAAACCTGGTGCCCCTCTGACGCACTATTATGGAGCCGGCCCTGACGAATTGACCGGCGAAGCGCTTTACCCCCAATCTCTTGGAAATGGAGTCTCTTCCGTTTTTTGCGGAACCCCCGGATTTCTTATGAGCCATTTTCGCCCCCTATTATCTCGTCTATTCTCAAAACCGTGAGGAATTGACGATGTCCCTGCTTCTTCTTATAGCCGGTTTTGGCCTTCTTCTTGAAGACTATTATTTTGGGTCCTCTCTTCTGGGCGAGGATGGTGGCCTTAATCTTAGCCCCCTTCACCAGGGGTTTTCCAATTATGGCCTTCCCGTCTCCGCCGATGAAAAGCACCCTGTCCAGCTCAACGGTGGAGCCCTCCTTTCCCTCAATCTTCTCCACCTCCAAGAGCTGACCCTCTTCCACCATGTACTGTTTTCCGCCTGTTTCTATTATTGCAAACATTTCGTCTCTCCTTTTTTCCGCATAAAGATAACATATTTTTAACGGGGGGTCAAGGGTCAAAACACCAGGGCTCAAATTAACCATTAAATATTTTTGAAAAAAATTAAAATCGTTATATAATTTTAATAAGGGGGAGTAAAAGAAGGAGGTGGATTTCGAGAAAAAGCATTTTGCTT
>Ga0256833_1000122_pt1 | contig 60150 bp, 47 predicted proteins | sample 356284metaG_FD_190535 | JGI IMG/M metagenome (GOLD analysis project Ga0256833, IMG submission 190535) | Hydrothermal vent microbial communities from Mid Atlantic Ridge, Atlantic Ocean - 356-284 | ecosystem: Environmental > Aquatic > Marine > Hydrothermal vents | place: Atlantic Ocean: Mid... | reverse complement strand
ATTTCAAGAGGAATTATGTAACCTAGAATTTGAACTAAATGTCTGGAAAACAACTACAAAATTTAAAGAAATACCAGCTCGCTTGGAAAACCAAAATAGATTAAAAATTGAAACTAAAGAAGCCTACTGACAACAATGCATGACCATACCAGAGCCGCCTATCGGCAGACTCTGTCAGGTATGCTTGTGTTGTATGCCATAAAAAAAAATGAAAAATGAGTGCTAAACTAAAACAGAAACGATTTTTTGGAGAGAAGAGATTTGAACTCAAAAAACACGAAATTGAAGTCTATGATAAAAAGATAAACGAAGAATCAGAATATTCAGTTGATTACTTAGAACTTGGTGTGAAAACAGTAAAGAAATCTATCAAAAACTCTGGATTCTTAGAATTGTTCTTTTGGGCTTTTTTCATTTTACAATTTGGACTTTTAATTCAATCTTTAATTTTTGAAGCAGATAATAAAGGAATGCTAATTTATTGGTCACTTGGAAGTGGGTTTTTCTTAGGATTCATTTTCTTTTTAAGATGGCAACCTGGAAAAAAATTAATTTATATAACTGGAGGACAAAAAAATATTGAATTTTTTCAAGAGAAACCAAATACAAAAGAGGTCAACGAATTTATAGAAGAATTAAAGACTCGGATAAAAAATGCTTATAAAGATGAATATTTAAAATGGGACGAAAATTCACCAAAAGAACATAAAATAGCTCAATTGGAATGGCTAAAGAGAATTAGGATTCTGGAAGAAGTAGAGTTCAAAGAATTAATTGATGAAATTGAAATAGGCACAATAATCGGATTCAAAAAAGATACAACTAATAGAAAATAAAGGTTCTACTACCAATTTAGTGGAAGAAAGACAAACTTAAAAGATTGCAATATATATTTTGCCCTTTAATATTCCCCTCTTTAATGGGAATTTAAGAAATGTACTTAAAGGAAATAATCAGAATTTATTTTTCGATATTTACTTACCCACGAAATTGGTAGTAGTACCTTACGCATAAACGAGCAACAACATTGAGAAATGACGAGTAAATACTACCCCTAACAACTAAGCACTAGACCCGCCGATAGGTGTCAAGGGTTGAATGCTTTGTTGACTAATCCGGTGTATATGGGGGAATACTTAAACCAAACAGTTCGCAAACTATACTAATCTAAAAGTCTTGTGGACTTTTGTTTCCAACTCTTCTCTGCTTTTTACCTCGTGAATTGTTTTTTTGAATTCCTCTACAATCATGTGAAATTCTTCAGAAATACCTAGAGTTTTAATATCTTCACACAAATCATTCCACGATATACCTTCATTAGGACAATACGTTTTAGATAGTACTGTTGTAAGCCTTTCAAAATTAAAAAATCTATTTTCTGTAGGGATATAAGCTCTAAGCATAATAGTCGGATCACCGTTGGTATTTCTAGCGAAAAGTACGGAAACAAAGGATATTCCTGTTTCAAAAATAACTTTGGTTTCTTTTCTGTCATAGGGTACTTGAATATCCGCAACAGATATTACGCTTTGTAGAAACTTGCTTGTATCTCTTTTATCGTTAATCGATGTTAGTCTTTCACGGTTTAGCTCTTTCCAAGCAGATATAATTGGTGCTGCTACATCAAATCTTATAGGTTCTTCACTTAAAGATATCCCATTTAGCGCCTTAGCTTCAAGATACAATTCGCTTAAAATCTTTGTAGTATTTGTTTTCATTTATATTAAGTTTACTATTATTGCGGCAAAGATATATTATTAATTGAATATTTATCAATTTTTCATTTAAACAAATGCCTTTTAGCTTATGTTAGACAAAGATAATATCAAAAAGTCTAACAAATTTCTTAATATAAAACAATTAATAGTTATTTTTATAAAAAACTTAAAAAAAACAATATGAATTCCAATTTTAACAAACGCATAATAGACAAAGCGAAAGAACTTGGGTTTTCTGAAATTGGTTTTTCGAGAGCAAAAAAACTTGATGAAGATGAGGTTTGGTTGAAAAAATGGCTTGATAAAGGATACAATGCCGGAATGGAATACATGAATAATCATTTTGATAAAAGGCTAGATCCAACCGAACTTGTCCCAAATGCAAAGACAGTCATTTCGTTTTTATATAATTATTATACTGAAACTTCACAAAATGAGAATTCAGAATTGACTGTATCCAAATATGCTTTTGGTAGAGATTATCACAAAGTCGTAAAAAATAAATTAAAAATACTATTCAATTATATTAATAATGAAATTCATCCTATCAAAGGTAGAATATTTGTAGATTCAGCGCCGGTGATGGAAGGATCTTGGGCAAGTAGCTCCGGTTTGGGATGGATAGGAAAAAATTCATTATTAATTAATCCTAAAAAGGGTAGTTATTTTTTCCTTTCTGAAATCATAATAGACTTAGAACTCTATTACAATTCGCCTATTTCAAATCATTGTGGTAATTGTACTAAATGTATAGACGCTTGTCCTACTAATGCGATAAAACCCGAAGGATATGTAGTAGATGCAAATAAATGCATTTCATATTTAACAATAGAAAATAAAAAGGAAATACCTGTTGAATTTGAAAATAAAATGGAAAACTATATTTTTGGTTGTGATATCTGTCAAGATGTATGCCCATGGAATCGTTTTGCTGAGGAACATAGGGAAAGCGATTTCATACCCAAGGAAGAGTTTTTAAACTTGACAAAAGAAGATTGGATTAATCTAACAGAAGATAAGTTTGAAGAACTGTTTTTTGGAACACCAATAGCTAGAGCAAAATTTGGAGGCCTCAAAAGGAATATCGAATTTACAATATAGTATAAATTATTTCAATTATACATGGGACAGTTGAAATGTATCCATATAATTCCTAACATCAATCTTTTTGACTAAGTTTGCATTGATGAAACTTGCATTTGATATAGCGCGAAGATATTTGGTTGGTAAAAAGACTATTAATGCTATTAATATAATTACAGGTATTTCTGTTTTTGGTATTTCTATTGGTGCTGCGGCACTAGTATTGATATTATCGGTTTTCAATGGTTTTGAGGATTTGATTGGTGAGCACTTTAATACATTCAATCCAGAACTAAAGATCACAGCTAAAAAAGGAAAATTTTTCAAGGTCGATAGTGGTTTTATTGAGAAATTAAACACCATACAAGGTATTTCTGATTATTCTCTCACTGTTGAAGAAGTAGCCTATTTTGTTTATGGAGATAGTCAGTCTTTTGGTCAAATAAAGGGTGTAGATAATAAATTTAAAATAGTCAACAATATTGATACTGCGATTGTAGCCGGTGAATTTTTATTGGAAAAACAAGATATAAATTATGGTGTAATCGGAAATGGGTTAGCAGCAAAAATGGGAATAAATATTTCTGACAAAATAACACCTATAAATATTCATGTGCTAAACAAGAAAACCAATGGATCCAAAAGAGGAGAGGTATTTCCTTCGGGAAAATTTGCTATTCTCAGTCAATCTGATTTGGAATATGTTCTTATTTCAATAGATCAAGCCCAGTACTTAATAGGAAATTCTAAATCTAATGATACAGCGAAATATTCAGCTATAGAAGTAAAAACCAAAGGTAATATTAATGATGTGCAGAATGAATTAAAATCCTTGTTTGGTGAAAATTTTTATATAAAAAACAGGAAAGAGCAGGATGAAGAGTTGATGAAGATAATGAATATGGAAAAATGGATTGCATATGTGATTGTTTCGCTATCTCTGTTTTTGATTGCCATTAACCTAATCGGTAGCCTTTGGATGATTGTTTTGGACAAAAAGAAAGACATTTCTATGCTCCAATCTATGGGTGCAAAGAAAAGTACAATTAGACAAATATTTTTGTATGTAGGAATGCTAATATCCGGTTTTGGATTGATTTTGGGATTTGTCATTGCTCTTTTGTTTTATTTTGCCCAAAAGAATTTTGACTTGATAGGCATACCGGAGGGAGCTACTATTATTGATGCTTATCCGGTACAATTAAGATTATTTGATTTTATAATCGTGACAATTACTGTTTTATTAATAGGATTTTTAATATCTCTCCTCCCTGCTAAAAAAGCCGGTAATATTTCTGCATTTATACGAGAAGAATAAATAATTTATATCGGTAATTGTATTTTCAACTCTTTATTATTTATCCTGCCATCCCAAATTGAATAACGCATCCCCCATATTTACGACAGGAGCATTATTGTGTCCTAAAATATATGCTTTCCGACTGGAATGAATATTCTTGGATTCTTCTCCCAACACATCTTTTATCATTCCTATAAGTTCTTTTTCTTCAACTTGATAACCTGATTTTTTCAAGGCTCTGAATAGTCCGGAATCCCTTGCTCTTATCCACGATGTTTTATTTATTTTAATAGAAGTAGTTATATGATTATCTGATTCTTCAGGTTTTATCATACCAAAATGATACAAGATGTTTTTAATCCCTGCAAGTCCCTTTTCAATAGACAAATCATCTAGCCTTTTTGATTCACCACCTTCAAACACGATGATAGGAATGCCCCTATCATTGGCTGCTTTTCTCAACGACTTTTTAATCATTGGTTTTTCAATCATAAACGGAGCATTAAAAATACTTGCTAAAGTTTTTGATTCATCAACTCCTTTGGAGTATCTTATTTGTGGATAATTATATCTTGAATCTCCACCTGTATGAAAATCAATACCCATATCCACATGGGGCAATATAAATTTAGTGAGTTTTCTTGCTACTCTAGAAGCCAAAGAGCCGGTATTTACTCCGGGAAAGCTTCTATTTACATCTTTACCATCCGGCACTTCTCTACTAAAGTTAATAAAGCCATAAACATTAAGAAGCGGAATCACTATTACTGTTCCGGACTCTAAATCTTCGTAGTATTCTTGTTCAATAGAACGTCTAATTATCTCTACACCATTTATTTCATCACCGTGTATTCCCCCCAAAACCAATAAGGTTTTCCCTTTTTTCTTCGCTCTATAAACATTTGCAAATATATTGATATGTGTACCGGAAGGAAGTTTTCCAACTCTTATTTTTATTTTTTTATTTTCGCCCGGTAAAATCTCATGGCCATTAATTTTCATCATAATCTAAATTTTGAATTTCTTTCCACTAATGAAATTATCGAACGAGCAATATTTACGTTTGTTGTTGTCTCAATACCTTCCAGTCCCGGAGAAGCATTTACTTCAATGACCATTGGACCTTTATTTGACCTTAATATATCTACTCCGGCAATTTGCAAGCCGAGAATTCTTGCAGATTTTTTTGCAAGAGATATTTCTTCATTTGTCAACTTTATGCTAGTTGAGCTACCTCCTCGATGAAGATTTGAACGAAATTCTCCTCCTACTGCAGTTCTTCTCATAGCTGCGACGACTCTATCCCCTACAATAAATGCTCTAATATCAGTACCCGAAGACTCTTTGATAAATTCTTGAACAAGTACTTTGTGCTTTAAATTCAAAAAAGCTTCAAGTAAAGTAGCACTGACACTAGAATTATCTGATTTTATAACTCCTTCTCCATGCGTACTATTGAGTAGTTTTATAATTATCGGATGTTCGGAAAACAACTCTAAAAAGCCATCCAAGTCCTCCGAATAATTTGTAGTAGCCGTATTAGGAATCGGAATACCATTTCTTGACAATATCTGAAGGCAGGTAAATTTATTTCTAGCTTTCAATAAACTTTCTGATTTCAGAACACTATAAACACCCCTGTTTTCAAAATGCCTAATCACATAAGAACCATATTCAGTAGCAGTAGCGCCAATTCTCGGTATTATAGCGTGTATTCCCTGTAGCTCATAGCCATTATAAAATACCTTAGACATTCCGTCTTCTATTAAAAGATCACAATACATATGGTCAATTACCTGTACAAAATGACCTTTCATGGCAGCAGCTCTATACAAACTTTGTGTGCTGTACAAAGCAGAACTTCTTGATAAAATTATTATATTCATCTTATATTTATTCTTAAATTTATTTCTTTTGTCAGCAAGATATCAATATTCATCAATAAAAGAATCTTTATATGTAAAAAATATCTATTTTGCACTTCTTTTAACAATTTTACACTTAATAAAAACCGACAAATGGCATTAAATGATAAAAAAACTATAACAGGGTGGGCATTTTATGATTGGGCAAATTCAGCATATTTTTTAGTGATATCCACGGCAATATTTCCCGCATATTTTTTGGCAAGAACTAGTAGTAAAATAGATTTCTTCGGTATGGAATTGACTAATAGTTCTGTCTTTTCGTATGCTGTATCATTGTCATATTTGGTGATTGTGTTCCTCTCTCCTATACTATCCGGAATTGCAGATTATGGTGGTAAACGGATGTTTTTCTTGAAATTGTTTACTGTAATAGGTTCTGTTTCATGTATTGCCCTGTCATTTTTTACAGGGGATAGCAATGTATGGATTGGAATTTCTGCATTTATGCTTGCCACAATAGGAGCATCAGGAGGTATGGTTTTTTATAACGCCTATTTACCGGAAATTGTAACTGAAGACAGATATGATCAGGTTAGTGCCAAAGGATTTGCATATGGATATATAGGAAGTGTTATTTTGTTGGTTTTTATATTGTTTATGTCGCTTAAACCCCTGATGTTCGGCATACCTGAAGGTACAACAATTCCTTATAGATTAGGGTTTGCCTTAGTTGGCATTTGGTGGATCGGATTTGCTCAGATTACTTTTATCAGGCTACCAAAGGGAACTAGTACAAGTTTTAGTAAAGATATGATATCAAAAGGTATTGATGAGATAAAAAAAGTACTTTTCAAGGTAAAAAACAATTCAAATTTATTGAAATTTTTAGCTGCTTTCTTTTTCTATAGTGCGGGGGTTCAAACTGTAATTTATTTAGCTTCGATATTTGCAAAAGAAGAATTAAAATTTGAAACAGATGAATTAATAATTGTTATTTTAATACTTCAATTGGTCGCCATAGTCGGTGCGTATTTATTTGCTATTATTTCTGACAAAACCGGAAATAAAATATCACTTATTATTCAAGTTATTATCTGGGTGATAATAGCTGTCATTGCATTTTTGATAGAAAATAAAACCCAATTTTACGCTTTAGCAGGGTTTGTAGGTATGGTAATGGGAGGAATCCAATCTCAATCAAGATCGGCATATTCAAAAATAATAGATTCTGAAAAAGAGGATTTGACTTCCTATTTCAGCTTTTACGATATCGTGTACAAATTATCTATTGTTATTGGCACTTTTGCATTTGGCATCGTCAATGAAATAACCGGTGATTTAAGAAAAAGTGTACTTTCTCTTGCATTTTTCTTTTTAATAGGGTTAGTGTTTTTAGTTTTGACTGATTTCAAACAAGCCGAAACAGCTGTTAATAAGTAATATTTAGTACCTGTATTATAACCGTTGAATTTTAAAACTATGTTAATTTTATAGATATTTATGATTTATCAACCGATTTTACCTTTTAGAAATGCTCATTTTAATACCATTTATAGAAAAGCATTTACTTCTTATAGGGTATTGTACAAAAGAAAAAGACTTATTACTGATGATGAAGATTTTATTGATATTGATATTTCTACCGTAGATTCAAATAAGATTTTTATAATAGTTCACGGCCTTGAAGGTAGTTCCAAATCAAAATATATACTTTCCAATACAGAATTTTTTAATAAAAATGGTTTTGATGTTTGTGCTATGAACATGAGAGGATGTAGCGGTGAATCAAACAAACTTTATAGCTCATATCATAGTGGTAAAACCGATGATTTGGACTTAGTCGTTGATTTTATTTCAAAAAAATATGATATAATCTATCTGTTAGGATATAGCCTTGGTGGTAATATAGTCATGAAATATACAGGAGAGAAGAGTAACACAATTAACAGAAGTATAAAAAAATCTATCGGAGTATCTGTACCGGTTGATCTAAAAAGCTCATCTGTTGAATTGGCTAAGACAAAGAACTTTTTGTACAATTATATGTTTATGAAAGAAATGAAAACAAAGCTAAAAGAACGTGTTATCAGATTTGGAATTGATATTGATATGACAACGATAAATAGCATTAATAACTTTAATCGGTTTGATGATATTTATACATCAGTTGCACATGGGTTTAAAGATGCTGAAGACTATTGGGTTAAAAACTCAAGTAAGCAGTTTCTGACTTCGATCAGAATACCATCTTTGCTGATTAACGCCTCTGATGACACATTTTTAGGAAAAGGTTGTTATCCATATGAAGAAGCAAAGTTAAATAAATATTTTACACTTGAGGTTCCAATATATGGAGGACATGTTGGATTCAATGTTTCCTTTAACCATAAAAAGAATTTTTGGCTTGAAAAAAGGATTTTAAAATTTATTGAAAATGCATAAAGTTAAGCAATATTGTACAGGTTCATCATACAAAGCTTTGATGGATGATAATTTATTACTGGACATTAGAGAAAATGATGAATTTGACAAGGTAAAGTTTGATGTCCCTCATATTCTGCATATACCTTATAGTGAAATACATGGTAGATATAACGAAATTCCAAGGGATAGACCTATTATTGTGGCTTCATCATATGGTAAGACAGGTGCTAAGATCTCTAAAATGTTACTAAATAAAGGTTTTATCAATGTGTCAAATCTCGAAGACGGGCTTTCCAAATGGCTTTATAAAAGATATCCGGTTTTGGGTGATAAATTCTTTGACCTTAGGAAAGAGTAATACCAAATCATCTTTCCAATATAAATCTTTTAACAATTCTGTAATCCTTGGATTCCAAAACAAGGAAATATAAACCCGGAGATAATACTGACACATCAATTCTGTTCCTATTGCTTTTCATGACTATTTTTCCATGTACATCTATTATTTTGTACCTCTCCTGATGACCTTTATCGCATTTTAATACTAAAACATCACTTACAGGATTGGGGTATATACTTAATATATCATTAAAGTCATTATCAATAACAGCACTAAAATCCATCAGGCAAATAGTTGAATCAACGATTGATTCACAACTATCCTTAACCTCAACTTTGTAACAGCCTTTATCCAAATTGTTAATATTACTATCTGTAGAAAAAACTTCATCATTTTTAAACCATCTGTATGAATACTGCCCGGAACCTCCTGTCACTGATACTGAAATAGAACCTTTGTGACCAGAGTCAATATCCTGTTTAATAATAGAAGATATTTCAAGTTTTTTCGGATTTGTGATTTTTATAGTTTTCACACCCAACAAACCGTTTTTATCGGTCACTGTTACAAAATATTCACCTGATTTCAAATTGTATATTTCTTGTGATGATTCATTATTTGACCAAAGAAAAGAATATGGTGCTTGACCACCTTCAGCGGTTATTTTTACAAATGCCGAACTATCATCCGGACATAAGTTATTTTGTTGATCTTCAATCGATATATCAAGTGAACTACCAATCACTCCAATAGCTTTTGACTCAAAAACTCTATCTCCGGCAAAAGAGCCATCTCCATTTGCTATTATTGTGGTGTAATATAGTGTTAAAATCTTGTTGTCGCCCGTGTTTGGTGCTTTCCAATTAAATTCAAATGAAGCATATCCATTTTTTATCTTAATAGCCGGTTTGCTTTCCGCATATTCTCTATTTTTATATTTTGATATATTTACATTTTGCAATGATTTTGATAATTTCCCAACACTTTTGTCTTTGTCAACTACCATCAGTTGAAAATTTGTATATTTTGCTCTTGAATCATCGCTTTTTACCACAACTTCAATATTATAATCTTGCCCAGGTAGTATTATTGAAGGAAAACCTTTGACTTCCGAATAACCATATGGACTAATAGAACTAATCTGATGACAGATAGTGCAAGAATATTCGTCATTTATTGGAGCTCCTGTATAGCCATCCGGTGGATTAGCATAATAATTTATGAATAAAATTGATGATATTATAGCAATAAAAAGTATTGAACGTGACATTTGTTGCAATTTTTGTGACAAATATAAACAATTTGCGTGACTATCGCTGTTATATATGTCTAAATAGTGTCTGTCTATAAAGTCATTAAAATTTAAAAATATTATTAAAATCTTTGTTTTCAAAAATCAAGCACTTTATAGACAGACACTAAATGTATTTATTAACAAAGAAGTTTATTTAAAAAAACAAATAACTTCAATAAAAAAAAGAGATATTATGGCAATAATGAAAGTAATTGAAATCATGGCAGATTCAAAAACAAGTTGGGAAGACGCTACAAAAAAAGCTGTTGAAAAAGCAAGCGGAAGTGTAAAAGGTGTAAAATCAGCATATGTACAAAGTCAAAGCGTGGTTGTAAAGAAAGGGAAAGTGGACGCTTATAGAGTGAATGTTAAAGTCACTTTTGAAGTGAAATAACTATTATCACGTTAAAATATGAAAGGGGTTATCATGTAGTTTGGTAACTCCTTTTTTACAAAAGATCTTATCAGCAGACATTCAATATTTCACTCTAAAGTCATCAAAATAAGTAACAGCATCTGCTTTTGTCCACAAGCCAATTTTCCCTGCTTTGGTAAAAGTATTATCTTTTACCTGGAAAATCTCATTTCCATTAAGAAATACAGAGAACAAATCATCTTGAACAACCAAGCCCAATTTATTCCATCCATGCCCTAAAGGACTGACATCAACCCCATAAGTCCTACCTTTGCCCACAACAGGTAAATCTGTTCTTCTGCCGTTTTTCACTTTGTAGAGCACTACATTATCTTCAAGTGGATTGGCTCTTACCACATAGTAATTGTTCTTGTCAGTAAATCGCCAAATGAAACCTCCTCCTTGATCCATATCGCCATCGACCCCTTTCATCCTTACTTCCAATTCAATATTTTTAATGCTTAAATCATCAAAAACAATATCATTAAAATGATAATTTGGCCTATCCTGAGAAAGTTGAGCTAAGACCTTATTCCCTTTGTCATCTACGATTTTCCAATCAGTAATCTTACCGCGTCCGGTAAAATACTGTGACCATCCGACCGGAAGTTTTCCTTTTTCATTATTCTCAAAATCAAATAATGTATCATATTTTGATTCAAAATTCTTCCTAACTTGGTTGGTTGCTGATTTGTTATTTTCAGTAGGTTTTATCGGTTTACAATTGTAAAAAAAAAGAATACTGATCAAAAATATTAAGGATGTTTTCATTTTAATAAGTTTTATTGATGCTAAATTATAATATTTTTGTTGATAAAGCAATCTATTATTTTAATATTCTAAAAAATATTTTACAAATTCATTTTTAGAGTTCTTTATTTGTTCTACACTACCCGATTCTTGTAATATACCCTTATTGATGACAGCAATATTATCTGCATACTTCAGGGCTTCTCTATGATCGTGCGTAACATAAATAATAGTTAAATTGTATTTTTTCATTAATAAAGAAATAAACTTTAAAATTTTCCTTTTTGATTTTACATCAAGGCTGGCCAAAGGCTCGTCCATCAACAATATTGTGGGTTTTAAAACCAAAGCTCGTGCTATTGCAATCATTTGTTGCTGTCCTCCTGACATTTGATGAGGAAACTTTTTTGAATAATCTGTTAAACCAAAAAATTCAAGTATTTCAAAAACAGTTTCTTCAATATGTTTCTTCCCTCTTTGCTTTAGTCCAAATGCAATATTTTCATAAACTGTAAAATGAGGCCAAAGCGCCAAGTCTTGAAATATAAAACCAATTTCTCTTTTTTCAGGTTGAACAATAATAGTTTCGCCTTTTGTTACTATCCTATTATTAATAAATATACTGCCTTTTTGCGGAATTTCCAAACCGGCAATAAGTCTTAATATCGTTGTTTTACCACTACCTGACTCACCCAAGATGTAAGTAACTTTATTTTTTTCAAACTCTAAAAACAGATTATTTAATATCATTGCATTGGAGTAAGAATGAGTAATATTATTTAATTTAATAATTGACATTGTATTCGGTTAATATTTTTTTAAAAGTATAAAACAAAATTGAAATAAGCAAGATAGTAAATATAAATACAATCAACGCCATAGAACTTGTTAGTGAATCAGGTGCATTTGCCATAATGGTAAATACCTTTATAGGCATAATCTCCGTCCCGGGTGGATATACCATAATTGTAGTCCCAAGATCGCCAAGACAAAAAAGAAAATTAATGATAAAAGCCGCATAAATAGCAGGAAAAATTAGTGGGATAACGATTTTTAGTATCCTTTTTATATATCCTACTCCCTGTATTTTTGCTGCATCTTCCATTGATTTTGGAATTTGTTTTAATGAATTACGGATTATTTTAGCTGATATAAAGCTATATTTACCGATATAGCCGAGTATTATTATTCCAAGCCCTGAATAAATAAAATTAAGGTAGGGTTTGTTATAAAATTTAATCAATGCTATACCCAATATAATAGATGGAATCGCGAAAGTAAATAACAGAATTCTATCTATTGTGTTTTGATTATATCTCACTGAGTAATAGGCAGCAACAAAACCTATAACAACCGTACAAACAGCCCCAAGTAGAGCCAGTAATATTGAATTGCCAAATGAGGGCAACAAAAGATTGAAGGCTTTTACAAATTCATCTAAACCATCAACAAATGAATGTAAAATTAAAACTATGACGGGAAGGCATATCATAATAAAAACCACCGTTATCATTATCCAAAATCCTATTATATTTAGTCTATTAGAATCATAAATCTTTGCTTCCTTTCCCTTTGTCCCAACTGATAAAAACGTGGATTCTGAAATATGCTTTTTTTCAGATAACAATAAAATCATACAAAGTACTATCAATAAAACGGATTGAAGTACAGCTAATCCATGATTGTAAAATGCAGAGAACTGCGTAAATATTTCTGTTGTATATACCCTTATGCCAAAATATGATGGAACAGAAAACTCTGAAATGCTAAAAATAAAAATCAGGACAAATGACGATAAAATAGCCGGTTTTATCAAAGGTATTAGTATTTTGAAAAAGACATTTGGAAAATCAGTCATCAAAAGAGCTGATTCCTCCAATTGCTTTGAGATATTTGTCATACTTGAGCCAATAATAAGTATTGATAGCGGAATATAGATAGTGCTGTGAACCAATATTATAGCAAAATAAGAATACTTTTTATATATATCATACTCGATACTATTAAACACAAAAAAAGACAAATCCTTCCATGCTATCGCAAGAATGTAAGGAGAAATAAATAATGGAATAAGTATTAATAATTTGAAAAAGTTTCTGTATTTGACATTCGTTTTATAAAGAATAAATCCTAGAATCACTCCCGATATTGTAGAGAAAAAAGCAACTGATAATGCAAGCAATGAGCTTTTGAATAATAGACTCAGCAGATCGTTATTAAGTTCCTTAAAATTTTCACTAAATCCAACACCAAAAAAAGTTAACCCAAGCACATTGACAATAGGTAAAACGATAAATAATACAAGCAAAATCAAAGTTACCAGATAAATAATTCTTATATTTTGTTGTCTTATCATAGTTGAGAGGCAATGCCGTTTTGAATTATTTTTCAACCCAATTTTTTAAGTATTTTTGTATCTTATTCAATTTATTTGCTGTTGTATTGTAATCTATTTTCATCGGATTTATTTTGTCTAGGGAGAGCATGCCTTTGGGAATGGGTACTTCTTTGTGCAATGGCATTTGTGCGCAAGAAGCAGCCAATTTTGATTCTGTCTCCTTACTTAATAAAAAATCAAATAATTTTTTTGCATTGTTTGAAATTTTATTTTTTTTGATTAAACTTAAAGTATTTGGGACTATAAGACTACCAATTCCATCCTGATCTAAAAAAACAATTCCTATATTAGCGCCTTCTTTAATAGCCTCATTGGCATCATCGGTATCTGTCAATCCACAGTATTGTTCTCCTTTGACTACACGTCTTTTCACATCACCATTGCTAGAGGCTAAGACAATATCATTTTTTTTCAAATTCATCAAAAAAGCTTTAGCTCTTTCATCTCCGAGTGCTGTGAACAATGCAGCCAAATGAAAAGTGGTGGTGCCAAATAAGGGATTTGCTAATGTTACTTTTCCCTTATATTTTTCTTTAGTCAAGTCAAAAATAGATTTTGGCACATCTTCTTCACCAAGTAAATCTTTGTTGTAAATCAAAACTCTAGCTCGTGCAGAAAATCCAGTCCAATAATAATCCTTATCTTTAAATAATTGATTTATTCCTTTTGCTGATTTTGACTTATATGGATATAGAATATTTTGATTCAATAAAACAATGGTTCTAATCGGATCGCCACTCCAAAAGACATCACACTGGGGGTTAGCTTTTTCGGCTATTAGACGATTTAAGATTCCTGTTGACTTGGTCTCTTCAGTATCATAAACAGCTTTTACATTTATTCCTGTTTGGCTTTCAAAATCATTCAATATCGGTTGAGAAAACACTTGATCTATCGTTGTGTAAACTACAATTGTATTAGGATTATCATTGCATGCAAAAAGGGTGATAATGATCAAAAGTATTGAAATAAAGTAAATGTTTTTCATGTTTTATCTTTTATTAATCAAAAATACAAAAAAATAACTAGTGTCTACATGAAAACAGACAAGTTTTGATTTGTAGATGTTTCAAATTAGTGTCTGTCTATAAAGTGCTTGATTTTTGAAAAATAAAGATTTTTGATGAGATTTTTGTCTTTCTGAGAATTAGTGATGCCTTAGCATCAGTAATTTGAATAAAGTAAGTAACTATACAGATAAAATAAATTTAAAAAACACAGATAGATAAATTTTGCGTTCCAAATTAATACTTTATCTTTGTTGCTGATTATGGGAGAATATATTGTATCAGCTAGAAAATACAGACCGGGTTCATTCGATGAAGTGGTAGGACAAGAACATGTCACTTCTACACTGAAATCTGCTTTGCACAAAGGTCAGTTAGCTCAGGCTTATCTCTTTACCGGACCTAGAGGTGTTGGTAAAACTACTTGTGCTCGGATACTGGCAAAAGTAGTTAATTGTGAAAACCCTATAGACAAAAACACGGCTTGCAACGAGTGTGAATCCTGTAAGGCTTTTGATGGAAATGCTTCGTTTAATATTTTTGAACTTGATGCTGCTTCCAATAATAGCGTAGATCATATCCGTATGCTTGTGGATGAACAAGTACGGTATTTACCACAAAAGGGAACTTATAAGGTATTTATTATTGATGAGGTACATATGCTTTCTAAGTCTGCTTTCAATGCATTTTTAAAAACTTTGGAAGAACCGCCAAAGCATGTAATATTTATACTCGCAACCACAGAAAAGCATAAAATAATACCTACGATTTTATCCAGATGTCAGATATATGACTTTCGTGCCATTCAAGTGAGTGATATAGTAAAGCAACTGGAACTTATTTGTGAGAAAGAAAATATTACCGCGGAAAAAGAGGCGCTTCATGTTATTGCTAACAAAGCAGATGGTGCGATGAGAGATGCTTTGTCCATATTTGACAGAATAGTGAGCTCATCAGAAAATAGTACAATCACATATAAACAAGTATTTCAAAATCTCAATTTACTTGATTATGATTATTTTTTCAAAATAACCGACCATATTTTACAAAGTGATTTGTCAAGTGTTTTACTTCTTTTCAGTAAAGTCCTTAGAGAAGGATTTGATGCAAATCTATTTATAAATGGATTAACTGAGCATTTAAGACAATTATTAATCAGTAAAGATCCAAGAACACATATATTATTAGAGGTGGGAGAAGAATTAAAAACAAGATATATTAATCAATCCAATCTCGTGGATAAAAACTTCGTATTGTCTGCTTTAAATATATTAAATCAATGCGATTACCAATATCCATTGGCTCAAAATAAAAGATTACATGTTGAGATTACTCTTAGTAAAATGTGTCATTTAAAAGATATATTAAAAGGGGAGGATAGAGTCCCTGAAAAAAAAAAGACTAATCTAAAGCAAAATACGGAAACAAAAATTTCCACTTCTAAAGATAATGACAAAAAAAAGAGCCTGCAAAAAGAAAATAAATCTACTATTCAGGGAAATGTCCACTCTGATTCTTCTTCCCATGAAGAAGAAAAAATAGAGCTTAAGAAAATAAAAGAAAATAAATCTATTTCCAATTCCTCCTTTAAAGTTCCTAGATTAAATGCACTTATAGATCAGATCAAAAAAGAAGAGGCAGATAAAAAAGAACCGATAGAAATTGACACAAATTTAATTAAAAATGTTGTTTTTGAATTGATAAATAAGCATAATTCACAAATTACTATCAATGTATTGAAAGAACTTGATTTTGAAGATGTGAAAGGTGATTTGAAAATCTATGTGCCTACTAAACTGGCAAAAGATGTATTGACAGATGAAAAACAATTATTGAGTAGAATTAGAGAGATTCATTATAATCCGGTACTGGATATTGAGATTATTGTTGATTTGAAAAAGTTTCCGGATCATCAAGAAATAAAAACAAAGAAAATTTTGTCAACAAAAGAGAAATATGAATTGTTAGTAAATAAGAATCCATTGATCGTGGATTTTATAAAACAATTTGATCTACATATTGATTCATAAAAATATCAAAATGACATTAACGAAAATAAAATCAATTTTTGATAAAAATTCTGAGACATTAACCTTTCAAAAAGGTGATAAAATATATACCCCGGGCACAAAAGTAAATGAAATATACTGTATAAAAGTAGGAAGTGTCAAAATAGGTTGTTACAATGAAAAAGGAAGAGAAATAACTAAATTTATTTTTTATCAAAACGAAATATTTGGGGAACAATCTATTGCGGGATTAAAAAAAAGGAGAGATTACGCTTTTGCACTTGAAGAAACTGTTATACAGAAAATAGATATTTTTAAACTTAAGGAGATAGCCAAAGTTGATAAGGATTTGTCATGGTTTTTCATCAATCTTTTAGGGGAAAGAAACATAGCTCTCGACGAAAGATTGGAATCAATTGTATTCAAAGATTCAAAAACAAGGATAATTGATTATTTGTTGAAATTGATTGATAAAAAAGGGAAAAAAGTAGGATACGAAATCGTATTGAGACAGTTTATGACACATCAGGAAATAGCAAATCTTACGTCAACTTCAAGACAGACTGTTACTACCGTATTAAATATTTTGAAAAATCAAGGAATAATAACATTTGATAGACACAGGCTATTGGTTAGAGATATTGAAAAGTTGAAAAGCGGTATTTGCTAATAATTTAATTGATTTTAATGATATACAAGTCTTTTATCAGACCAATATTTTTTCTGCTTGATCCTGAAAAAGCACATCGCATTGCCTTAGTAGGTTTGTCTTTTTTCGGTCGATTTTATCCAACAAAATTGCTAATAAAAAATTTATTTGAGTATAAATCTGAAAACTTAAAGAGAGATATATCAGGTTTAATATTTCAAAATCCGGTAGGGCTGGCAGCGGGATTTGACAAAGATGCTGATGCTTTTGATGAATTAGGCCTGCTTGGATTTGGATTTGTCGAAATAGGAACTCTGACGCCTAAAGCTCAAAGTGGAAATCCTAAACCAAGATTATTCAGGTTAAAAAAGGACAAAGCACTTATAAACAGAATGGGCTTCAATAATCACGGAATAAATATAGCGATTGAAAAACTAAAAAGCCGCAAAAATAAAAACTTAATTATTGGTGGTAATATAGGCAAGAACAAGATAACTCCATTAGAAAAAGCTGATCAGGATTATATCTATTCATTTGAAAAACTTTTCCCTTATGTTGATTATTTTGTGATAAATGTATCATCACCTAATACCCCTAATCTTAGAAAACTCCAGGATAAGAAGCCTTTGACAATACTGATAAATAAGATTTTGAATTTGAATAATAAAAAAAAATATCCCAAACCTGTTTTTCTTAAAATCGCTCCGGATTTGACCTTATCGCAATTAGACGATATTATTGATATTGCAAACAATTCACAGCTTTCGGGGATAATAGCAACAAATACTACAATTAGTAGAGAGGGTTTGATTACTTCTGAAAGTAAACTAAATGCAATAGGTAATGGAGGACTCAGCGGAATGCCATTGACAATACGAAGTATAGAGATAATAAAATATTTGAGAAAAAACCTTAATAAAAACAAAAAGATAATCGGAGTTGGGGGAATATCAAAGCCCCAAGATGCAATTGAAAAATTAGAGGCCGGAGCTGATTTAATCCAGGTGTTTACCGGATTTATATACGAAGGACCGTCATTAATAAAAAGGATAAATAAAGCAATTGCACTTCACTAAAATAGCCATTACAGGGTTAATGTAAGAGATTATTAATGCACATGACAAATCAAGTAATGAATATAGATATTCAAAACATGGGTATTATTAATCGGTTTGGGGATTAATAATAAAATGTGCTAAAAGAGCTCAATTGCTTACTTTCCTAAAAAATTGTTTACCGCACCAACAGCCTTTCTCACAACATCGTAATTAATAGAATAAATCATCAATTTTCCTTCCTTTTTTGAACTTACGACATCTGCACTTCTCAATATTCTTAAGTGATGCGATGTAATAGATTGCTCTAATTGCAGAGCTCTATATATGTTGTTAACATTAATATCGCCGTTTCTATCAATAAATTCAAGTATCTTCATCCTCAAAGGATGTGCAAGTGCTCTTGTCAGTTCGACAGCATATTGTAGTTTGCTGACGTCTAATAGTACCTTAGTCTTTTCCATTCCAAAATCTTTGTAGTTTTCTTAAAATTTGAGACATTTTGTAGTAACCTCGCTGCAAATATGATACATTTATTTAATATATCCTAATAATATATTAAATATTTTTATAATTTGTAAAAAAACTAACAATTCCGAAAGGAATTCTTTTAATAATTTGGGATAAAAATCAGAGTTTTAAAAAAATAAACAGCTTGCCAAAACTAAATTTAACTCAATAATAATGGCAAGCTAGATATATTTTTTTTGTAGTACTGAAATCTAGCCAGCTAAATCAGAGACTAATTTGTCTATCTGCTTTAGTCTATCTTTGTCCAAGGAATAGTAAATAAATTTACCGTTTCTTTCAGTTCTTACTACCCCTGCTCTTCTCAAGATAGCAAGATGTTGAGATGCTACAGATTGCTCAAGTCTTAACTTGATGTAGATATCGGTAACCGTTATGCCTTCACTTTCTTCCAAAAGGTCAATTATCCTTTGGCGCAACTGGTGATTTACCGCTCTAAGGACCAATACTGCTTTTCTCAAATCAGCATAATCCAATAAAATATCTTTACCACCTTTTTTCAGTATTACAGTTTCGTTCTTTTTGTCTCTCATAATTATCTATTATTAAAAGTTGACTAATATGCTCTACATATAACATAAACCGTACCAACTTTTAATTTTACCTGTATTTCACCATACAATTTTTCACATATTTATTTTTCTTATAGAATATAAATAAATCTAATCAAAATATATTGCTTATTAACAGTTATTTAACCTTTGGCTTGGTAATGTTTGGTGGCTTGATATAATTAGGAGAAAAATATGCTATATCTTCAAATTGCTTATTTTGGAATTTATTTGTAGCAATATTTATTAGGTTTTTTGATGAACAAACAATATTGGAGTATTCACTATTCAAATGTTGAAATAGCTTTTTGGTTTTATCCGCACCATTGCCTGAAAATATAATTTTATATCCGGCATCAAAATAATTTGAAAAAGTATTTTCATCTAAAATGATGGGTTCGTTTTCAAAAATAACATCCATTTTTTGCGTAAACAATGAAGCATAGACCTCCATTCTTCTGGCATCTATCATAGAGCATACAAGATATTTCTCTTTGCTGTTGGATCTACTCATATATGCAAGAGATTGTAAGGTGTTAACTCCTATCAGTGGGATATCATTACCATAGCATATTGCTTTTGCAGCGGACATACCTACTCTTAGAGAAGTATACGATCCAGGGCCTTCACTTAATGAAACTGCAGAAAGACTATCAAACATAATCTTAGCTTTGTCCATAACATCTTTTATTTGTAGCGTTATGAGCTCAGAATGTTTTAGGCTATTGATCTCCTCGTTAATCGCTAAAATTGTATTATTAGCGCTTATAGCCACAGAACAAATATCTGTGGCGGATTCAATATGTAAGATATAGTTCATCACTCAGGTTTTGCTAGTATGCCATTGTATTTATCAGATTGGCTCAGTACTTCAATTGCTTTTTTTATCTCTATATCATTTTTTAAAGAGTCTTTGATCTTACCCTTATTAAAGTAATATCTTTTTACGATTTCTTTTTCAATCAATCTTTTAATCTCATCCATATTACTATCCAAATAACTCTTTTTTTCTAATTTTACCATATCCAATAGTTTGTCAAGGTCATTATTAGTAATAGACTTAAGGTTATCGTCTACAATCATTTTTTTTAGGTTTTCAATTCCCTTTTCTGTTTTGGTTTCAAAGCTATAATTAAGTTTAGTGCAAAACTCTTTGAATTCTGAATAATCTTTGTACTCAAAATCTTCAATTGGAGGTATTGATTTGTGTTGAGAACTGTATTCATTCACATATTTAAAAATAATATTGTTTTTGATAAGACTATTCACAAATGCAGAAGGTTTTTCTTTTTCTACTAAAATATCGGGTTCTACTCCTCCTACATCATATACCTTTCTCCCTTTTTTTGTTTTAAATGCATTTCTCTTATCTTTTTTAATATATACAGCCTTACCATTTTCATAAACTTTGCTTTGAATACACCGTCCACTAGGTATATAATATTTTGCGATTGTGATTTTTACTTTCGAATTATATCCGATAGGAAATACATTTTGCACCAAACCTTTTCCAAATGATTTTTGCCCGATTAATACACCTCTATCTAGATCTTGAATAGAACCACTCACTATTTCTGAAGCAGAAGCACTTCTGTCATTTATTAATACCACTAAAGGAATATCGTCATCAAGTGCATTTTTTTGAGTGATATATACCCTGTTTTTATCTTCAATTTTTCCTCGTGTTGATACTAGTTCCTCTCCTTTTCCTACAAAAACATTTACTACGTTTATCGCCTCTCTTAGCAATCCACCTCCATTGTATCTCAAATCCAAGATCACTCCCTTTAAGTCAACGCTATCTTTCAATTTCTTTAAAGCATTTCTAACATTTCTTCCGGCGTCAGCAGTAAAGGTGGATAGATGGATATATCCAATACTATCGTTTACAAGACCAAAATACGGTACATTGGGAATATTAATTTCTCCTCTATTTATTGTTATTTTCTTTGTCTTATTTTCATTGAAACTCTTTACAGTAAAAACAATATCCGTACCGGGCGCTCCCCTTACGATACTAGCTACTTCCTTGCTTGATTTTCCTTTGGTTGATTTTCCTTCTACTTCCAATATTTGATCTCCAATCCTTAATCCTGCTTTATATGATGGACTATCTTTGTATAACTCTACAACAGTTATCACACTATCAATATTTTTCATTACTGAACCAATACCACTGTATTTGCCTTGCGTTGAAATTCTAAAACTTTCGGCTTCTGATTCAGAGAAATATCGTGTATAAGGATCCAAAGATTTTGTCATTGCATCAATCCCCTTTTTCATAAGTATATTAGGGTCTATTTTATCAACAAAATTTTTATTTAACTCCTTATATATATTAGTGTATATTTCAATATTTTTACCTATATCATATAATCGTGATTGATCTTGCGCGTAGCTACTCGCAGAATAGGACAATGTGATAAGCAATATATTTATTAAAATCCGTCTCATATATTTACATTTTTTATTTAGCTCGAAAAGCTTATTATTAACTGAAAAAGTGCGATTATTATTATACATTACCCCTCTACTATTTGCCCAACAAGAAAATACAGGTTTTTTTATGCAAATCAATCGGCTTGTTTTTTTTCCATTGTCCGATTGTTTTAGTCAATATATATTCATTAATACCAGTAATTTCAGATGCAATACATAGTTTGATGTCGCTCTTGAATGAATCTAATAATAATTCAACCATTCTATTATTTCTATATGGTGTTTCTATAAAAATATGTGTCGTTCCTTTATTCTGAATCTCTTTTCCAATAAATAGTAATTTACTCTTTAATTCTGGTGTTTTTACAGGCAAATACCCATCAAAAGTAAAATTTTGTCCATTCAATCCTGAAGCAGCAAGGGATAAAAAAATCGAAGAAGGGCCTACTAATGGAACTATCTTTATCTCTAATTCTTGCGCTCTGGCCACTACTACCGCTCCCGGATCTGCTATTCCCGGCATACCGGCCTCTGACATTAATCCAATTGGATTACCATCTAGCGCTGGTTTAAAAAATTCTTTTGGAATAATATTCTTATCCCTTTTATCAAGTTCAAAAAAAGTCAAGTCTTCCATATTACCTTTGTACCCTGAAGCCCTAATATATCTTCTTGAAGTTCTGGCCCTTTCAACAATAAAAAACTTCAAACCATGCATGATTTTTATAACATAATCCGGAATTGTCTTTTCAAAATCCTCAGATATGGGTGTTGGTATAATATATAGTATCATCGTAATAATTATAATATGGCACGAAGATAATTATTTTTTTCATAGTAGTATAGACTAACAATACTTATGGCATAAAAATTGCGTTGATATTTGAAAGAATGTATATGAAAACAAAAGAAGAAATAGTATTGGATTGGCTTCCAAGATATACAGGAATGCCATTAAATCAGTTTGGGGAATATATAATATTAGTAAATTTCAGTAAATATGTTGATAAATTTGCAAAAAGACATAATGCAAAAGTATACGGAAGGAAGAATGCTATGCGAGCAGTAACAGCCGGCAACATTACCTTGATAAACTTTGGTATGGGAAGTGCAAATGCTGCAACTATAATGGATCTGTTAACAGCTATTAAACCAAAAGCATGTTTATTTTTAGGAAAATGTGGCGGGCTCAAACGCAAAAACAATATCGGTGACTTTATCTTACCGATTGCTGCCGTAAGAGGTGATGGTACTTCTGATGATTACTTTCCTCCTGAAGTTCCGGCATTACCTGCTTTTGCTCTTCAAAAAGCGATATCTACTACTATTAGAGATGAAAAACTTGATTATTGGACAGGAACTGTTTATACTACAAACAGAAGGGTATGGGAACATGATGATGAATTTAAACAGTACCTTAGAGGAATCCGTACAATGGCTATTGATATGGAAACAGCTACTATATTTAGTGTTGGATTTGCAAATAAAATACCGACAGGGGCACTATTACTTGTTTCAGATATTCCAATGATTCCGGAAGGAGTTAAAACATCTTCTTCAGATAAAAAAGTTGATAAAAGTTATATGGATAAACATCTTGAAATAGGTATCAAATCACTAAATCAGTTGATTAATAACGCTCAAACCGTAAGGCATTTGAAATTTTAAAAATATTTATCTAATTGTAACTTTTTTTATATCTTCACGTATTGCTTACAAGTGATATGATTTTATTTGGATATGACAACAACAGAATACAATAAGTGTGTAGAATTATTTTCCGACAATATTTTTAGATTTGCTCTGAAAAGTGTTCGTGATACCAATACAGCCAACGATGTCGTGCAGGATACTTTTATGCGTCTATGGCAGCATGTTAAAGAGGTGGATTTTGATAAGGTCAAATCGTATTTGTTTAGAATAGCACATAATCTAATGATTGATTATTTTAGGAAAAATAAAAGGATAGCAGATTTTGAATTGGTCAATAAAAACACTTATTCATTTACCGACGAATATTCTGACATCAAGGAGCAACTGGAAAAAGCAGTAAATATATTGCCGCAAATCCAAAAAACAGTATTGATGTTGAGAGATTATGAAGGATATTCTTATGGCGAAATAGGAGAAATAGCGGGTTTAACAAATTCACAAGTTAAAGTTTACATTTATAGAGCGAGAAAAAAACTAAAAGATTATCTAGTGTTAAAAGGAATTGAACTATGATAAATAGAAATAATTATGAAGCATGGTTTTTGGACTTTGCCGAAGGTAATCTTTCGGAAGAGAAAATTGACTCTTTAAATTACTTTTTAAAGAAAAACCCTGATTTGCAAGAAGAGTTTGACAGTTTAAATTTAGTATTTTTGGATGCTGAAAGATTTGAATTTGCCAATAAAGAATCGTTAGAGAAAAGTATCGACATAGAACAAGTTATCGGGCTAAATGATTTTGAAATATTAGCAATAAATAAAATAGAAGGAAATATAACCAGAGAAGAAGAGAAAGAACTTAATAGCATGATTCGTTTTTCTGATGAATTGAGAAATGAATTTAAAGTTATTGAAAAAACTATACTTAAAGCTGATAACTCTATCGTGTTTTCCAAAAAAGAATCTTTAAAAAAGAAAAGCCGTAAAGTCATACCTCTATGGATAAAATACGTAAGTTCCATCGCTGCAATAGCTGTGTTTGTGTTTTTTGTTTCAAAAGTATTAAAGACTGAGAACAATATAACTAACACTATAGCAAAATTACTAAATAAATCAACAATAAACATTGAAAACAAGTCTGTTGCCGGGTCAAAACAAATCAATAAAATAGATGATTCAATGCTATCAAATCAAAAATCACGACTTGTTTTGGAAAGAGATGAACAAAAAAAATATAGAAAAACAAATATAATAAATGCATCAAAAAAACCTATTGCTTTAGATGAAAGTTTAGTTTCTGATAGGAAACAAAAGAATACCAATATTGACGAACAACAAATCCACATCTCTTTTGTTAAGCCCTCTAGACAAAAGACAGATTTGCTTGAGTACAATTTACCTAGTATTACTAGTTTGCCGATGTTGAAGCACAGAATTCATACTACTGAAGAAGAAGAAGTTGCAATAGAGAATTCCAAATTGTTAACTCCTAAACAATTTATAATCAAATCAGTTAAAAACAAACTGGATATCGATGATAAAAACTATGATAAAGTAAGTATAGTTGATGTGGTATCAGCTACACTTGAAAAATCAAAATTAGGAAAACTGAACTATAATAAATCCAAAGATACCGGAAAAAAATACCTTGCTATAAATATCGGACGCTTTGGAATTGAAAGATCATGGAATTCTAATTAGTGTCTGTCTATAAAGTGCTTGATTTTTGAAAAATAAAGATTTTTGATGAGATTTTTGTCTTTCTGAGAATTAGTGATGCCTTAGCATCAGTAATTTGAATAAAGTAAAAATATCGCAAAAAGAATATTTTTAAATTTTAATGACTTTGTGGACAGACACTAATTAGAGAATTTATCAATCAGTTGTTTTAGTTGTCCCAATTGATGAACTCCTGCCTGCCTGTGCATTGTTTTGCCTGCCTTAAATATCATAAGAGTTGGAACACTCATAATATTGTATTTTTGAGCTACCGCTTTATTTCTATCTACATCAATTGTTATTATTTTTACTCTTCCTGCCTCCTCTTTAGCTAATTTTTGCAAAATTGGTTTTTGCATTTTACACGGTTGACACCAATCGGCAGCAAAATCGACAATTACAGGAGTTTTGCTATTGATTAAGTCCTTAAACGATACTTTTTTCTTTTTCATCTATTTCTTTTTCTTTGCCTAACACTTTAAAATTAACTTTTGTTCCAAAAACATATAGATTTAGCCCTACTTATTATTTTTTAATCTTTATAATATAATTGTAGTAGTTTTTAAGCAAGATTCTCAATTCATTGTTTGGGTTTTCTCCAATATTTTTAAATGCATTTTTTAGTTCGACTTCAGCAATTTTGTAATGTTTAGTTAAAACTGCAAGTTTTATATAAAGCACTTGATTTGCTGATGTCTTTGAGTTATTATACATTTTTTTTGATAGTTCAAATGCGAGACTCATCATACTTTCTCCTTTAATTTGTTTTAGGTATAGAGATTTTATAAATTCTATTTTCCTAATATCATTTTGTATCAAGTCAAAGTATTTTTTAGCAAATTTCACGTACTTTTTAGTATTGTGAGATTTTTCTGATTTTATCAATTTCGAATAAGTTTTGAATTCATTATAAGATAAAAAATCTATTTCTTTTATTAATTTTAAAACCTTTTTTATCTTTATATTATTTCCTTTTATTCCCGACTTTTCAATATCGCTTAAGAAAAGAGAATAAATCTTTCTATCTACTTCTTCTGCTTCGTATATGCTTTTTACTTTATCAATATTATTAATCAATTCACTAAAAAGGCTATTTTGAGTTGTATAAATAGTTCTATATATAAATTTAAGTCTTAAATCTTCTCTTATTTTATTGGACATTAAAAATTCAGAAGCTAAAAATTCAGAAGGTTTATCCAAATTATTCAATGCATTGATATATTTTATAATAAATGCATAATTTCTTTTGCCGGCATTATAATCTCGTTCAAAATCGTCTATTTTATTGTGTAATTTTATAGCTGTTTTGCCTAAAGTAACCATTTGATTAGCGGTTTTAAAACCATATCCTCTATATATTATTTTACCTTTTTTATCTAAAAATATAAACGCAGGATAGGAATTGACTTTGTAAAATAAATTAAACTCTAATCCGTCCAAATTGTAGGCATTTATCGAGACATTTATGAAATTGGCATTCAGTATATCACCTACTTTCTTTTGTGGTAGTATTTCCTTCTTCATTTTTTTACAGGGTCTGCACCAAGTCGTAGATACATCTACAAAAATCATTTTATTCTTATGCTTTGCTTGACTCAAAACTTCTGCCCAAGAACCCTTAAAAAACTTTGTGCCTTGAGCAAATGAATTTAATGATATAAAGATAAGTATTAATACTATTAACTTTTTCATTTGATACCCAAATTTGTTTTTAAAAAGTCTGTCAGCAATGTATACAGGTGATATCTTGTGTTTTTGCCCTCATAAATTCCATGGGTTCTATTGGGATATGACATCATACTAAATTGTTTATTTTGCTTTATCAACTCATTTACCAAAGCCTCTGTATTCTGATAATGAACATTATCATCACCTGTACCATGAACTAATAATAGTTTTCCTTTAAGACCTTTTGCGAAAGTTATTGGTGATCCTTGTTTGTAGTCTTCAAGGTTTTCCTTAGGCAATCCCATATACCTCTCTTCATAAATATTGTCATAATATAAAAGATCCGTAACAGGTGCAACCGACATACCTATTTTGTATATCTCAGGGTATCTAAACAATAGATTCAAGGTCATTGAACCTCCTCCACTCCAGCCCCAAACTGCTATTTTACTTGTATCAACGAAAGTCCATTTCAATATTTCTTTTGCTGCCATTGCTTGATCTCTAGAGTTGACAACACCTATTTTTCGGTATATTGATTTTCTCCATTCACGACCTTTTAAACAAGGAGTTCCGCGATTGTCCATAGTTATAACCAAAACCCCTTCTTGAGCTATCATGTTATTCCATATACTTGGCCATCTATTTAAAGCTGTTTGTCCCCATGGTTCTCCATACACATAAAACAGAACAGGATATTTTTTGCTCGCATCAAAATCAGGAGGTTTTATCATATATCCATCAAGTTCGACATTGTCTTCGGTTTTTATTTTGAAAAATTCAATTTTTCCCAAATTCAATTGTTCAATAGTAGACTTTAGTTTTGTATTTCCTATTAATTTTATATTTATGCCGTGATCCTTTAAACCGATTAAGTTTTTAATAGGAACGCGATCAACCGAACTAAAATCTTGGATGGCATAAGAAAAATTGGGTGCTATATCATATAGATTAACACCTTTAAATGTTTGGGGAGTCAATCGTTTCATTTTTTTTCCGGACAAATTGATTTTATACAAATACCTTTCGGTAGAATTATCAGGAGAAGCATTAAAATAAATTAATTCTTCTTTGGTATCAAATCCGTAAAGAGATGCTATATCATACTTTCCTTTTGTTATTAATCTTTCATTTCCGGATTCCACATTAACGGTGTATATATGTCTCCAACCATCCTTTTCACTTACCCATAGAAAGTCTTTGTTGTTGTTATAAAAAACTATTTCGGTAGGCCCCCATTTTGTTTGTGATACATCTGACCAATCGATATCAATCCACGCATCATCTTCATCTGTAAAGAAATTATTTATTTTTTCACTATTCAAATCATACATCCACAGTTTATTTGTGTTTTGTTTCCTGTTAAGTTGTTGTATCACTATTTTGTTTTCGTCTTTCAACCACTGCAACCTAGGCAAATAATGCTGTTTAGGATCGCCGGGAACAGGAATCCATTTTATTTGTCCCATTGATAAATTCACAATTCCTATTTTAGCAGAAGAAGGGTCAAATCCTACCTTTGGATATTGTACGGGTATTGTGTGGCTATAAACAGAATCCGTATTATTTATCATCAAAAAGTTTTTTATATCTGTTGCATCTACTTGCCAAAAAGCTATATTTCTATCATCGCTACTCCATCTAAAACCATCTCTACATTTCAATTCTTCTTCATAAGCCCAATCAAAAGTACCATTTATTATTTGTTTATTTCCGTCAAAAGTTAATTGCTTTATATTACCCGAATTTATATCCTCAACGTATATATTGTTACCGCTTACATATGCAATTTTTTTGTCATCATGGGAAAATTTAGCAAACATCAATGAGCTTTCAGGCAAGGATTTTCCAATTTTTTTAAGCGTTTTATTTATTGTATCATATACCCAGTAATCTCCTCTGGTATTGGATCTCCATACCTTTTTGCTATTATTAAAAATCAGTAATTTTGATAAATCGTGAGACCAAAAGTACTTTTCCACTCTCAATGGAATTGAATCTCCTTTTGGTATTAGTTTATTGGCAGCAATAATAATTTGTTTTTTACCGCTTTTTGATGAATACCTAACTATATCCACTCCGTATTTGATTGATTTGGAAGGCTCTAGCTTTGTATAAAAATTTCCGTTTTTATACCATTTATAAGGTCCAAACCATTCTCTTGAAAAGTCCTTAGATGTATAAATTCTTTTTAAAGTTATTTTTGATTTATCAGAGTTAGTTTGAGAATATATGTTGATTGAAAAGAAAAACAGTACTGTGAAAAATAAAAGATTCTTCATTATTTTTGATTTTTTAAACAAAGATAAAATTTTCTTATTACTAAACTAAGTGGTGATGAAATTTTGTGTTTAATGCCTGTTTTCAAACTGTCTATTTTGTGTTGTATACCGGTATTACAGCCCAAATAATAGTAAACTATATCCTACAATTAATGCAACAATTACATTTATTGACTTGACTACAAAAAATGATTTTTTAGATTCTGCCAATAATGGCAACATCCCATGTCCATCTTGAGAAATAGAACTGGCAATCAATATGCTTAATGGAATTGTGCCCTGAGCAAATAACGATATAAAAACCAAGTGTGGCCCTGATTGGGGTATGATTCCAACCAATACTGAAAACAATAAAACCAAAATCATATTATCATTAATATATGAATCAATATGTATATAATACAATAAAATATTAACAATAAATAGTGTTCCTAATGTCCATATAAAAATATTAGGTAAATGTACTTTGATAATATGTGCCCATATGTGCTCTGTTATAAAATGCTCCGGCACGCTAACAACAACAAACAATGAAAATAAGGCTGTTGCTATTACCGTTAATTTTATCCAAGCAGGTGCATCATTCATTACTATTCCGGTAGAGATAATTAATATTAAAACCAAAATCAAAAAGCTAATAAATATCCTTTTTATTGAAGGATTACTAAAATTTTGCTTGAGAGTATGAGGATTGTAACACTCGCATTTGCCGTGTTCATGAAGTGGAAAATCATTTTCGCCAAAATTATTGTATGACTTTTTGTCTTTGATAAATCTATCAGTCAGATAACCGGCCAAAATCGCGACAAATATCAGTACAGCTGTGACAATAGTCGCCTCTCCGGGAATCATTGCAAACATTACAAAAGCTTCATCTCCACTTGTCGCAATCATAGTTGTCACGATAGCACCCAAACTAAATAAACGATGAGAAAAAAGAGCGACAGCAGTATATGCACCAAGACACCCGGGAATCGCTCCTAATATCGCCGCGATAACATACTGCTTCCATTTTTCACCTTTAATAAAATTCTTCCACAATCCACTTGTACGTACGTTAATGTATTCTATAACCATCATCATTACAAAAATAAATCCCGTAATTATAAAACTTTCTTTGGTTACTCTTATTAATAATTCCTGCATCTATTTCTTTTTAGTATCTTTCTTTTGGTCAACCAATTCTTTTCTAGCCAAAACATGTCCGCATTCAGGACATTTTACAGTAGTGCATTTGACGCCTCGTTGATGTTTCATTGAAAATCCACACTTTAAACATGTACAAGTACCTTTCGGTCCAAATCCACCTCCAGTTCTGTTCTTATGATGACCGCTTTCATGTCCTTTCCCGTGTTGATGACCTTCTTCATGATGATAAAAGTAAATTGAATTTTTCATTTTTTGAATTTTTACTTACTGACAAATAATTTTAATCAAGTACAATACAACATCTACCGTGTCCAAAACTTCCTGCGACATTAAATAAATCATGCGCTTCACAATTGGGACAAACATCAAAACTACTACCAATATCTATTTTGAACATATGTCCACAATTATTACATTCAATAATATTTTGCTTAAAATGAATATTTCCTCCCTCTATATTTAATTTTTTTCCTTTTACTAGCATTTGTGAGAGTTTCTTTCTCGCCATCTCAATCAAACGCGTAAAGGTAGATCTTGATATCTTCATCTCAATTGAAGCTTCTTCATGGTTTAATCCTAGAAAATCAGCCAACCTGATAGCTTCATATTCATCTATACTCATGAATATATTATTGAGTTGTTTCCCCTCTATTCCTGTAGGTTTAAATCCATTGAAAAGCGGAGGATTCTTAACTATTCTATCTTTTTTGTGTCTTGGCATTATATTACTTTATGAACATATGTGCAAATTAAACACAAATTAATGAAAAACACAAATGTTTAAATAATTTTTTTTATTAACTACTCAGATAAAAAGTGGAAAAATTCGGAAAGCACTATTTACTAATTGAATAATATTTATATATTTGTAAAAAACAAACCAAATATTTAAATGAGATGAGTGGTATAAATAAAGATGAAGTATTGTTATTGATTAATAAAAAGATTGATAGATTAAAAAGAAAAATTGAAAGTTACCAAGAATTGACTAAGCCAATTTCTCCTGATAATTCAATTGGAAGGATATCAAGAATGGATGCAATAAATAATAAAAGTGTGGCTGAAGCAGGACTTAGAGAAGCACAAAAGGAATTGAGCGGACTTGAATATATGATTACAAATATTGACACACAAGAATTCGGACTTTGTAAGAAATGCGGTAAAAAAATACCACTCCAAAGAATGCTACTAGTTCCTCAAAGTCCTTATTGTGTTAATTGTTCAAATTAAACTATTAGTTAAATGGCTATTAATTACGTTGAGAATGCAATAATAGAAAACAAAAAATTTACAGAAATAGATTTTTCCGGTATGGAGTATGAAAATTGTGAATTTATAAATTGTGATTTTTCAAATTCAAATTTATCAGGGTGTTCCTATACTGAGTGTATCTTTTCTGATTGCGACTTTAGCTTATCAAAATTAGATAATACTAAATTTACAGATATTAAATTTTATAATTGTAAATTATTAGGATTGAATTTTAGTTACTGCAACCCTTTTTTATTATCTTTTGAATTTCAAGATTGTAATTTAAACTTAGCTTCTTTTTACAAATTGAAATTGAAGAATACTTCTTTCATAAATTGTGATCTGATTGAAGTTGATTTTACCGAAGCCGACATGACTCAAACGGTATTTGAAAAATGCGATCTGAAAAAAGCTATATTTGAAAAAACAATATTAAACAAAGCTGATTTTAGGACATCTGCAAACTATTTGATAGATCCACAAAACAATGACATGTTTAAAGCCAAATTTTCAATTTCCGGTATTAGCGGATTATTATATAAGCATGATATTATTATCGAATTCTAATGGTTTCTTTAAAAAATCAATTCGTTTATCTATTAAATTAATGTGTACCTCTATAAAATAGTGGATTGTTCTACTTGTGAGTTATTTTTACGCCATGTTAATAGAAAATATAAATATTGCGATTCGTTCTATAAAATCAAGTTTATTAAGATCATTGCTAACAATATTGATTATTATGGTCGGTATTACAGCATTAGTAGGAATATTGACTGCAATAGATACGATGTTATATTCTATTAATGATAATTTCAGCAGCATTGGAGCCAATTCTTTTAAAATAAGACCGTCTTATGAATCTTTAAAGTCAAATCGACATGGTAGAAGAAAAAAAATCGGTGATAATATAAGCTTTAGGCAAGCCAATCAATTCAAGAAAAAATATAACTTTTCTGGTGCTAAAACTACAATTTTTACAAATTATCTTTTTGATTCTACTATAAAATACGGGGATAAAAAGACAAATCCAAATAAAAAAGTTATAGGAATTGATGATAATTATATGGAAATATCCGGAATTGAAATTGGGGTTGGTAGATTTTTTAATAATTCCGAGCTCAGAGACGGAATGCACAAAGTCATACTTGGAAATGGGATTGTTAAAAAAATATTTAAAGTAAAAAAAGAAAAAGTAATCGGGAAAATTGTTGATATAAATGGATATAAATATAAGATAATTGGTATTATGAAAGAACAAGGGAGCAATAAAAATTCAAATGTCGATCAATCTGCTCTAATACCACTATTAAACGGCAAAAGATATTATCATTTTGAAAATAAAGCTTACTCTCTTAATGTTGGAATTAGAAGTTCATTACAAATGGAAGATGCAATATCTAAAGCTACCGGTGTTTTCAGAAATGTGAGAAAGCTTAATATAAAAGATAAAAATGACTTTGAAATAACCAAAAGTGATAACATTTTAAAGATGCTAAAGGATGCCACTTTCAAGATTCGTTTTGCAACGATTGCGATCGCATTAATTACTCTTCTAGGGGCAGCAATCGGATTGATGAATATTATGTTAGTCATGGTTTCAGAAAGGACAAGAGAAATCGGCATTAGAAAATCAATAGGCGCCACAAACAAACATATCTTGACTCAGTTTTTAACAGAATCTGTAATTATCAGTCAGATTGGTGGTTTGTTGGGAATTATTTTTGGAGTTGTAATTGGTATCGTTTTAGCACATTATATAGATGGTCAATTCAGGATGCCTTGGGCATGGATAGGCTTAGCTATTGTAATAAATACTATTGTAGGACTTTTATCAGGTGTTTATCCTGCAATGAAAGCAGCAAAGTTGGATCCAATTGAGTCATTGAGATATGAATAAATACAAAATCAGATGTATTCTGAAATTGGTTTAATCATTATTTTCATGATTTTATAAAAAAAACATTGGAGTATTTTTGATTTTACAAAATTGATGTATCTTTGCAGTCCATTATAAAATGGCATGACATCTTTCCGGCATTCATTGTGTTAGACCGTAAGAGATAGTTTTGAAATACTTGCTACATGGCGTGGTAGCTCAGCTGGTTAGAGCGCAGGATTCATAATCCTGAGGTCGGCAGTTCAAGCCTGCCTCACGCTACAAAGCCCTTTTCTAAGGGCTTTTTTATTTTTCAACCCTTCTTTCACCTTTACCTCCAGAGCAAAAATGACTTATGACATTTTACAATCTCCCAAATTTACAAATGCAAATATATTCAAGTTAAATTTAGACAGACAATTAATAATTGTTGTTACACAGACTAATAAATGTTAAAAAAATTAATAATATATTTGCATATGTAAAAATTAATTCTTATCTTTGTGCGGTAAAGATTATTAACATAATCTTTAATAATCTACAACGTCCTAATTTTCAGTAAACTTGTTTTGAGTTGTTAATTGTTTTCTATCATGTAATAGAAAGCGATAAAATATTTATTTGTAATTAAACCCCCAATAAGTAATGAAAACACATAGATCTTTTTTGCACCTAAAGGATATGATTTTATTAATCCTTTCTTTCTTTTTAAAAAAAGAATACATCGTTTTTATTAGTATTTTACTATCTTTTCATGCATTTAGTAATACTAATAAAATATCGGTTAAAGATTTCAGCCTTAATGTCGAAATAAATGCCTTGATTCCTCAACCTCCAAACAATATCCCCTCAGATATAAAACTTGACGGTGGAGATACTGATGCGGTAAATGAAAACAGACCTGTTGGTAGTCTTGTTTCCATCCTCACTTCTAATGATACGGATCCGGGAGATACTCTGAACTTCTCCTTAGTTTCGGGAATTGGAGATTCGGACAATTCAAGTTTTTATATTGAGCGACACAATAAATTAATGCTCAATACAGTACCGGATTTTGAAACAAAAAATTCATATTCCATCAGACTAAAAGTTGATGATGGGCACGGAGGAACTTATGAAGAAGCCTTTATTATTTCTGTTGTTGATATCGTCAATGAACAGACGGATATATCTCACGGTATTAGAGTTTGGGATTATGGCAATACTTCTGATTACACAATTTCAGATGCTGATAAACTTAAAGTAGATAATGGAGTTGCCCAATTGATTTCCGTATCGGAATTTCAAGTAAATGATGCTGTAAATGATTGGCAAGCGCATCAAACCAGCGCTCTTTTAAATAATGGTGATATAATTATCGTATGGCAATCAAATGACGATAATCATAGTACAAATGTAACAGGACAAACTAATGATAATTCTGAATCACATATCGCAGCTAAAGTAATAAACCCTGATGGTTCAGTAGTAGTATCCGAATTTCAGGTTAATGACGAAATTGAAAGCTGGCAGGATTACCCTGATGTCACCATTTTGGACAATGGGCAAATATTCATATCATGGTATACCAAAGATTTGAATCACAATACCAATGAACCTGGGCAGACAAATGATAATGATGAAGAACATGTAGCAGCTAAAATATACAATACGGACTGGACTGTTGCTAAAGCAGAATTTCAAGTCAATGACGAAATTGAACTAAGAGAATATTTTCCAAATGCTACCGTATTAAATAATGGACAGATTTTTATCACTTGGGCTTCAGGAGACACCTTACATACGACTAATGCCGTAGGTCAAGATAATGATGGTAGTATTCGTCATATAGCTGCAAAAATCCTAAATACTGACGGATCAACAGCTATATCAGAAATACAGATAAATGATGAAGTTGAAGAGCTACAAACTCATCCTAAAGCAGTAGTCTTAGACGATGGAAGAATTTTTATCACTTGGGCTTCTAAGGATATCAATCATTCCACAAATGCAGTAGGTCAAACGAATGATAATGATCATTACCATATCGCTGCAAAAATAATTAATCCGGACGGAACTGTTAATATCTCAGAATTTCAGGTCAATGATGAAGTGGAAAGTATTCAAGATTCTCCAATTCCGGCAATATTAAATAATGGACAGATTATCATTACTTGGGAAACAAAAGATTTTACGCACTCTACAAATAAAGTCGGTCAAGATAATGACGATAATAGTTATCATGTTGCCGCTAAAATTTACAACTCTGACGGTACAGTAGCCAAAGCGGAATTTCAGGTTAATGACAATGTATTTTCAGATCAGAAAGCTCCAAATTTAGTCGTTTTAGAAAATGGCAAAATTTTCATAACTTGGCAATCAAAAGACTATATCAATGATACAAGTCCAACACTATTTCCTAAAGATGGAGACAATTACCATATTGCAGCGAAGATTATCAATCCTGACGGTTCAACTTTTGTTGATGAATTTCAGGTTAATTATGAAATCGAATTATGGCAAACCGAGCCTGATGTTGTACTGCTTGCAAATGGTAATATTATGATTACCTGGTACTCAAAAGATAATTACCATAGTACTTCCGTTGCAGGTCAAACTTACGACAATGACGTCAATCATATTGCAGGTATAATTTTGAGTAAAGATGGTATCGCAGAGGAATTTCCGGCTTCTTATGCTACAACCAAACCAAATGTAGCTTTTAGCTCTCCATTACCATTCAGAACGACAGTCAATTCTTTCGACGCCTTACTATCAAATAATAATAAAGGGAATGTTAGATATCAAGTCTCCATTGATGGTGGCTCAAATTGGAAGTATCATGACGGTGCAAATTGGCAAAGTACTTCAAACAATGATGGCACAAACACCAATTCAGCCGTGGAAATTAATAATAATATAGCCAACTTAGCAAATAATGGAGGAAGTTTTAGTTGTAGAGCATTTTTAATATCCAACGGATCCCAAAAAGTAGAATTGGATCAGATAACAGTTGAGTATACATTGAGTTTTGATGTGTCCGGAATGGTTTGGTATGATGAAAATGCAAATGGTAATATGGACATAACAGAGATTACAGGTTTACGTGATGTAACGGTTAATTTATATAATGACAACAACCACAATGGAGTTTATGATATTGGAGAAACACTTTTCCAGCAGACTTCAACTGCACCCGACGGGTCTTACAAATTTGAAAAAGTTTTTGAAGGAGACTACACTATTGTTGTGGATGATTCCGACACAGCTTTAAATAATGATCCTAATAATGGTTCATTAACTTATGGTCTGACTACTTCCAAAGGAATCGCTATCAATGTTCTTGGTGCAGATATCCTTGACAAAAATTTTGGCTTTGACGATGCTAAAGTTACGCTTTCTATCGACAAAGAATCTATACCTGAAAATGGTGGAGTTGCGATTGTGCAAGTAGATATCAATCCAACCACAAATTTTGCTACTACTGTAAACATCGTAACTTCAGGAGTTGCTACTGATGCGACAGATTATGTAGATCAAAGTGACAATCTACAAGTCAATAATAAAGATATTGTGATATCTGCAAATAATGCTAATTCGACGCTAAATATTTTGGCAATTGATGATGCAATTGTTGAAGATGATGAATCTGTAATTGTTGATATAAACACTGTTAATAATGCTACTGAAGATGGTGTTCAAAGAGACTCAACAAAGATATTGGACGATGATGCTCACCCGAGTATTGAAGCGACGAAAACTTCAACTTTTACCGATAATTTGCCAATAGGAATTGGAACAGGTGATTTTGTGAATTATACTATTACTGTACAAAACACAGGAAATGTAGAGCTGTTTGATGTAAGTCTCTCTGATGATCTAAAAGACTATAATAATACGGGATTAACTTTGGATTCAGGTCCAACTTTCATTAATGCAGATGCAGGAAGTAACGAAGGTAACTTGCAAACCGGCGAAACAGCAACCTATATTGCTTCTTATACAATAACTCAATCCGATATTGATGCAAATGGAATAAGAAATAGTGCTACAGCAACTGGGAGAGACAATAGAAATATATGGGTAAGTGATATTAGTGACGATGGGGATGACCTTGATGGGAACACTACAGATGACCCAACGGAAGATCCGTTATTGGGTATTGAACTTGTTGATTTGTGCAATTGTGATGACCAATTAAATTATAGGGGTACAAACACATATTATTTTCACGAGCATGTTATTGTAAGAGGTTCAGAAGGCTTAGTCGTGACAGTAGATTTTACTACTTCCTCAAATATTTATGACGATAGTGAAAATATATTAGCCGGCAATCTTGTCTTAACAGAGACATCTCCAGGGGTATATGAATATGATTTTTGGGCAAAATACGCTGAACCTTATACTTTCGGGGCACAAGCTGATAATGATGCTACTGCACAAATAAGCAATGAATGCAATGCTGTTTGCAATGAGACATTTGCTAAAAACGATGTGAATATCACTCAGAAAAACATGCCTGTTTCAGGTAATGTATTGTCAAATGATACAGATCCGCAGGGAGATAATCAAATAGTAGAGACTACGGCTCTAATCAATCCTTCAAATGGGCTGTTGACACTTAACTCGGACGGTTCGTATACATATACTCCCAATAGCGGTTTTGTCGGTGTAGATGTGTTCAGATATAGAGTTTGTGATGATGCACCTATTAGCGTTTGTGATATAGCAGATGTGTACATTGAAGTATTTGACTTTGAAAATAAAAATAATAATCCGCCTGTAGGAGTTCCGGATTTTAGTCAAACATTGATAAATACTCCAACGTCTGGTAATGTATTGGTAAACGATAGTGATCCTGATTTTGATAATCTTACAGTTAATGCTATTCCTGTTATATCACAAAAAAATGGTAGCTTATCACTAAATTCTAATGGTACTTTCCAATATATGCCAAATACTGACTTTGTCGGATTAGATACTTTTTATTACCAATTGTGTGATGATGGTAATCCGGTATTATGCGATACAACCTTAGCTATTATAGAAGTTATTGATAACAAAGGAAACAATTCGACTTTTGCAAATGATGATGCTCTAATTATGATGCAAAATGAATCAGGAACAGGCAATGTATCAGATAATGATTTTGATCCTGAGGGCGATAATACAATGGTAAATTCAATCCCGATTGTAGCTCCTCTTCACGGCTCATTGACTCTCAATCAAGATGGTTCATATACATATACTCCTGTGCAAGACTTTTTCGGAAATGACCAATATGTCTATGAGGTATGTGATGAAGGAAATCCAACGGCATGTAGCATCGCTACTGTATATATATCTGTACTTGAAGAACCTTATGCTGTCATTGGAGATTATGTATGGCATGATATTGACGGGGATGGATTGCAAGACAATAACGAACCGGGAATTAACGGGGCAAAAGTGTATTTATATAATATCAATAGGACTATTGTGAAATCAACTACTACCGATTTTCAAGGAAAATATCAATTTGATGAAATTGAACCTGGAGAGTATTACCTCAAGTTTGATTTACCTACAAATTATACGGATGCAACTGATAGTAACATCAGTCCAAATGATGATATTGATAGTGATGTTGATGGAACGAACGGATATATGACTACTGATTATTTCTCAGTAGAAAAAAGAGATACTATCACCAATTTAGATGCGGGTTTTTATCACTGCGTTACTGTTGGTGATTTGGTATGGTTAGATTTTCATGAGAACAACATATATGACCCTGATGAAAATGGAATTAATGGTTTACAAGTTAAGCTTTACAGATATTTTAACAGCAGTTGGGTCTTGTGGGATATAAAATATACAGGAATTAATTCAAATAGTATATGTGGCGATGGGTATTATTCATTTTGTACTAATCCCGGAACTTATTACTTAGAATTTGTCACACCTCAACAAGGTATTGTCCCTGCGCAACCACATATTGGAAATGACCCTACCATAGATAGTGATATAACAAATTATCATGGTAAAGGAACTACTAATACCTTTGTTCTTAAATCCGGAACTACAGGAAATAATACAATTGATGCAGGTTATTATGATATGTCGACAATAACTAATAGTTTGGTATGGATTGATGACAACTTTAATGGAATAAGAGATGCTGAAGAATCAGGTTTGCCCAATACAGAAGTGGAAATATATAATGCTTATGGTGAATTGTATAGTACTACTATTACCGATGAAAATGGAGAATATAGTTTAGATTATTTGCAGGCAGAAGATTATTATCTCAAATTCAATACTCCTGATAACTACTCTTCATATTCTTTTACAATAAACAATCAAGGTAATGATGATTTTGATAGTGATGTAACCGGAGATTATGGTTATGGAACAACTGATTTATTTACGTTACAGCCAAAAGAAAACAAGGAGCATCAAGATGCCGGATTAGCAACAGGGACGCTTCCAATCAATTATCTTTCCGTAGGGGCTAAATGGGAAAAGGATAAAGTTGCAGTATATTGGACAACTGCAAATGAAGTAAATGTACAAAAATACATAGTACAAAAATCGTATAACAGCTCAAATAATTTCTCAGATATAAATGAAGTTAATGCAATAGGTAAATCATCAAACTCTTATAAAACATATGATACCGGAGAATTTGTAGAGGGAATATACTACTATAGAATTATTGAAGTTGATTATGATGGAAAAACAATAAACAGTAAAACGGTCGCCGTATTTATTGGAGGACAGACCGGAAATCATCTAATTGATGTTTACCCAAATCCTGCTAACGTTCAAACTTCATTAAATCTTAGTTTAGCTGCTGATTCAAAGGTTAAAATTGATCTTTTTGATTTGAATGGAAAAATAATTCAGGAAAATATAATTGATGATAATCTGCCATCAGGGTTTCATCATATTAATGTTGAAGTTAGCAATCTAAAACCTGCAACTTATTTCTTTAGAATAAAATCAAATAATAAGCTGCTATTTAAAAAATTGATTGTGCTCGGGAATTAGAAATACTTATTAGATTTTTGAATTGGGGTTTTTGCACACTTACAGGACGCATTAGTTTCAAATAAATTTGAAACCACCTAAGTTCAAAGCCTCGTAGAAGCGACATATTATTGCAAGGGACGTCAGTCCCTTGTGGTTCTCACTCCTTAATCCTCCTAAAGGGGAAATCAACCCACAACCTCGATTTTTGAAACAGTGCGGGTTGATGCATCTCCTTTAGGAGACCGGGAAACGAGTTTTGCCTAAAACAACAGTAGTTTTTTACCTGTCACATGACTTCCGTTTTTTAATTCTATCAAATAAATACCATTGACCAAATGATTCAAGCTAAGTGAAGTTTGTTTGCCTGTAATATATTTAGAAAGTAGCTGCCTTCCAGCAATGTCCTTCACCAGTATTTCACCGGAGAATTGCATTGGTAAAATAATATTAACCTCTCCGCTTGTTGGATTGGGGAACATTTGAAAATCAAAAGTTTCTTTTACTTCTGTAACAGCGGTTGAAAGAGGTTCCGGCACCAGCATATTCTCAGGTGCATTACTTAGATATGGAGGTATATTAAGAAAATAAAAAGCATCTACCCAAAATAGATCTTGAATTTCCCATACCGTGTCTCTATCCATGTCATTTGTTACTGGAATTTTCAAGAAACCCAATTCATCTACGCCGTGTTGGATGCCGTCTGTTTGCGAAGGGGCTTTGATATTGATATAAGCCCAGTCATAATGCAATAAAATGGTATCTACATCGGCAGGAACGTAAAAATACATGGGCGTCCAGTCGTTGAAACTCAATGGATGCTCTTCGGAGGCTTCCAAAACAAAACGATGGGGCGTATCGAAAATGGGGAAGTAGGTATTATAATCTCCATTATCAAACGCCATTTCATACAGTCCTTTTGTGAGCTGAAGATTGTTAATGTGATTGATCTGGTATTCTCCATTAAAATAGCTAATCTCTAATCTTTTATCAAATACGTAGGTAGCTGTTTCTGTATTTTTGACATACCCTTCACCTATTTCAGATTCCCAAGAGGGGCTATATACATTAGACTGTCGCATTTCGATGCTTAGGTTTTCATTGGTTTCTGCCAGGAAATACCAATTGGTTGTACCAAAAGGACCTGCGGACTTCGTTTGGTCGAATGGCTCAATTAGTGGTTCGATTAACGAAGGTGTCTTATCAGGATAAAGTGGTATGAGTTTTTTGGAATAACTTTTTAATAAACTTTCTTCGGGATATTTAATTAGATCCTGGGCGAGCATTTGTTGCATTTCATCGGTAGTAAAATCAGCCCCATTTACCATCCAAAGGGTGGGATGTGTATCCATTTTAAAAAAATTCCAACCATCCCATCGATCAAAATTTTCTATTAATCCATGCTCGAAAAGCAAACGCAGCTGAAATGCCCAAAATTGGATGACATGACGACGACGAATGCGATAGCCGTATTTCAATAAGGGTAACGCGGCATTTTGAACCATCAAAGTATCACTATTAGGTGTCGCGGCTCTTTCTGCCTCATAAAACTCGTGAAAAAGGATGCTGTAATGCACATAACTGTACATGTCTTCTACCCGCTTGTATTCCGGCGTTCCTTCATCGACCTGATTAAATGCCTGTTGGATAAGTTGTAGCCAGCGGTTGATTTTGATATAGGTATTTTCACTTCTTAATTGGGAAGGGTCGTGTTCCCAATTATCATATAGTTCCTTCATTGGTTCGGCAGCATTACCAAAAGCGGATTCTATCCAGTCATTATAGAGGCTATCGGCATTGGCATGGATGTCCCACAACAATTTGCGGGCAACGTAATAGGACGGACCGCCACGCATCCAGTTGGCCTGAGATTCCGCGCTATAAGAACGGGCATTCCATTCGTTATAAATGAAAGGGAAATGTTTTTTGATGTATTCAAGGGTAACGGTCGGTTGTCCAAGGGGCAGTCCCATGTCCCATTGATATTCGCCAAGGTAATCCCGAACACCGAAATGTTGCAATCCGGCATTATTCCACCCTTGGACAATTTCATTAAAACTCAAATTTGAGCTATTGAAAGCCAAGGCAATTTGTGCATAAATATTGGGGGAAATGGTCGTGTTTTCGGGCGGGAGCAAATGAGAAGGATACATATAAATGGCCGACCATGCCCCGGGAATTGCGTTTGCTACACCAGCTGCTACATAATTGGCAATATGGAGTGCCTGATCGGTACCATTGCCCAAAGCCAAGGCATCCGGATGATAGGAAATTTGAGAACCGTCCTGTGGATCAATGGAAATGAGAAACTCTTTCGGGTTTTCCACTTTATATTGGTTGAGCCAGTCAATCCGGTTTTCCAACATCAATTGAGCTAAATTCAGATTACTGTATTCCAACGAAATACCATCACCTCCAGCGCCATTGTCCAAATAATCCTGCCAAGTATATAAAGTACCATCTTTTTTTGTAGCAAAATATTCAGGATGCGCCTGAAATTCATCCGGATCTGCTGCCATATCATCCTGATAAGTATGTCCTACGGCAAAAGTACTTGGATAATCCATCCCTTGAGTATTGGCAATACTACCTTGCTGTGTGGCTCTAAAAAAATGTTCCCTATCTCGTGCATTTTTTGACAAAACTTCTTCAAATCCATCCCCATCTCCATTCGCATACCATATATCGCGGGAAATAAAATCCGGTTCATCGAATTTTTTATGCGTAAATGCCCAATTTGGATTATTGGGAATAATCGTCCATGCTGGTGATGGGGTCAGAAATTTGCAGCCGAGTTGTTTGACAAAATCAAAAATGCCGTGCTGTACGCCTATTCGTTCATTGCCAATAATAAGCACTCGACTGGTATTGACATCACTTAAAAACGCTTCGCTGTTCATGCCGGCGAGGGTCTCCTTATCGCTATCCGATAACACTTGAGTATTTTCACTAATAGCCAATAATATACCTGTATCATCATATCCGCTTGTCGCAATCGTGTAGGTATTACCTTCAATTTGTTGCAAATAATCGGCTAACTCTTCCGCTAAATTGACCATATTGGTATCGTTGGCAGGCTGGATGTAGATGGTTTTATTCGCGAGTTGAGCATGGCTTTCTATTGTAAAAACAGTCAGTAAAAAGAGCGTGATAAATATTTTTAATTTTTTCATTTCATCATTGTTTTTATGATTAAGAATAATTGTTTTTCTTACCTTTCTAATACTACTTTTTTATTCATAATTTCCCCATTTGATATAAAAGTAATGAGGTAAACTCCATTTGGTAGATGACTTAAGTCGATATTTGTCTCTTGTTTCCTAATTCTTGTTTTTTGCAATACTTGTTTGCCATTGGCATTATATAGCATTACTTCCCCGGTTGTGTTTTTCGGCAAAACAATATGCACTATTCCAATTGAGGGATTAGGAGAAATTTGCATATCAATTGATTCAATATAGACTGAGGCTATGTTGGAATAAGAAAAGGAGTCATCATAGTCGTATTGTTTGAGGCGGTAATACCGTGTTCCGATTCCCGGGTTTGTATCAACCAATCTATAGATACCCGAGGCATTTCCTTTACTTCCCACTTTACCAATATTTACCCACAAGTTCTCATCGCTTAAACACTGTACGATGAAATAATCATTATTTACTTCTGTAGCAGTCGCCCATTTTAAAATCACTCTGTCCTCCTTCTGGAATGCCTGCAAAGGAGAGAGGTACTCGACCGCCAGAGGATTCTAATACTCATAAGCACCAATATCAGGTGACCCAACAATAGCATTGCCTGCATAATCGGCACTTAAACCCACATTTATTCCAACATTAATGGCTGGAGAATTAGCAGTTAACCTAAAATCTTCTGGTTCGGAAAACGTGCCTGTTCCATTTTCGAATAAGGGCGATCCTATACTACTATTTGGATCAAAAGTGCAGCTGTCCATAACTAATACCTTCCATTGGGCAAAAGTTCGTTCATTAATAAAGTCAGGAACGTAAACCCAATAGAATTTTGTGCCATCAGGATTAAATAAATTGTAATCCGATAAAAATGAGATGGTATCCGCGCCACTGTACCATAAGATGTGCTTATTGGCAGGATTGACAGAAATATTATTTTTAAAATCAACTCTTGCCCCTTTTCGATCATAATTACGACCCGATACAAAACTGTTTTCACAGTTGTAAATCGTGTTATTATAACAATCCTGCATATCCTCAAACTGCAAGCGTATTCCTGCCTTACAATTGACCACTATATTATAATAAACTTGATTGCCGGATTTATCAGAAAAAGAGTTGTTATTGCACTGAGTCGCAATACCATATCCGGTAGCGCTTCCATCGGGATCACAGTCTTTAATGAAATTATATCGGATAATTGTATTGGTGAGCCGTTGATTGGTGTAAGCATAAATGAGTGGACCACTTCCGCACCTTTCTATATAATTATTTTCAATAATCCAATCCGTGCCTCCTTGCATTCCAACAGCGTGTTCATCAGAATTTTGGTGCTCAGGGCGATCTCCTAAATCGTGAAAATGATTTCCTTTTATCAGAATATGCTTGGCGCCTCCATCATTGGTATTGTCTATACCATAGACTCCATCCGAACACCATCCAATGTCACAATTGACAATCTCATTATTATCCTGTCCCTTCCAAAAGCTAACCGCCCTACCAGGACTCCATGCCCATATACATCCCTCCCATTTTATATGGGTATAGGGCAGATTAGAAGTCACTCCCATTCCATACATTTGTAGATTTTTAAACACAATGTTATGCAAAGGCGAAAAAGTATTGATGTAATTATCAAAATCAAAAGTATAACCAAAGGAAGGGGAGTAAATTCTATGGGTCGGATTTCCGCCATCCGTCAAATGAACGTAAAGCGAATCATAAGCATAACTTGGACTATATGTACTGCCTGGTGTATTTATTAATTCTGTCATACTATTTACGGCATTCAAAATAATAGGATTATCTGGCTCAGTAGATTCAATATCCTGAAAATACCAATTCCAGCGGTAATAGGCATGTAAATAAATGCTCCAAACATTATTCCCCCTATCCACCCATTGCTCAAAATCCATTCTTTCATGTCCCCAAATCACTCCCTCATCTCCTGGATAATCACCCCTGACAACTAGCCTGGCAGCAGGTGATTGTCCCGATTTAATTCCAATTTTCCCCTGAAGAGCAATAGGATTATTGAAAGTTGTATCATGAAAAACATGCCTGCCGCAAATATAAATTTGATCGGTAGCTCCAATGGTTCCATCCTGAAATTTTTCATTGAGCGTCTCCAGTCCATTCCAAGCATCATTATAGGAGGTGCCGTCTTCTAAACCGTATGTTTGTCCGGAGAATGCCGGTCGGACATACCAAGTATTTTGGGCAGACAGCTGAATTGTAATAAATATAAAAGCAAATAAAATGACTGTTCTCATATTTTATAATTTAAAAAGACTAAATAGTGTCTGTCCATAAAGTTATTAATATTCAATATTTTTAACAAATCCCAACAAGTGTTTAAAAATGAAGAAAGACATTTTATCTATCTATCCTTATCCTAGTACACGGGTATTTCCTGTTTGGGTGAACGGATGTTTTTATCTTTGTAAAATAAATTTTTCAGTAATGGTGTTCTTAGCTGTTCGCCAACTAACCAAATAAATCCCATTAGGCAATGTGTTTAAATCAATATCTGCTTTCGCCGAATTTATGTTTTGTCGAAAAATAGGTTTGCCTGTAATATCCGATATTACAACAACACCCTGCCTGTTTTTCGGAAAAACAAGATGGACAGTTCCACTTGTCGGATTGGGATAAACTTTAAAATCCATTTTATCATTATAAACAGTAGTTGTAGCCGTAGTCGATCTGTTTACCGTCAATAAATTATCCACATGGGTGCTCAAAAACGGTGGCACATTCAGCAAGGCAATATCCGAGGCCGTAACGTGCTCAAATGACCAAATGCCAAAATCACCATTGACGGGAATTTTTAATATGCCACATTGATCTTCTGAATATTCCTGTTGTTCCGCCCAGCTTGGTGCTTTGATGGAAAGGAAGGTTTTATACGCTATTTTCAAAGTGTCCGTTCCTTCGGGTACTAGAAAATATAAGGGCGTAAAATAAGTGGACTCCAAAGGATGTTTTTCAGAGGCTTCCACCACAAATTTATAAGGTGCATTAAAGACAGGATTGAAAGGGTCATTTTGATAACTTATCAATAACAGACGATAAATACCCGCTGCTGGAACGGGAATATCCAAACTATCTATGGCTACTTCGTCAAAGCCTGAAGCGATATTGGAAAAAATAGTATCTCCCGCTTCATTTTGCAAAACAGCCCCTTGAAGTGGTACGCCCGTTGATTTAAAATTGACTTTTAAGGCTCCCGGTTCGTCTATTTTTATATGCCAGACTGATTTACCGGTGCAGCCATAAAAATCATCTACGCCCTCCCAAAGAACCGGTGCATTATCGTTATAAGGAAATAAGCTTTCTGTATATTCAAAAAGCGATTCATGATCATTAAACTGCTGGTGGTCGGCATTAATCAAAGCCCTGATTTCTGCCGAAGAATAATCATCGCTGTTTTCCTGCCAAATACAATTCCCCTGCAACATATTGACAATATTCCACTCCCATGCTTCCTCAAAACTAGGGTCGGTGGCGGCTTCTTCTGTGTACCATCCTTCGGGTAACACCTCATCTAAAATGCCACTCGTATAATCCCAAAAAGGATAAAAGGAAACCATCTCCCGCATTCGAATTCTCCAGGCGAATTTATAAAGATTTCCCACTTTTTCTTTGACCTCCGTTGTATCGCCAGCGCCTCCACAATTGCTGATCGTAGCCTCATAATACAAAGCTGTGAGGTGTAAATATGCGGCCATATCATCCAGTCGCTTTTGGATCGGAGCGGGTTCGCTTTGAGCGGCGACGAAAGCCTCGTTCATCTTATCCAGCCATCTCCCGACGTTTATCGCCGTTAAAGCTGCTCCTTCATCTGTTTCCCACAAATCGAATAATGCTCGCATCTGTGGAGCAGCAGCCCCAAATGCCACATTGAAATATTCGCTGTAAATCTGCTCTGCGTCGGCATTGGCATCCCAATACAATTTTCGCATCAGGTAGGTAGGCGCCCCCATTCGACCATAATACGAACTGGACTCCACCGACATACCCGTAATGCCCCAATCATTATAAAAATGGGGAATGGCTTTGCTGATATAATCAAAAGTCAACTTCCCATCTGCTGGCATGGCGGCTGTCCATTGCATTTCAGCGGCATATTCGTAAATGGAAATGTTTTGTAACCCATGATCTCGCCAGCCTTGAATGATATCATTATAACTCATCCCACTTTCATTGAAAGCCAGTGCCATTTGTGCAAAAATATTATCTTCGGCAACCACATTCAAAGGTGGGGCTAAATGATTGGCGTATAAACTAATGGCAACGATCGCCTCTGGATGTATGGCTTTTAAACGCTTGGCAACCCAATTGGCAAGGTATAAAACCTGGTCACTTTTATTTCCCAATGCCAGACTTTCAGGGCTATATGATTGTCCTGAACCATCCTGCGGTTCCATGGAGACCATGACATTGAACGGGTCGAGGGCTACTTGTTGTTCATATTGTTCGAGACGCAATTTTAGGAGAAAATTAGCGAGAGTAGTGTCGCTGTATTCATAGGAATAAGCTACTCCCCATTGAATATCGGCCGGTGTCCAGCGAGTACCGTCTTCTTTCATGCCAAACCACTCGGGATGTACCGCAAAACTATCAGCATAAATGATATGCAAGTCGGTAAAAGAATGGTCAATCCGAATGGGAGCCACACCTCCCTGTCTCGTGGAATTAAAAAAGCGATGATGGTCTTCGGCAATTTCCGTCAAAGAATTATCAGGAGCATAGCCTTCGCCTTGGTAATTGGAATACCATATATCCCGCCAAGTAAAGTCGGGGTCGTTGAACGTCTTGACTGAAAGGCTCCATATTTCATTTTCAGGAATGACCGTCCAGTCGGATGAAGGTGCAAGAAAGCGGCATCCGATACGCTCCAAAAAATCATACATTCCCTGTTGGACGGCTAGTGCCGTGCGTCCACAGATAATAACACGGGAAGCATTAGCGTCAAGCAAATAACCTTCAAAATTGAGCGCATCTAGGGTGATTTTGTCGCTTACCGCAATGATATTGCTCGAATCAGCAATGGCGAGGACGATACCGATGCCACTAAAACTGTTAGTGGATATAGTGTGGGTGGCTCCGTCAATTTTCTCCAAGTATGACTTTAAATCATTAGCGAGTTGTTGGAGTTTGGGGCTATTTTGGGGTTCAAGATAGATGGTTTTATCCGAGAGTTGCCCATATACTTGACTCCAAATAATAAGAAATATTAAACTAACAATTAAGCGATATTTTCCATTTTTCATTTTATAAAGATTTAGCCTATACATAATATTATTGCTTTTAATATGCAAATTTGTGTTTTTTATTAGCCAAAATAGCATGATTAAATATTTTCATGTAAACAATCCTGCTTAATACCTAATAATTTTAAAAAAGTCTTCTTAACGCGCAATTATAAATCGTTTGCTGTTTTCATTAATACTTAAAAAATACTGCCCGCTTTTTAATTCTTTTATATCAATTTGAATGTGTTTTTTCTCTATAAGATTATTAATGTTCCTTTCAAATACTGTTCTACCCAATACATCCACCACGACAATATGTAGTTTTCTTGGCTCTTGTGTTTCAACATTAATATTAACAAAACCAGAAGCAGGATTTGGGTATATTTCCCATGAACTGTTATTGGTCGAATTTGTAATTCTATTTGTTCTTGTATTGAAGGTCGAATTGATATTTACGGTATAATCTTCTACTTCACCATATTCTATTTCTCCGCATGAATTGGGCAATTCTTCATACGACATTGACACTCTCATTCGGGTATTTCCATTAATTGCCGAACTGGAAATATTAAAAGATCCTCTTACCGTGCTGTTACTTGCATGCAGAGATGAATATACTAATTCTTCTGCATCATCAAAATCACCATCCATATTATAATCAATCCAAATTCTCCAATTTTCTTTATATGCATCTTCGTTAAATCCCGGAGTTAATTCAAAATGTATTAGTTCTCCTCTATTAAATTCAATTGCTGAATTTGTGTAATCACCATAGCCCCAATTGTTGCTACTTATATTGGAAAATGCATTAAATTTCACTTCATTTATCCATTCATACCACGCTTCTAAGCCAGTTGAATTGCAATAAACGATGGAGTCACATTCGTTAGTCGGATCGAAAGGACAGGGGTCTTCCTCGTCAGGAATTCCATCACCATCCGTATCTACAACTCCACTTCCACAATCATTCAAATAATCCAATAAAACCTGGTATTTTGGCGCTATTACTTTATATGGTGCTGTCTGTGAAAATTGATTTTCAAGTGAACCCCAAGAGCCATACGGTCCATTCTTGGGCGAAACCAATACGTGATGTATAAATAATATTTCATCCTCGCTTAGGGTCTTTAGTGAATCAAACAATTCCACATAAGCAGCATACATCTGAACATCTGTTTGTGCATCTATCAATACCTGATTGTAAGCTTGTTCGGTTCCAAATGGATCAGGAGTGAAATGCTGCCCCCCTTCGTAAATCAATATTTTTTTATTCTTTGATTTTGCTAAAGAGGCATACTCTTTTAATGGATTGAAAAAATTGTTGTCCGGGCCAAAAGAAGCGTTATGAGAATTTGAAAAGACATCGGAAACGGTAGAATTCCCTGTAAGTAAATCCGCTTCAATCGGTAAATAAGCAGCAACGGATATCGCATCAACAAATTGGTCAGTACCTTCAAGTTCCATCTGTTCAAACTGACGATTGCCAATATCAAACCACCCTCCCTGTGTCGCCAAAACCCGTGTAACTCTATCCGGGCTATCACCAAAAGCATTTGTCCATGTCTCCAATGCCCATCCTATTTTAGACACTGTTCTCTCAGGCCACGGCAATGACTGATTGCCTATACTATCAAGATAAGAAGTTTGCTCAAACATCCAATTCCAGGTTTCATTTGAATACTCAATATATATCTTAAGATTTGGATTAAGATGAGATTTGAAGAAATTTGCCAGCTCAATAATATAATTTTCATCTGCTAAATGGGGAATATTTATCCAGGCGTTTGATTGAGTTTCATTGCACAATTGAATCATCTGTTCATAAGGAACTCCATTGCTCTCGTCTGAACCAAAAGTATAATAATCGGGCAAGGTTCTATCACTCCATTTGCTCTCAGTAGAGCCATTAATACGCCCAAATTCCATAAATCTAATTGTCTTAAATGGGGCTAATTTATCTATCCAGGATGAACACCAGGGTTGAGTTTGATATGTATCTTCTGTTCCTGGCAAAAGAACCCTGATATTTCGAATATGGTTTCCAAGAGTAGATGCTTTTATAAATAATTCGAGATAATCTTCAGTAGGAGAAAAGCTAAATTCTATTCTTCCGGGTATCTGTGAAATAACCGAAGTAACTCCTCCACCCGAAATCTCCATTTCGCCTTCTCCGTCATACAAAATCACGTAATTACCTTCCGGAAGAGAAGTAGCTGCCGCCCATAATGTAAATACACCCTGTTCTGTTTCAGCATTTGCGTGATTGATATTGACAGGCAATTCAAGAGGATAGCCGTTTTCATCCAATGGTATATAATTCAATAATTCAGTATCCCACAAGTTTTCTCCATTTTCAACATAACTTACATTACGTGTATGCCATTTATCTGCATTTTTCATAATATTAACAAAGGGATATGAAGTACCGTAATATTGGGGGGGAAAGATCTGCATCCCCATTTTCAGACAAGCTGTATTTGTTTGTGAGAAAATTGAATTTCCTAATAGAAAAAACGCTATTAAAATCACTAATTTTTTCATTATTTATTTTTTTTCATTATTTAATAATTAATTTGCCTCTGATACGGATAGATATTATTGTACCCTACTTGAAAAGAAAATATTTTTTTGTATTTTGCATTTTATTATTAAAATATAGCTTTTGTCAGTAAAAAAAATCATAGATATATGCGTTGAGACAGTGTATAAAGCATTGTTTTACAAATATGCACGTAATATCAGAAACTATATTTTATCAAAATCCGGAGATATGGCTATGGCAGAAGATATAGTGCAGGATGTTTTTCTAAAGCTATGGAAAAAATGTGCTGAGATACGGTTTGAAACGGTAAAATCATATCTTTACAGAGCTGCTGAAAACCAACTTACTGATCATTATCGTCATCAAAAAATTGTACTTATTCACAGACAAAAGCAAAATCTAAATAAAATAACCAATGAGTCTCCTTTACATAAATTGGAAGAAAAAGAATTTAAAAATATAATTGAAAATATAATTGAAATATTACCTGAAAACAGTAGGATTGTCTTCTTGATGAGTAGAATTGAAAACATGACTTATAGAGAAATTGCGGAAAGATTGGAGTTGAGTCAAAAAGCCGTTGAAAAAAGAATGGGTATAGCTTTGGAAATACTCAGGAAGAAAATATCCTTGTATATTAAATAATTTTTTGCAACCGGTAGGGTAATTATTAATTAGTACGTATTAAAAAAAATGGCAGAAACTGACATACATATTTTATTAGCAAAATGGCTTGAAGGAACGATTTCCATTGAAGAGCGCAAAATATTGGAAAAACAAGGTGATTTGACTGATCTTGAAGCATCTTTATCGAGATTAAAAGATTATGACTTCGAATCTATGGATGTAGAAAAGTTGTGGAATAAGTTGTCAGATAAACGTAATAAGAATAAACCAAAACAAAAATCTGTTTTCCCGGTTTGGATAAGCATTGCTGCTTCTATTTTATTGATTTTCGGAGCATTTTGGTGGTGGAATAATCAGGGAGTAGTAGTTATTGCTCAAAATGGCGAAAGAAAAAACATCATTCTGCCGAATAAATCCAATGTAGTACTTAATTCAGGTTCAAAACTTAAATATTTTGAAGATAATTGGGATAAAGAAAGGAAGATGGAATTGGAAGGTGAGGCATTTTTCAAAGTAACAAAAGGTGTTTTATTTGAGGTAAAGACTAAAAAGGGAATAATTAGAGTTTTAGGTACACAATTTAATGTTTACGCCAGAAAAAATACATTAACGGTAGTTTGTTACCGTGGGAAAGTAGAGGTTGAGTCAGAACAAATAAAATTAAATAAAATATTGGAAAGGGGACAGGGCCTTATTATCAAAAACGGGAATAGCTCCCCTATTGAAGAAATGATAAATGAGCCGTTATGGTTAAGTGGCGTTTACGTTTTCTACAAAGAAAGTTTAAAAAATGTATTTAACGAATTTGAACGCCAATTCGATGTAAAATTACAAATTAATAATGTAGATTTGCAACGAAAGTTTACAGGCGATTTTAAAAATGATAACATTGAAAATGCTTTAAAAAAAATATGCGGAGCAATGAATTTGAATTATACCTTTCTGCCGGATAATAAGACAATAAGGATATACTAAGCCACAACAGATATAGACACCCCAACTATTTGTCACTAACAGATTATTATTATTGAAAAGATGACAGGAAGTAAAACACATCCTGAAATTGCGATAAATTCATTTTTAAATTTAATTTTGTAAATGAATAATCTTCAATACCGGATGAAATTTTCTGTTAAAAATACAATTTTACTAGGCATTGTTTTTACAATTATAATAACATTTAATTGTCAAGGACTATTTGCTCAGTCCGATTCTAAATGTATTTATGATAATACCCCATTGGAAATCGTCCTGAAAGAGTGGGGAGAAAAAAACAAAATCTCATTTTCTTATGATTATGATTTGATAAAAGGTAATAGTATTTCAGGGGATTTTTCAAATCTATCAATTGAAAGTATGCTGATAAAATTATTGAGAGGTACACGATTGGAATTTGAACAGATCTCTCCAAAGAACTATATCTTAAAAAGAAGGACAGATAATGGTTATGACGCTTTTAAGACAACTATTTGCGGTTTGATATTAGACAAAAACTCATCTGCTCTTCCTTATACCAATATAGTTCTTAAAGGTACAAAAATAGGTACAACATCGGATTTAAACGGAAATTTCTCTCTCAATGCACCTTTGGTAAAACACGACACAGTTATATTCAGTTATCTCGGATACAAAACAAAGTATATTGATATTCAAGATTTGAAAGCAACGCCATGCAGAAAGATAATTCTCAATCTTGATGTTCAAAATATGAACGAAATTATTATTACAGACAGACTGTTTTATGACGTTGAAAACAATACTTTTCTATCTACGGAAAACGTAAGTTCCACTACTTTTGAGATGGAAGATATCCAACAAATTGCCGGCTTGGTACAAAAGGATGTTTTTCAAATCGTACAATTACTTCCGGGTATAAATTCAACCGATGAATCTTCCTCCCAAATACATATAAGAGGTGGAAATACCGGACAAACACTTATACTTTATGACAATATTCCTATGTATCACAATGGCCATTTTTTTGGAAAAATATCTTCAATTAATCCTAATGCAATTGAAAAAGTACAGATTTCCAAGGAAGGATATTCGTCTTCGTATGGGAGCAGAGTATCCGGAGTTATCGATATTGAAGGAAAAAATAGTATCCCGGAATATAAGTCTGTAGTTCTTGAAGGTAGCCTTTTGTCAGGAGATATAAATTTTGAGATGCCATTTCTTAAAAACAAAATGGCTGTTTTTATCAATTATAGGCATTCGTTTACAGAGTACTTAAATTCACCTTCCTATAAACGAAATTTCAATCAGATATTTCAAAATTCCATTATTTCAGAAGACAATGAATATATTAAAAATTCCGGAATAGATTCAATTACCGATAATACACCCGTAACATCTTTTTACGATTGGAATAGCAAGATTCTTTGGCAACCGGATTCACAAAATAATGTGTCGTTTAGCAGCATTATGATTAAGGACAAATTAGATTATATTTATGATCAAAAGGATTCGTACTATGAGGAAAGCACATTAAATATACAAAATAATGGAGTGAATTTGAACTGGAATCATATTTGGTCTGACGTATTTGATTCTGATTTAGGACTTTCTATTTCAAAGTATAAAAATAAATTTTCATACAAAGACAATTTTCATGTTGATTCCGCTAAAACCTTGTACAAAAACGCTAACTTTTTAAATGACTATTCATTTTATATTTCAAATCACTTAAAAAAAGATAATCAATATTTTTCATTCGGGTATCAGTTCAATAGTATTACCGAGGTAGCCAAAGTGTTTAAAAAAGATGAAAATCAAACAGATTTTAGTTTTGATGACGATATCAATGGGATAACAAACACGTTATTTACCGATTATAGATTGGATTTGGATAGAATTGATTTTAACTTTGGATTAAGACTCAATCACTACAATCTCACAAACAATATATACTTTGAACCGCGATTTATAGTGAAAGTATATCCCATAAAGATTTTTTCATTTAAACTTGCAGGTGGTATATATCACCAAACTATTAACCAGATTGTAGAATTTAATAAACTAAATGCAGAAGATAATCTCTGGCTATTATCTCGTAGCAAAGGCAGTAGAGATTTGTATTCTGCCGTAAAAAACACACAATATTCAATGGGATTCGCTCTGAAAATGTTATCATGGAATATTGATTTGACATTTTACGATAGATATTATAAAGGCATTACGTCAAGAACATTAAGATTCGATACAAAAGACTTTCCAAATTATTCCGGAAATATGTCATCTTCGGGATTGGAGTTGAGTATTCAGAAAAAAAACAAATACTTTTATACATTTCTTGGTTATACCTTTAACAGGGTAAAATACGAATTTGAGTACCCGGAATATCCCGTTTCTCCTTCCTACAACCAAAAACATCAGTTGGATATTTTACTAGGAGTGATTTTTAAAAACTTCACACTATCCACGGCAATAAAATTTGGTTCAGGTTTGCCATACACGGCTGTAGATAGTATTGGAATGGATTTGTCTGATCCCAATAATCCGGGATACTGGATAGAATACCAAAGTTTCAATAACAAAAACCTGATTCCGTATTACAGAATAGATTTGGGGCTTTCGTGGAAATTTACTTTTAAATGGTTAAGAGGTAAAATAACGGTTTCTGCCATCAACATTATGAACCGGAAAAATTATTTGCAACGAAATTATACACTAAAATTCCTAAATGATGTTGATACTCCATTTATAGTAAAGACAGACAGGATAGGTTTACCATTTTTTCCGGATATAGGACTGAGAATGTTATTTTAAATAAAAAATTGCGTAAAAAATATATTCCCACAGTTGAAGAAATAACATAAGATATAAAGAGAAATATGAAGTAGATCTTTTTACGGACAAACACTAAAACCTGTAAATCTATGATAAAATACAGTTATTAGAGAAAAAAATCATATCTTTGTATATGAAATACTCGGTGTCTTGATTAAGAGCATTATTCTTGATTGAGATGAAAAGGGAATCCGGTGCAAATCCGGAGCTATACCCGTAGCTGTAAGTTCTGTTTAGTTTTTGAATCAATAGTCACTATTCTATACGAATGGGAAGGCTTCAAAGACAAGAACAAGCCAGAAGACCTGCCAAGTTTATTGTTCGGGTTAAACACAAAAAAATGACTTGTTTTAGATTGAGCTTCATAATGTTGTTTATATTTCTAAGTTGCACTTTTTGGGCTCAGGTTTTAGACACCAATATCGTATTAAGTCCAGTTAAAATAACTGCAAATAAGGAAATTTTTCTTGTAGGCAGTAAACTGGAAAAGCTAGATACGCTACAATTAAAAAGCATTTCTTCAGGCAGTTTAAATGATGCTATCAAAAACTATTTGCCGATATACGTAAAAAGCAATGCGGGGGGACTTTCAACCATACGATTTCGTGGTACCAGCGCTGAACATACCGCAATATTATTTAACGGTATTAATATTAATTCACTTACCTTGGGTCAGTCCAATATATCTTCGATTCCTTTATTTATTTTTGACAAGCTCAAAATTCAATACGGGAGTTCAGCATCACTTTACGGTTCTGATGCTATTGGTGGAAGTATCCAATTGGAGAATACTCCACGATGGGATAAGGGTATTTCGCTCGGTCTGGAACAATATTTTGGCAGTTTCGGTTCACTTTTTTCAGGGGTAAAAGCGGGTTATAGCGATAAAAAACGGATATTTCACCTAAAAATATATCGCAATTTGATAGATAATGACTTTCCATTTATTAATACTGCTGTAAAAGATTTTGATTCGAATAAATTCGTAAAAGATACCACTAAAAATTCTTCACAAAAGAGTTTTGGTTTTTTGGAAGAAATGTATTACAAGTATTCAGACAAGCTTTTCTTTTATTCAAAAATATGGTACGATAACAATTGTAGACAAATTCAACCCAATATGTCTGCCAATTATTATGGGGGGGATAATGCAAAAATTGAAAATAAACATTTGCGAGCGATTTCCGGTTTTAAATATTACAAAGGAATGGGAAAATTCACAATGGATTTTGGATATGTATATGATTATCAGAAATACAATCAGAATAAAAACCAAATTATTTCCACCACATCATTTATCACAAACCTAAATTATTACTATACTAAACTATGGGGAGGCATATTAAATATTGGTATGCTGTACAAGTATATAAAACCCGATGTTTACGCCTATAAAAACGATATAAAGGAAGATAGAATTGATGTATTTGGTTCATACAAAAAGATGGTTATTCCGGGTTTTGAAGCGATTATAAACTTAAGAGAATCCATTGTCGTAGACTATAAAAAAAATCATGCCCCTTCAGTAGGATTAAATTATGTTATGAATCTCAATAAAAGCAGAAAACTTATTCTGAAAACATCTGTTTCGAAAAGTTACAAGATACCAACATTTAATCAGAGATTTTGGTATCCGAACGGAAACACTAATATCTTGCCTGAAACCGGTTTTAACTATGAATTTGGAGCAAACCTACTCTCGAAGTTTGTATTTGGAAATTTCAATTTTAGTATTAATGCCTATCAAATGATTGTTGATAATTGGATACAATGGATTAATTTGGATACCTGGAGACCTGTCAACTTGAAACAAGTAAAAAATAGTGGTATAGAAATAAGTCTTAACACAAAATGGTCAATAAATAAATTCGATTATCAAACAGGATTTAATTATAGTTTTACTAGAGCAAAGGAAGTTAAATCTTATCAAAATATTAATAGCTCAATTGGTAAGCAGCTAATTTATACTCCGGTAAATATCGCCAAATTTTTCAGTAGCATTAAGTTTGAGTCTTGGATCATTCAAACAAACATTGCATATACCGGTGATAGATATACAGAGACATACAAGGTATTGAACAGATATTGGCTTTGGAACATACATTTGGATAAAAATATCTTAATGAGTAATCACGCTATTAATATTGGTGTAAGCATTAATAATATCCTTAATAAAACATATCAAAACTGGGAATATTATGCTATGCCGGGACGAAATTTTAAATTCAATTTAAAATATAATTTCAATGAAGAAGAATAGAATATTTTTTCAGATTTTAGCTGTTTTAACGGTAACAGTATCATTTTTTGCTTGTTTTAATGATTTTGACGAAAAAGGAAAAGATCATATCCCAATTGAAGGAGATGCTATATATTATATCATTAATTATGGCAACTATGGGGGGACAAAGAGCGAAATAAGTACTTTTAATCCTTATAGTAAAAAAATAACAAATACAGCATACAAAAATGCTAATGACATAGAACTAAATTCCAATGTACAATCAGCTACAATTTTTCAAGGCAAAATGTATTTAATGTCCAATAATGGTGATAAAATTGATGTTTTGGATGCAAAGACACTCAAAGTAGTATCAAACCCAATATTTGAGAATATCACAAAACCAAGGTATTTTGTAGCCAAGGATTCCAATACGGCTTATATCTCTTGTTGGGGTGAAGTAAATGACTGGACAAAACTAGAACACTCGTATATAGCCAAACTGAATTTAAAAACTAAAACAGTAAAAAAAATACCATTGACCGCAGGTCCGGAAGGCATTATTATTATCAAAAACAAATTATATATAGCATTGTCAGCAATCAATAAAATTGCTGTAATGGATTTGGACACGGAAGTATTTTCTTTTATTGATGTACCGGCGATTGCTCAACATTTTGTCAAAACCTATAATAGTAAATTATACGCCTCTATAGTTAGCAAATACACTACCCCATTTTCCAAAGATTCTTTGGGGATAGTTGAAATAGATACCAAGACCCAAAACATAATTGATAAAATACAAGTACCAGGTATCAGTAACAATGGAGAAATTTCGTTAGAAGGTAACGATTTGTATTTGATCGCAAGAGAGCAATATCCGGGCACAAAATCAGAAATATACAAAATCAATACCGAAACAAATGATATATCAGCATCACCGGTAATAACCGGTAATAGTTTTACGGATATAGCCGTTGATAGAGTAGTAGGTAGCATATTTGTATTGAAGTCTCCAAGTGCTACAGAAACCGGAAAAATCCTCTCTTTCAACATACTTAACAATACGTTTCAATCCGAAACAGAAACAGGTATATATCCACAACAGATAGTCAGGCAAGAGTGATTAACCGTATATTAATCACTCTTTAACAAACTTTATTAGATAGGTCTTCCTCACAATATTTATAACATCCCATACTATAGAATGTGGCTTGTGCCTATATTAACACCATCACAATCATAATCATCATAAGAAACATCTACTGTATTACAAACACCCACTAGAGCATTTCATCTACTATTTCTACATCACCTGTAAATGAATCTTCAAAACTAATATTTATTTTTTGTTTTGAATGATTCGGGTAGATTTTAACTTTTGTCTTGATAAATGACTGAAAGGTCTCGGAGAGAATCGAGTGAGTAAATCTCACAGTGCCAAATCATGACACATTGATGCTGCTGGTATTTGCTTGGATTCACGTTAATCATTTTTTCAAATTTAAACTCTTTGGAAGGATATTAAAATAGCTCACTGTAAATCATTTTTCGACATTTGCAGGTAGGACTTGAAAGCATGCGATAGCATGACTTCAAAGCCGGTTTAAAACAGATTCACTTCGTTCGTAGATTAGTCTGTATTTTGAAACTTTAAGATTTGAAAAATTTTTTTAATCTGTCATTAGAGGTACTTGATCTTAAGTGCTTTATATCAATCTGCTTTTTCGATTCAACCGGTTTATATATTTTAATTGTTTTAGTCATTCACAATTCTCAATTATTTGTCTTATGTTCAAGCTGTTATTAAAATTATTGTTTTTAGAAGTCAGTTGTTCCGATATGGTCGGAAGTGAAGTAATATAATATCTGTGAATATCCACAGCATTATTGCTTTTGACAAGCCCAAATCCAAAGTGCCGCTACTGACAAAATTCAAGTCAATATCGAGTTTTTGTAGTAAGGATTGCAAGGTGAATTTTTCTTTAGTTAGTATTTTTGATTATTTTTAAATTTTAATGATTTTATAGACAGACACTAAGTAGTTACTTTATTTTGAAGTTTTGAGGAGCAAAAAAGTTTCCTTGTGTGGGTGGAGGATTTACCGGAT